>JGI24920J38491_100063_pt1 | contig 32961 bp, 41 predicted proteins | sample LinPFosmplate8_FD_38491 | JGI IMG/M metagenome (IMG submission 38491)
GTTCGGTCCCTATCTGCCGCGGGCGCAGGAGATCTGAGGAGGTCTGCCCTTAGTACGAGAGGACCGGGGTGGACAGACCTCTGGTGATCCGGTTGTTCCGCCAGGAGCATTGCCGGGTAGCTACGTCTGGAACGGATAACCGCTGAAAGCATCTAAGCGGGAAGCCGGCTCCAAGAGCGATCTCCCGGACCATTAGGTCCCCAAAGGCCGCAGGAAGATTACCTGTTTGATAGGCCGGAAGTGGAAGCATGGCAACATGTGAAGCTGACTGGTACTAATTGGCCGGGCGACCTGACTTAATACAAGATTAAAACCCGAAGAGACCCTCTCATTTGCTCTTATAATCCAAAACCTCCAAACACACGAACTCAGGCTTGAGTGCCGGTGCTTCTGGCAGGGGAGAAACACCTGTTACCATACCGAACACAGAAGTAAAGTCCCCTTGCGCCTATGGTACTGCCGGGTTTCCCGGTGGAAGAGTCGGTCGGTGCCGACGCTCAATCCTGAGTTTGTTAGTAAAGTGCAGCCTCACTGCCGAGGTGGTGAAATTGGTAGACGCACCAGACTCAAAATCTGGCGGGAGCAATCCCGTGGGGGTTCGATTCCCCCTCTCGGCACCAGTTTAATCAAGTCAGTTTTGTCTGTTTTTCGGCATTATTCATAAAACTCTAGTCCGACAGTGTCACATAACTAGGAGGTAGACTGTATTATTCAGACGGGGTGTAGCGCAGTCCGGTAGCGCGCCTGCTTTGGGAGCAGGATGTCGGGAGTTCGAATCTCTCCACCCCGACCATTTATCGAACTCCCAAATTCGATAAAATGTTGTAATTATTAGTTTTTCTGTTCAAAATCATTCCCCAAAATTCCCCCTGTATCGAACTCTTTTAGTAATTAGTATCACTTTGGTATCACAAAATGGTATCACTTTGGTATCACTTTTCTATAAGAGTCGGTATGAAAATCTCCAATTTAGTAAAAAGAAAATCCAATTCATCAAATCTTTTTAGAACTATAATTCCTCAAGACCTGATTGAACACTTCAATGGGAGAACAAGGTTTCATATATCCTTAAAAAATGTTAATAATAAGGAGACACTATTAGTTTCTGTTTATCTTAAAACTTTAACAAAACAACTTTTTAACGACATAAGAAAGGGTATGAATACATTAACTCTGGAAGATGTAAGAGAAATTCTGAAAGTTGAAGTCCGAAAGTCTATTCTTCACAGTCATCATGTTCATCTTGAAACGAACAAATATGACCCTGAGAAAGCCGTCAGCAGCAGAGCAATTCCTAGAATCAATCCCATTTTTCGCATGTTCTCTCCTTCATAACGAGACAAGAAAAAAATCCACATAGGTCACAACACTCATGAGGACGGTAGAAAAAGCAAGTGCCGTTACATTCCAGCGTTTACCTTGCATCTGACAAACTTGTGCATCACAGAGTTGTTTACGCCGGAAGTACAGCCAAAATGAGGTAACAAGTCCCATCAGCCCCAGAGGATACAGAATAATGCGGTACTGCATCGTAACCATCATGAATCCTCCACTGCCCAATCCGAGCAAAACTATCGTCATGGGCAACACACAACAAATCGAGGCCCCGAAAGACGTGGTCAGACCGATTATTCCAGGTTTTATATCTGTAAATTGCATGATTTCCTCCTACTCTTATATTAACAATTTTAAAATTTTTCAAATGTTTGAAGAGGATAAGCTAAAGAACTTAATCACTATCGTCTCCAGTGCGTTACAATTGTCAGATCCGGAGGATTCGCCAATAGTATTCTCCTTGGGTGAACTCAAATGCGGTCGAGTTCGCGGCCAAGGACGGTAGCGAGTCTCTGCATGGCGGTGATGTCGAGTTGGGCCTCCTGCTCGGCGCGAGAATTGTAATTTGTGTTGGTGTTGATGTCATAGGTGAAAAGTTCGCCGCCTGGACTGCGGATGAACTCAAATCCCGCGACTTCGATCCCGTTGTCTTTCATCACCGTCTCGTAGATGATAAGCAATTCCGGTTCGTCCAGTCCGGGCAAGATGCGGAACTTGTTTGGGGCTTCGGTCGTCGGGCAGAAGTCGTCGCCCACCTCGCAGGCGTCTGCAGGGCACAACTCGAATCCCTCCGTCGTGTTCACCTGCACGGCGTAGAAGAATTCGCGTCCGATGAATTCACAGCGCGTGATGAAAGGATCACGGGATTGCACATACTCCTGCACGAGCCAAGTGCCGTCAATCGGCTGTTCCTCGAGAGGCAACTGTTTCACAAAATCGAGCATCGCCGGAATGGTGTTGAAGAGTTGTACGCCCAAGCCCTTGCCACCCCGGTTGGGTTTGAGAATGAACGGGGTGCGCCCCAGAGATTTCGCCGCCTGTTGCAAAGATTTCTGCCCCACAGAAGCTATCGTGTGCGGTGTTCGGAGTCCTGCCGTTTCCAAGGCTCGGTACTGCGTAAACTTGCTGACTTCGAGGTGCAACGCCCGGTGGTCGTTGAGGACACGCCGCCCGTGGCGCTCCAGCCAGTGCAGGGTGGTCAGCGTAAGCTCCGGGGCGAAGTGGTGCCCCCGCGAGTGTGACGACGCACTCATGCGGTTGTAGAACACCCCCTCTGGAGGGGTCTCGTGGAAGGGCACAGTCCCCTCGTCCAACAGCCATTCCTGATACGGAAGCCCTTGCTCCTCCAGTGCCTCACGCAGGGGAATCATCCATATTGGATTCTCGTGCAGAATGTAGATTTTTTTCATGTGGATCTCAAATACAATTGTAACTAATAATCCGAGCTGGTGTCTCAAGGTCCTGATTCCACAGCTTCCTGAAAGCCAATGATTTGGTCACTATGTAATTGGACTAGTAATTCCAGGGAATCCTGGACGTTTGCAATGAATCCTCCGGGACCAACAACTGGAGGCTCAATATCAAGGGCACTGTAATTTGTTTCAAGGTGACCGACTATCCTTAGCTTTCCAGCAACAAGGGTCAGGTTTAAGCTAAAAGATACCGGATAAGTGCGTCCAGCCAGAGTTAATTCTCCTCTCAGGTTTTCCTTGCCGGACTTCAGTGCCTTTTTAATCTGCAAACTCGTCATCCATACAGACTCAAAACGCAATTCCGGATGCTGTTCTGCTTTCAGGATTTCCTGAACTTGCCCGTCTCGAAAGCCGTTGTCTGAATCGAAACTGACTACTGGAACTGAGACGATGAATCTTACCTGTTGGTCCTTATTTTCAGCTCTTGCCTGAACTTCACAACTTTTTCCAATGACTATGACATTGGTGAAGAAGAACATTTTTTTGGGGGTGCGGTAAGCGAGACAATGATCATCCGATTTAAAAACACTTCCCTGTGCGTTAGCAACACATAAATTTAGAAGAGTCAGCAACAGACATAACAGCGGTTTTATGTAGGTCATTTCTTTGTTCTTGTTAAACACAAATTATTAATCAACTCATTACAGGAAACAGTTCACCAAAATTCAGCAAATCCACGACATGATAGCCTCCCCTTACTCCAAAAAAACTAAATTTGCAAAGAATCACTCGATCGTGCAACCCTGGAATTGGCAAAGAAACTACATGGCAAAGGGAGCTACAATCTTACTTCTTACAACTTGGTACGAATCAAGTTTTTCATATCCCTCTTCCCTAAATAGTCAAATCCAGTTTACTGAATACGCATAGCATGATGAGTTCGAATTTTTTCCGGCCACAAGGATTTAAAATATTGAATAACTGTTACAATTTTCTCATCACTCAAACGATCACCAAATCCACGCATGGGTGAATCAGAATCGATTGATCCTTCCTTGACTGTTTTAAAAAGTACCTCATTCGAATGATGCCAGGCATGACCAGTCCCGTTAAGAGCAGGAGCTATGTAGGATCCATTTTCATTCATTTCCCCTTTAGGAGAATTTGGATTTTGACCTTCTGCTTGAGTTCCATGACAGGAAGAACAATTTTTTTCATAGATTGTTTTGCCTCTATGGATTTGTTCACTATCAGGTTCAAGACTTAGGGCCTCCAATGGAGTTGATTTAAATAAATACCAAATGCTTATTAAAAAAAAAGCTATTAGGGTAGAAAACAAAATGTACTGATTAGTACGTTTTTTTAAAGAAAAATTTATTGCCATTCTTCCTTTTGATTAAAATTTCTATAACGGTTAATCGCGATTACTTGACGCCCCTTAGCTTGATAGGAACTCATATAGTTTTTTCAGAAGTTTCAATTTTACCTGACAATGAGGACACCAACTGTTAAAAAACGTGATTACCTCCACCTTATCCCTAAAATTGGATGGCAGAATAGGTTTACCGCTTAGGTGAGGTAAACCTGCAAGAATGGTTTGGACCTGAGATTTTCTAATGATCCTTATTTTTTTCAATCTACGCAACTATCAGGTAGAACAATTTCATTAACTGAATAAGCATTATCCGAATAATAGTCAATCACACTACTAGGAAATGCTTGTAATATGCCCCAACCAAAACTTGAAATTGTATAAAGTATTGGAAGATATAATCCTTTAACCATATCAAAACTTGATTCGATAGGATAGACAATTTCCTTACCGTCGGGGCAGATAATGGTTGCGTTGTAATCTGTTCTGGACCTTGGCGGGATCACTTTTCCCTCCCCTCCAATTACATTTGAACCCGATATTTCTGTTCTACCGTACGGAGAAATAAAGAAATGAGTCCCCTCTTCACTTAGTCCCTTAATTGAAACTAACTCGTTGTCGGTATTTATTATCGAAGCACATCCGACGCAAAAGAGACATTGGAAAAAATTAATATTTTTTTCATTCTTCTCTATTGATCTTTTAACTTCTTTTTTGAAGTGAAGTGATAAACCCAATCAACAATAGAAAAACCCTTGATGCATAGTTGGATACGGAGAAAGGTTCTGGAATTCTCGATTGATTCATTAATTATCTTTGGATCTCCTTCAGGTTTTGTTTGTACTTTTTTCATAATTCCTCTTCTAACTTACCACTAAACAGAGGAGAAGAAAGAAGAAGGAGGGAGAGGATGATGAGTAGGTGTTTCATTACTGTTTTACTCCATTTATATACTTTGATATGTTGATTCTGTCATTGTCATATACTGTACCATTCCATTTTTTCCCATCCTTGTATTCCCCAACATACTTTCTTCCATCAGGTAATGTTCCAGTTCCTTGACCATGTGGTCGTCCGTTCTTCCATTCCCCAACATACTTTTTCCCATCAGACCAAGTGAGTTTTCCATGACCATTAAATTTTCCATCCTTGAATTCTCCTACATAATTTTTCCCATCAGACCAAGTGATAGTTCCTTGACCATTCCTTTTACCATCCTTGTATTCTCCTACATATTTCTCACAAGAAGTTAGAAAAGGAGAGAGAAGAAGGAAGGAGATGAGGATGATGAGTAGGTGTTTCATAGTTTATTGGATTGTTTAGAGGGTGGGTCCATGTGGTTCCATTAACCGATGAGGTGAGGATGGTTCCTGAATCACCCACAGAAACATACGATTTATTAGTGGTGGTGTCAACAATAAAAGAAGTTTCTGACAGAGTATTGCTTACATTTCCGTCTGAGTCGGTGACTATTATTGTACAGTCAGTATAAGTTCCATCACTTAAGGTAAGAAAGGTGATTGTGTTGTTCCCACTAGTCGCAGAGGTTGTCCCTGATGAACATGAACCTCCATAGGTGATAGTTCCTGCTTTGGTTGATGAAAAAGTATAATTTGGTGAGGGGTCAGAAGTTGGAGTTGTTACTGGATAGACCTCTGCAATAACTGGTGCTTCAGTCTTTTTCTCCTCTTTGGCACAGGAGAAGATGGTGAGACTAAAAAGGGATATGATAATTATGTATAAAACTTTATTCTTCTTTCTCCTTCACCAATAATGAGAGGAAATAAGTTTGAAAAGTCACATATTCATATTACGGTTTCGAGTGATTTTACAGTTTTTTCACCAAAGAATTTAGTAGAAATACTACTGAATGACTTAAATCACTCTTCTTTTGCTGCCTCTTCTTCTTTAGCTGGTCCTTCTATTTTTGAATTGGTAATTATTTGATTTGTTATGGTTTGATTTATTATTTCTGAATTTGATATTGTCGAATTTTCGATGGTTGAATTTATAATAATAGATTTATTCATAATTTTGGAATTAGCCAAAATCTTTGACTTAGTTATAGTCGAATCCTTAATAGAAGATTCTTCAACTGTTGAATCTACAAGTGTCGAACCGGATGCTTCAGAAATTTCATCAAAAACTGTATTTATTGCTTTCGATTTTATTATTTTTGTATAAGTATTTGCACAGGAAACGATTCCCATGCAGAAAATAGAAATTAATAAAACATAAAATAATTTTTTCATCTATTCCTCCGTTACTTACAATGAAGAGAAAGTTTGATAAATCAAATGTTTATACTTCACAATCAAAGGGACTGTTTCGCACAATAAAATTAGCTACCAAACCATTTAGCTGAACATTCAGACCAAAGGGAAGAATGATTCATAGTTGTTGAAGATATAATATCATCCAGAGTATGTCAAGAAAAAATTGATTGTTTGATTTAAATGTTTTGCAGTCGGGTACTTAGTGGAAGGTTTTTTAATTTTAGCAGTTAGTGTTTATGTACTGATTTAAAGTGTAGGATGTGTGTTCTATTTTTAAAATATTTTGACATAAATTGTAAAATAAGTGAGAATCAAGACTGATTATTCAATAATTGAATATACTATTTTAGCCCCTTAATTTCTAAGGTCCAGTATTTTTCATTGTCAAAAATGAGCAACACGCCTGCCAAAATAATAAATCTTGCGGACCGTCGGGCCAGGAAAGAAGATGAATCTCGAAATGCACCTATTCCAGGTTGGATAATTTGGCTGCATTGTCCTAAATGCAAGTCTCTGGAATACTCAGAAATAGAAATGCCGGATGGAAGAGTTCATAAATGCGGTACATTGGTGGAAGAGGAGGAGGTCCAGATAGATGTGCGTGCAGAATATACTATTTCACTGCGTAATTCACTCAGACTAGACGAACTTTTTAAGCAGACAAAAATTCCCGGATTTCTCAAGCCCCTGGCAAAAAAAGGTATTGGCATGCTGGAAAATCTGCAAGCTGCTGAGGAAGAATACCGAAAGAGGCTAAAAAATATAACCGGCGGTTCAGTTGATGCTTATTCTAATGACTGGGATGAGAAGTCCATGGGAATGGAACTGAAAACGCTGGAACCACTCGGGATCATTCTAACAGAAGCACGACAACCAAATCTGCATTTTCCGGAAGTAGGATCCTGATTTCTCATGCAAATCCCTGTTGCTCTTGAACGTCTGGTTTTCGAGTTTTCTCGTTTTCCGGGTGTTGGCCGAAAAACAGCACAACGGCTCGCCTTTAATATTCTTCGCTATACTACTGAAGAAACTCAAAACCTGACGGATGCCCTGACACAGGTCAAAGAGCAAATTCGTTACTGCTCTGTCTGTTCAGGTTTCACAGATATTGATCCATGCGCAATATGCAGTCACTCCTCACGTGACCAGCAGCAAGTGTGTGTGGTAGAACAGCCGAATAATATTTTCCCAATTGAAAAAAGCGGAGTATTCAAAGGTGTTTACCATGTTCTGATGGGTGCAATTTCTCCACTTGACGGCATCGGACCGGAACAGTTGAATGTGAAAAAATTAAGAAACAGGATAGAAAACAATAAAATCAGCGAATTGATTTTAGCCACAAATCCTACAGTAAAAGGTGAAGCAACTGCTTTGTATTTACAGCAGGAATTTGCCAGAAAAATTTCAACAATTACAAGGCTTGCCTGTGGCATTCCTGCAGGTGGTGATCTGGAATACGTGGATGATGTAACTCTGATGGAAGCTTTTTACGGCAGGCACACAGTTAATAATGAATAAGTATGTTTGAAGAGTTTAAAAAACGCGGTTTTTTTCAACAGTGTACTCATTCCGAGGAACTGGCTAAAAAATTAAAAGAAGACCGTATCTGCTGCTATGTTGGATTTGATCCAACAGCAGACTCATTACATGTCGGGCACCTGATTCCACTTATGGGACTTGCTCATATGCAAAGAGCAGGTCATAGAATTATTGCCTTAATGGGCGGCGGAACGGCCATGATTGGCGATCCCAGCGGTAAAACCGAAATGCGAAAAATGCTGACTAAAGAGCAGCTGCAATCAAATATTGAGGGGATGCTTCCCCAATTTGAACGGTTTTTAGATTTTAGTGGAGACGCAATTCTAATTAATAATGTGGAATGGCTGCGTAATCTGAATTACATAGATTTTCTGCGAGACATTGGTCGGCATTTTTCAGTTAACCGGATGCTGTCTTTTGAAACATACAAAATTAGACTGGAATCAGGATTAAGCTTTCTGGAATTCAATTATCAGCTTTTACAGGCCTACGATTTTCTGGAGTTGAATCGACGTTATGGTTGCAGCCTGCAAATGGGTGGAGACGATCAGTGGGCCAACATCATTTCCGGAACTGATTTGATTCGCCGAGTTGAACGAAAAGAGGCCTACGGCTGGACATATCCGCTCTTGACTACCTCTTCCGGAAAAAAGATGGGGAAAACTGAAAAAGGTGCTCTCTGGCTTGATCCTAAACGTACATCAGCTTATGAATACTACCAGTATTGGGTCAATACGGAAGATGACGATGTAGGAAAATTCCTGGCGTTATTTACTTTTCTGCCAATGAAAGAAATCAGGGAACTAGGTAAACTTAAGGGTACAGACATTCGTGAAGCTAAAAAGAGACTGGCTTTTGAGACAACTGCGCTCATTCACGGCGAAGAAAACTCACTTCAGGCCCAACAGTCGGCGCAAGCTCTTTTTTCCGGCAACTCAGAGGAAGGAAGTGGAGACAAATCAAATGTACCCAGCACCACAATTGCTGCAGCCAGTTTATCTGCAGGACTTGGGATTTTCGAAATATTTCAGGAAACAGGTCTTTGCAAATCCAAAGGAGAAGCACGACGTCTGCAGTCACAAGGTGGGGTTTACGTAAATGATGAACGGATTGATGATCCGGATTTTTGTCTTGGTGAGGCTGATTTACGGGACGGAGAAATTCTTCTTCGGGCAGGTAAAAAACGTTATCACCGCTTAATTAAAGAATCTTAGGAGAAAATATGGTCAAGCATATTGTTATGTTCAAACTCAAAGAAAAAAATGCTGAAAATATGGAAGCAGCAGTTTCAACATTGAGAGGTTTGGATGGAAAAATTAAATCTCTGAGATTTATCGAGGTTGGAGTTGATTTCAAGGAAACAGAGCGTTCCTATGATCTGGTTCTCACCACACATTTTGATGATCAAGAGGGACTGTCTGCATATGCTTCACATCCCACCCATTTGCCAGTAATCGAAACTATGCGGAACCTCTGTTCCAACTCAATAGTTGTCGATTATGTTACCGAATAGTCCTCAGCAACGCACCATTCAAATCCCCTAAAATTGGTGCAAGATCCTTTTCACAACCTGCCGCAATCCGGATCAGGTGTCGTGGGAGTTTAATTTCTTCAAGCTCCTGATCTGTATCAAAATAGTGAGTCAGCATTGGATATGGACAAATGAGGGTTTGATTGGAACCAAGGGTTGGAGCTTTGAGAATGGCAGAAAAGTCCTTGTCATGGAAATTCTGCAAACCTTCTTCACTTTCATCTTTCAGGGTAAAACTGACAACTCCTCCAATACCCGAAAGTAGTTTTTTTGCAGTAGAAAAAGAAGAATGTGACGTCAGAGATGCGTGATAAACATGAGCCACCGCGGAATGCTCTGACAGAAATTTAGCAATCTCTGTCCCATTTGTGTTAAAGCGTTCCATCCGCTCTTCAAAATCCTGCATGCACTCCAATAATACTACTGATTCTAAAGGGGATATTGTCAGTCCCCAATACTTTTGAAAGTTTTCCAGGGCAAGTGCGTCTTCATTACTTTTCACCAGTACAACTCCTCCTGCGTGATCATTGCTGCCACTCAGATATTTGGTCGTGCTGTGAATCACATAATCCACACCGTAGCCCATCGGCTGGCAATTTGCCGGAGAAGCAAGCGTATTATCGACCACGAAAGGAACTCCAAAAGAATTTGCAATATTTCCTATTTTCTCTAAATCCGGAACTTCCCCCAGTGGATTTGTGATCGTTTCAGTGATAATCATTGCCGTCTTATCACTCAAAATCTCCGGTAATCTTTCTAATTCAGCCAATCCCAGGAAGATGGCCTCCCAATTTGATGACAATCCAGAATCCATCAGGAGAGTATAGCTCTCGCTGTAGAGTAATCCAATCACAATTACCTGAGGTTTTTCTTTTTTCCGCAGTAAATTCAGTACCGCAAAAATAGCTGACATTCCTGAGGGAAATAAGAATCCGGAAGAAGCGTGTTCCCATTCGCACAACCTTTGAGAAATGAGGGATTCTGTACTTGAACCTTTTTGTCTGTTTTCGATTCCGGAGAGTACAGAAATATGTTTTAAGTCAATTTTATTTTCCAGGAAAAATTCGAGAAAAACTGCAGCATTTCGAGCAGACAGTATGGGACCGTTACGCTTGCGTATTTCAGTCAATTCAGCAATTTGCCTGTCTGCACTACTCAGAATAACACCACCTTCAATTCCGGAAATATCAGAACTTGAGTCCGGAGTTTTGATGTTTGAGACCCAGTAAGTCAGACCTCCGGGCCACACCTCAAAATCAGGCGGACATGCTGCAAAAATAATTACGGGTACCCTAAGCCTTTTTAAATTTCCAAACCACTCGGATTCTTTTCTGAGAAATGTTTCCGGATCTTTCATTTCAAGCAGCAAAACATCACCTTGTTTTGCAGACAAATTTTCCGGTTCAATCAGATTTTCTATATCAAGTAAATGGCAGGGTATTTCTAAATTGTGCAGAGATTCTGAGAGGAAGGTTGAATTTATAGAAAAATGTAGATTTGTTTGAGGACGTGATTCCCGCAAGTATACCAGCAATTCGAATAAAGCCGTGCGTCCGGAACAGTATACCAGTGCGTGCCGGCCATTGGAGCGGGCAGACAATTCTTGCTGTAGATCCCTGACTTGGCGAGGTGGAACAAAACGAAAATATCCGTGTTCCAGCTGACGGTTTCCGTTTTTCCATTCGTGAATAAATTTGATTGTGGGCAAAATTCCAGTAACTCCATAAGTACCTCCCACCAATCCGGCAGACGTTGAATATGAATCCGGAAGAACTGGTGTAATATTAAAATCTCCGCTGTTTTCATTAAAATCCGCTAAAATCGCGCCGTCCGGTTTCCCTTTGGTAGTTGCACAAACTAAAAATGTGACTCCCGGATAACGTGCTTTCCCGTTCCACATTGCGTCTTCTTTGTCCTTTTCAGAAAAATATGCACCCACATCCGGATGACTGTGGTAAATAACTTTGATCTCTTTCCCTTCTTTTCTCAGGGAACGTTCCAAAATCAATTGCTCCCGCGGGTCAATCATATAACCGTCTCGAGCTGTTCTGGGATACTGTTCCGGATCTTCCTCATGCAATTCATTCATGATATTCCGCATCGGCAACACAGTTTCAAGGGAATCTTGATCTTCACGATTTCCCACGATAAATCCGCAAGTCTCTTCCGGATATGCCTCCACACCATGAATGTGACATTGTGCCAAAATATTTTCAGGAATAACCATCTGGTTCAAAAAATTCTTGAGTTGTTTAGGGGAAATTGGCGCACACGAATGCCCGCCCTACTGTCAGTACTGAGGCATATCAGAATCGACCTCTTCCGCCCAGAGATAAATGCCGCCGCTCAAATTTTTCAGCTTATTGAAGCCGGCCCTTTTGAGTTCTTTAAGAGCCAGCATGGAGCGTTTACCTTTGTAACAATAGAGATAAATCCTCGCCTCCGGATCCAATCCGGTGGTCGTCGGATCAAAACTACTCAGCGGCATAAGTTGAGCGCCGTCTATCCGGCAAATATCCCACTCAAATGTTTCACGTACATCTACCAAAACAGCAGATGGGTCTTGATCCATCGCGTCTTTAAATTCCCGGGGAGAAAGCTCAAATTCTGCTTCATCAATCTCTTCCGGAAGTTCAGCTCCGGGAAGAGGAACATCACAAAAGGCTTTGTAATCAATCAACTCTGTTACACTGGGATGTTCTCCACAAAGAGCGCATTCCGGGTCTTTGCGGACACGGACCTCTTTGAAGTTCATTTTCATTGCGTCATAGAGCAACAATCGCCCAATAAGAGGCGCCCCTCCTTCCAAAATCAGCTTAATTATTTCTGTTGCCTGAATCAGACCGACTACGCCCGGGAGCACGCCCAGGACACCTGCAACAGCTCAACTCGGAACGAGCGCTGCCGGCGGAGGTTCAGAATAAAGACAACGGTAACACGGGCCTCCGGTCTCAGGAGAAAAAATTGTGATTTGACCCTGAAAGCGAAAAATGGAAGCAGAAACCAGCGGTTTTTTGGAAAAAAATGCAGCATCATTGATCAGGTAACGTGTCTCAAAATTATCCGAACCATCTGCGATGATGTCATACTGACTGAACAAATCGAGCACATTGTCACGCTCCAATCGAGTGTTGTGAATTTCAACTTCAATATTGGGGTTTCCTGCCAAAATAGTATCTCGCAGTGATTCGACTTTTGGACGTCCTTCGTCTGCAGTCGTATGTGCTATCTGGCGATGCAAATTGGTGTGATCCACTACGTCGAAGTCAACCAGTCCAATTTTGCCCACACCAACCGCCCCCAGATACATGCCCAGCGGAGAGCCAAGTCCTCCTGCACCAATCATCAGCACTCGGGATTCCTTTATTTCCAACTGACCTGCCATACCAACTTCCGGCAAAGTCAGGTGCCTGCTGTAGCGGTTGATTTCCTCATTATTTAATTTCATTTTAATACTCCATTAAACAAATTTTACAGTTTATCTGCCTCCTGCGACAGACGGTACGATCTGGATGCAATCTCCGTCTTGCACTGAACTGTTCATGCCGTCTGCATAACGGATGTCATCATCGTTGAGATAGACATTGATAAAATTACGGACTTTCCCGTTTTCGTCAAATAAATTTGGTTTCAGCTCGGCAAAGTCTTTACATAAAGAATCAAATGCCTCCTCAACTGAATTACCCTGGACCTCAACTTCGTCCTGATTATTCACATACTGCTTTAGTGCCGATGGTATTTCGATAACTACTCCCATAGTCCTCCTTTTTTGTCTGGATAATGGATTAATTGATCGTTTATACTCTTAGTATAATGGATAAGTATGTTATATTAAACACCAATCCAATATAAAGAATATAACATTAAATAACGATCATACAAGTAAAAAATCACTTGAAAATGAAATTTTTCTTTATTTGATGAACAGGTAAAAAGTCAAAATACAATACCTGTTTGTCAAATGTAATCAGATAAGATTATATATGCAAGCAAACAATAACATATTGGAAGCTCCCCCAAAGGTCGGCTCCGAAATTCAACGACTGAGACTTAAGCACAACCTTACTTTGGAGCAGTTAGCTGTCAAGTCCGGAGTTTCAAAATCTATTCTTTCACAAATTGAACGTGATTTGAGTAATCCGACTTTAGCGACAATTTGGCGCATTACCAAAGCTCTGGAAAGTCCTCTTGAAGATATTCTCTCCGTAAAAGAAGGAACAACTTGTTTTGAAAAATTGAGCCAGAATGCAACACCGGAAGTGATGAGCGAAGACTGCGGATTTCGCTTGAAAATCCTTGGAACTCTAAATACGGTTTCTACAGTACAGTGGTATGAATTTACCGCAGAACCAAAAGCAGAATTAGTTTCTGAAGCACATGGGACCGGAAGTCTTGAAAGTTTGACCCTCTGTACAGGTGAATTGACAGTAATAGTTGGTGATGAGACACAATATATTTGTAAAGGAGACACACTTCGTTTTCGTACTGATGTTGCGCATCGACTGAAAAATGAAGGGAAGGAAAAGGCTCACGGATTTATGGTTAATTTACTCTAAAAATAGTCCTGTCCTCAGGAAATTCTTGTTGCTGCAAAAGTAATAAATGTTGTCATATCCCCTAAAGAGGGAATCAAGAAAATTAGACTTACCGACCCTCCTATTCAAGGCTTGAATGGAAGAATTTGTCAAATCTCTCCGTCATCCTTCTCCATTGCCGCAATGGTTACGGTGGTTAAGGCAATTGCTTCCTCCACTCTGCTGGCAATGTAAAAAGGTTCTGGGCGGAAGAACTTTCCTTGATCCAGCCTCTCCGTTTCTCTGCTCCAGCTGTCTGCTTGAACTTCCATGGACAGATCAGGCTTATCATTGCCGACAATGCGGAAATCACACTGCTGAACCAAATCGTCTCCGCTGTCAGGAATGTATTGAGGATATTTGGGAATTAGATGAAACCCGAAGTGTTTTTGCCTACGATGATATAGTCCGGCATTGGATTTTGCAGCTGAAATTCTATGGTAAAGAACATTTGTCTCCACTACTGGGACGTCTTTTAGCGTTGAGTTTTCAAAACAGCAACTGGCTGGAAAAATATGATATTCTCATTCCAATTCCTCTCCACTCCTCTCGTCTGCGTAAAAGGGGCTTAAATCAGCCTATTCTTTTGGCGTATTACTTTAAGAAAAATCTGGGTAAGTCTGCACCGGAATTACAGACTCATTGGCTGAGACGTATTCGTGCTACCCGTCCCCAAACAGAATTGCCTTTGGCGGAAAGGCTGGTAAATATGGATGATGCTTTCGGGACCTCTTTGGAAGTTCAGAATCATCATATACTGCTCCTTGATGATGTGATGACAACCGGATCGACTCTAAACGCAGCAGCAAGGTGCCTCAAAGAAGCCGGTGCAAGCAGTGTCGGTGCACTTGTGCTGGGCAGGAAAATGTGGGACTCATTTGAAGATGGATTTACTGATGTCTGAAACACAAAAAATTAGGACAGACCGTTCATCAAAAATGGTGTACAGAGATCTGCAGCTCCGGCTTGTGTTTCAACAAATTCTTTGGATTGCCTTCCCAATAGAATACAATGTTCCTGATTCCCTAGAGAATCAAAAATCCAGTTTCGGAATTCTGTTGAATTATTAACGGTAGTTGCCAGCTTCTGCTCAAGCATTGTCAGGGCCTCCATCGAATTGCTGTGTTTTGGCCCAAAGGCAACCGCGGCTCCCATTGCAACCGGTTCAAGAATATTATGAACACCGGTTGTAAATGCTCCTCCCACGTAGGTCATTTTTGCAGAATGATAAAGTCCTGCCAGGATTCCAACTGAATCAATCAGCAGAATCCGAACATCCAAAGCAGCCGCTGTGACATGTGACCAGCGTACCATAGGAGTTCCAGAAAAAAAGTTTTCTGCATTTTTCAAATGTTCTTCGGTAGGTTCATGTGGTGCAAGAACCAGAAACAATTCAGGAAATTTGTTCAGAGCTTCCTGCAGTCCAGAAAAAATACATGATTCATCCTGAGGCCAGGTACTTCCGGCAACAAATACAAAACTGTCTTTTGCAGCAGGAGGCAATTGTGGAATTTCAATATTATCTCTGCGCTCCAGCACACTGTCACAACGTGTATCACCCATTACTTTGACTAGGGGATGATTCGGGATAGCAGACAGTACTCTTTGACTGTCAGCTTCAGAAACAGTTAAAATATGCTCCAGGCATTCGTAAAGTGAATGATAAAAAGAACGTCCAATAAAGTTGACAGTTCGTAATGATCCCGCATGGATAATGCCGGAAACCAGTGATTGAGGGATACCTTGTCGATATGTTTCCCAAACTAAATTCGGCCACAAATCATAACTAACCCAGACTAAACGCGAGGGCTGCAGCAAACCCAGCAAATGGCGAATGTTGTGGATTTTATCAACTGGTAAAAACTCTGCTGCCAGCAAATTCTGAGTTTCAGTTTGAGCGGGTCGTTGAAGCCAGTGATAAGCATTTACTGAACTGTAGGTTACAGCACACTCTGCACCTTCCGCAATGCAGCGGACAATCAGCGGCTGTGCCTGCAAAAACTCTCCAGCACTTGCTACATGAAACCAGATTAAAGGCTTTTGCCAGTCTCGTTTCGAAACTGCCTCCTCCAAACGTTCCCACAAACCTTTCCTTTTTTCAATGCTCTCGTTTATTTTTGAATGAAAGGTTGCCAATATTTTAACTACTACTGACAGCAGGGGAATTAAAATAATATTGTAAGTCAGAAACCAAAAACGGGAAGTCATTGAGATAGTTCTTGCTGTGAAACAGGTCCATCCTGAAATGAACTGGGAAGAATGTTAAAAGGCAAAACTTTGATTAGAACAGGCAAAAGAATTCCTCCACCTGGAAGAGCAAATACGGCCAGGGCCGGAATTGACTTAGCAACATCTATCAGTTGCTCCTGCACTTTCTGTTTTTCTTCTGCAGTGAGAGGTTTTGTGGTTGCTTTAAGAAGTAATTCAGAAAGCTCTTTTGTCTCCTCGATTTCATTCATTATATTGTCCACATTATTTTTGACTAACTTTACAACCTTATCGTTCATATAGTCTTGAAACTGCCGCGCAGCAGCATTTATTTTCAAGAATTCAAGGCGCTCATTATGAACAGAAAAAAATTCTGCGACTGTGAAATATAATTGTTCCAGTTTTTCTGAAGTAAGTTCCAGTTTCAGTGATATTTTTTCAATAAGTTCACGCTCTTGCCATGCTTCCTGGTTATCAATCAATGAAAGCAAAATCAATTGTTCAACAAAATAGCTGCTGATAATTACCGAAGTAATTGAACAATGAATATCCTCTATTTTGACGGGCTCAAGGATACGCTGGTTTAGTTTGTTTTGTTTAGCTTCAGTGAGCTTCGTTTGTTCTATGTATTTTTCAATAACCTGTTGTTCGGTACTGTCTACATAATCATTTGCCCAGATCAGTGCCGCAAAAGTTAAAATCATTTCCTCCCGGAGTTCTTTGTCCATTTCAAGAAAAGCTTCGGGTTCAGATTTGTTATTTTTGGCTTCTGCCCTTGTCCAGAGCAGGAAAAAATAGAGTTTGGAAAAAGCAAAATTATTTTGACGGTTGCCAAGTGAAGAATAACCTTTTAAGGTAACAGAATCTAATAGTTCCTCCTCAAACTGTTTCAAAGCACCATGCAATGTCTCATTTTCTGCAAGCAATTCTGTTAGAAGAATGTCCTCTGGAATTCGATAAAATATGCCGGGTATATGATAGCGTAAAGCCAGCAAAATAATTTTCAACAGGCGATTATGATAAGGAATTGTGGTAGCATGCTGTAGATTTGAGGTCAGGCTTTCATTTTCAATTAAGGCAATAGAGAAAAGAGTTTCCAGATAAAGTAAAATAGTTCCACCTTGCTGTTTTGGAAAATTCAATTTATTTGCTAAGTTTTGTACAGGCTGGGAAATAACCGGACATCCAAAGAACATCCCATTTTTCTCGACTTCCAAATAGAGTAATTCATCAAATTTTTCTTCTCCAAAATCTTCTCCAGTAAACTCAAGATACGGCTCAGGACCGGTAAAGGGCGTTGAGGCTCTAAAAATTAAATAACGGGCAAGCCAGCCGGTTTTTCTGAAATTTAATGAAAACATGAACTTAGCATTGCCTTAAATATAGGAACAAAATGAAAACCAATCCAGTTTGCTGTTAGAGATGGAATATCGATTGCTTTTCTCTTAAACTAGCTTAGAGAAGCTTGACAGACAAACCTACATTCTACTTTGTTTCAAGTGAGCTACCAGTTTTTTTAGTGTTTAATCATATACTCGACATTCACGAGTTTTTTCGTGTCATTTCGAGCGTATGTGAGGGATCTTATAAGACAACAGCACTTTATCAGATCTCTCTCTTCGGTCTAGATGACAAAACGCAGTCAAAAATATAAGTACCTCAGGAGAATTTGTGACTCACGAGTCATATACTAAAAAAGGACTAATGAAAAAATTGCAACAAAAATGGTGGAATTACAAAATTCTGTTTTTAGTTCTTGGATTTTTTTTGTTAGTTAATTTTGTCTGGGCTGCAGCTCAGGATTTTCAAAAAATTGCTAAAGAGTTTCAGGAATCTGCCATTTCAGACTTTATTGGTTTCAGTGTTAAAGGTGAACGTTATCCGCTGATGCACACCATTTCAGAGTTGCGCTATCGTGTTTTTGAAGAAAAACTTGGTATCAACAAAAAAGTCGAAACGCGAGCCTGCTCTCTAAACAGGACCTATGGTGTTGCGGTTCCAAATGATCAAAAAAAGTTTTGTCAGGATTATGATGCTTTGGTGGAGCTGGCAAAAACAAGTCTCATTCAAACTGCTCTCTTTGAAAAGATTTATTTAAATGCTGAACCTTTTTTATTGTATGAAATTGAGAGGCAAAGGGCCAGGGAGTCAGTACGGATTTGGATTAGGCAAAAGATGAAATGTCTTAAAGACAAATATAGCTGCGGACGTGACGAACGTAATATGATAAAGCGGGTTACAAAGTTTGAACCGAAAATCTTAAAAACTTATCTTAAGCTGCTATATAACCTGGAAAAAAAATTGTTTCCTGAAGAGCAAGTTGCGACAATTATCAAAACCAAGGATTTGGAAACACTTTGCGGATTTGTTGACCAAGTCAGTCAAAAAACAGCAAGGCCCGGTATGATACTCATTGATTCCGGAAACTTCAAAATGGGAAGTTCAGAGGGCCTGCCTTCTGAACATCCTGTTCGTGAAGTAAAGGTGGATGAATTTTGGATCGACAAATGCGAAGTGACAAATTATCAGTTTTTACTGGTGGCTGCACAACATCCTTTTCTGCGAAAAAGCACTTTCCCAAGGAAATTTCATGACGGCAATTATCTTTGGAACTGGCCGGATGATCTTCTCCCGGAAACTGGGAGTGAGTTGAAGCCGGTTATACACGTTTCCTGGTATGCTGCACGGCATTATTGCAACTATGTTGGAAAACGCCTGCCCTCTGAAGCAGAGTGGGAAATTGCTGCACGTGCAGGAACAGAGGGCGCTTACTCAGTCGAAGGGGGTGCTGAATTTTTAGAGGATTATGCCTGGTTTCGTGTAAATTCCGGCAGAACAATTCACACAACTGCACAAAAAATAAGTAATCCGAATGGTCTTTTTGACATTCACGGAAATGCCTGGGAATGGGTCTATGACTGGTTTGGAATTTATACAACTGACAACGCCTCAAATCCGCAGGGTCCGGAAATAGGCAAGTACCGGGTGCTGCGAGGAGGTTCCTGGAGTAATCCTCCTGAATATTTACGCTCGGCCATGCGGCGTGATGCCTTACCAACAAGTACATCCAATAATATCGGTTTCAGGTGTGCAGCAAAAAAATGAACACTTTTTCAGCTATAAGACTGAAAAAATGTCAGATATGATGCATTAGTAAAAAGTCTGAAATACATCCCGTACCTAAATCAGCAATCTGAAAATGAAAAAAAATAATACAGAGGCTGTTTAGGTGCTGGGTCATTTCGACCGCAGTGATAAATCATTATAATATTAGTATAGTAGCTTATGAAAGATTTTCAGTATCTTTTGAAATAACACGGTTTTGAGACTGGTTACAAGTTCATCAGGGGATTAAGAAGTCAGCAATTTTAAGATGCAGTTTTTTTATTTTCAAGCAGCAGTTTTAATTGCCGATGCAGCTTAAACTTCTCAATCAGTCCAATTTCCTGATATTCGGGTTTTTCGATATGGTAGCCAAAAACACCATTACCGATCCAAATTTTCACTCCACTTTTGTGGTGTGCATGAAATTCGTCGAGTCTCCAATCATCAGGATTACGAGCCATGTTGTGTAAAATAACATTTAGATTATCAGCTCTCATCTTAGATTATGATTTAAAAGGGAGAATTTTGTCAGGAGTTTTAAGTTAACAAAAAATAATATAAATGGAACTATGCAGGGTTGAGCGTGGAGGTTCTTCTCAAAATCTATCATAACTTAACTCGACATTCATTGTTTCTATCGTGTCATCCTGGATGTAAGTGAGGGATCTTATAAGATATCAGCACTTTATCAGATCTATCCATTCGGTAGAGATGAGATGTCGCAGTCAATAATATCAGTATCGTACAAGAAATAATGACTCACGAGTATGTTAACTGGATCATATAAAAATAAATTCGGAATGTTAAAATTTGCACGTATATTCTTTTCCCTCGGAGCAATTGTGCTGGCAGGCTGTTCCAGTCAAGAGGTTTATGTTTACGAAAAACTTCCGGAGGCAAGCGAATGTCGCCGTTACACAGATTACTGGACTGTCAGCGCCTGCAACCGCAAACATCAGATCAAGATGAATGAAAAACTAGACAGTGTAATCCGGACAACCAACTATCGTCTCAGCAGAAAATACAATCAGAGGGAAAAATGTAAAGAAAGAAAATATCGTTCTGCACCGCAAGGATGCTACATCAGTCATCTTCCATCACGGGCAAATCTTCCTACTTTTGGCAAAACAGCGGACTGAAGACTTCAGCCATTTCTTGTAATGCAAAACGTAGATAATAATATACTTTTATCCTACTGTCCAGCTTCAGAATTATGTGAAGCAGATCTTGTGCTGTTTCCAAGGAACAACTTACACTTTTCAGGCAGTTTTACTGACGGTGATCTGAGGTGCTGAAAAATTAGCTCCCTGAGATGGACAGATTCTTTTCGTACCAATTGTCCAGAGTTTAACAGAGCTTTTGCGCCTAAACCTCCGCCACCGTTCCAATGAAAATTTGTTAACCATACTGGATACATTTTTTCCTTGTTAAAAGCATGTTCATCCAAACCTGTTAAAAAGAGCCGCGATCCTCTCCTGGATTTGTCCACTTCTGCAGTAAAACCTCCCGGAGCAAGAATTGTACTGCTGCGCGCATACCACCCAAACTGTTTCCGTCGATAGGATTCCAGCATAATTTCGATTTGCCTGCCAAACAGTTGCACCAGTACGATTCGGTTATCATAAGGCAACCATCGAAAAAAGTGTTCCCGGCGAAGCGATTTCCCAAGGTCACTTTCAGGGAGTTTTTCCAAACGCCACCACCAGGGCAGCAATGATAACGCTTCCGGTGCTAATTTTTTAACAGCAGCAAAAGACAAGTCCGCTCCACAGGCGTAAAGTTCTATTTTGTCTGGAAATCGTTTAAATAACATTGATGTTTCCTCCTGTAAATATTTTTCCACTTTCTGCAAACGCGGTTCTAGTTTGTTCAACAATTGAGATTCCGGGGACACCCCTGCTTTCAAATAATCATAAACCGTTTCAGTGATTTTCCAGTGTCCGGATTGTTCTTCGAAATTCACCAGAACCGTACTCAATCCTTCGGCTGCAGTTCCGGGGGCAATTAAAGGAGTCTGATGTCCATTAAGTTGATTTGTGCGACGTTTAGGGGAGATCCTGTGTGCATGACCGGAAATAATCAGGTCGAATACCGGAAGATAATCGGCAATCATTCCGGCAGCATTGGGATAAGGCAGATCTCTTGCGGAGGCGACATCCTGATCATAGCGTGTGTTGTCTCCACTGTGAAACAATCCAATTAAAAAATCGATGTTCTCTTCCTCACGCAAAACATTTACCCAGTATTTAGCGGTTTCAAGCATTTCATCAAAGATCAGCCCTTTTCTCTGTTCCGGATCAATCCAAAGAGGAACTCCGGGTGTGATCAAACCTAAAACACCAACACGTACTCCGTTCCGGATTAAAATTTTGTATGGCGGAAAAAGTGGCTGTTTTGCGTTTTGAAATCTGACATTTGCTGCAAGCCAGCTAAAGTTTGATTGAGCGATGTTCTGTTTTACCACACTTACGGGTGGTTCAAAATCGTGATTACCAAGAGCAATGGCATCATATTTCAGCCGATTCATCACCTCAATTATTGGAAGAGGTCTATGTTTTTCCTGAACAATATGACTGAAATAAAAACTGGAGGGATCGCCTTGAATTGTGTCTCCAGCGTCCAAAAGAATCAGTTCCGGATTATTTACCCGCAATTGACGCACCTTCTGAACAAGGTGCAGTAAGCCTCGTGGTCGTGGTCGTGGCAGCAGGCGGGTCGAAGTCAGGTTTCCATGCAGGTCTGAAGTTGCTGCAATCAACAATGTTGTTTTTGCCCCTTGCTTGATCAGTAATTTCTGGCGCTTTAAGATTTTGAAATTTGCGGATTTTCCTCCAGGACTCCAGTTTTTCCATACTGAATCCAACTTTGATTCTGTGTTCCAGACATGCCAGGTCTTCATCGCCAGTACAAAAATCAGCAGGATGGCCACCCAAAGTCCTCTTTGCTTTGTCATATAATTCTAAATCAACTATTTTACAATTTATTACTAGGAAGAGTAAAAAGAAGAAGCTCTGGGATTATCTCAAATTAATGCACTTCGTGTCCATCCAATATTCTAATGAGCTTAATTCTAACGATTACAACCAATAAATGAAAAAACTCATGGATTATGTCGCAAAAGCGGCAACGTTAGAAGAAGAAGTCATGCCCTGGGATATGGAGGAAGTACTGGAAGGCGTTGCGACGCCGCTGATTCTGGATATTCGCGAACCTTATGAGTTTGACTGAAAATTGGATTGCGCGGCTGGAACGATTACGAAATACCGCTGGTACGTCAAGACGGAGAGGATCCGGTGATTGAGGCAATTGCAGACAAGTATTTCACCCGGCAAGTCAGGGAAGATCAATTTAAACCGAAAAAAACTTAAACAGGGCCTAAGAAATATTTTCTTTTGTCATATGCAGGACTTGATCTGGTATATAGATATCTTATTTTGTATTCTAATTCATCATTCAATTCCATTATGATTCATTATTGTTTCATTATGAAACGATATATCTATTTAGTAGCCACCCAACCAGAATTTCCTTTTGGTAAAAAATCTCTCTTTTTTTGCCTGTCTAACTGTGAAGAATTATTGGTGGGGCTATTCACGGGATTTGATGGGGTGTCGATGAAGTTGGAGAATTAACGAGTTTAAACGACTAAAATGAGTAGCCTATAGCTAAGAATAGATTACATTTGTTTAATGCTATCACAATCAATAACAAAAATAGACTAAAATAAAAAAATATGAATACGACTTGACGGATGTCCAATCTTGAATAATGTTTGTGTTGGTAGTCTGGCTGTGAAGAGTTAATGGGGTCACTCACAGGTGTGCATTTGCTAGATTTTACAAAAAATGTGGTAAAAGGTTGTAGTGGTTTGCTTGACTGTAAAGAATTAGTTGTGGTTAATCATAGGAGATGGTAAGGCTGATAAGAGAATTTGTTTTCTAATTCATCATGCTCATTGATTATTGTTTCATTATGAAACGATATATGCCATTTCATAGCCACCCGCCAAGATTTTACTTTTAGTAAAAAATCTCTTTTTTTTCTCTTGTCTAACTGTGAAGAATTAGTGTGGGTCACTCACAGGGAAAGATAGTGTTGACCCTGTGTGGATTGCTGGTTCCTGGAGTGTTTTTTCTTAAGGTCAACCCCATCGACCAGGATTTAGAAGGGTAGGCTTGAGGTTGACAGAGCGTGTCATCGGTATCTGAATAGCTGTCAAGTAATTATTGAGAATGTTAGAAAGTCTCAGGACTTGGATTATTAAACTTCTGCTGTTAATCCAGAAGCTGTATAGAAGCCAATCGCAGCCAATATTGCAAACATTACAGTTGGTGGTATCGGGAATTCACCAAAACCTCTAATTTTCACAGTGATAAATAAAGCAATTATAAGACAAAAACCTGCACCTAATGCAAAAAGTCATGTCTGGGCCTCAACAACCGGAAAATTTCTGCACGGTATGGCCACTATACCAAAAGCCATTCCAAGCGCACCAAGAATTATCCTAAATGCAAAAGCACCCTGAGATGCCTCTTCAGTGAGATCTCCCATCAACTTTTGGTTTATTTGTTTTGGAATGAGATTGAATATAATTCCGACTAAAGTAAGAACACATCCAATTATTGTCAAAGCAACTGTAGTAACCATTTCAACTCCTTTTTCTAAGATATTAAAAATATTGCACTCATTCAGAATCCCATGTTATGTCAAGCCATAAAATGAGAATTAAAAGGACACCATGCTTTATTCTGAAAATAGACAGCTAAGTCATCATAATTCTTCAGGGTCATAACCAAAGCTCTTCTCTATGACAGGTTGGGCATTATTAAATTTATGGAAAATTAAAAGCCGGATAAACTGAGGTATCAACATGATCTCCTGAATTCATTCCCGAATACCTCATTTTATCTGAATGATCAGGATCCATTCCGTATGACTTAAAGTGAACTTCAACATCATCACCGAGCCATTGGGTGTTAAAAACCTGAAGTTCTTTTCCAGGCGCCAACTGACCTGAACCTCCATGAATAGTTCTACCGTTAAATGCCACACAATCTCCTGCTGCCATATCCCATCTGACAACCTTGTATTTTTCACGATCACTATCTATGTCGGGGAAGGGTTCCCAATTGTCATCAAACTCCACTTTATCTACATCAACTTGATCATCAGGGTTAAGTTCACCAAAATCCTGCTGCCTGAATTTGTTGGGCCAGCGGTGAGATCCAGGTACAAAAGCTAAAGCACTTCGCTTTTCAACATCCACCAAGGGCATCCATATACTCACAGTGTCAAATCCTTCTACAGACCAGAATGGCTCATCCTGGTGCCATGGTGTAGGGAATTGAACACCTTCTGATCGAACAAAAATTGCTTCAAAAAAGAAATTCACTTTCCTGGAATTCAGCAGTCTTGCCGCGATTTCTTTGGTCGTGCTTTCAAAGACAAATTTTCTGTACTCTTTAATTCTGCGCCAATTATCCGAATCATAGAGAGTAAATCCTCCCTTCCTGTTTCTGTCCCATATACGTGAGTCTTCACCTGGTTCAGAGAGATTCTTGGCAATGCCCTTTTTTAATAAACTTATCCACTCAGAATCAAAAACATTTCTCAGAATAACAACCCCATCATTAAAAAATGACTTAACTTGCTGATCACTTATTTTTGATAGTAGATTGGCTTTCATAAATGCTCTTTTTTCAACTAATGTGCTTACCAGTTTATTTGTCTTGCCGAATGTAATTTTAAGTTTAGGAGATCCTAATGTATAACATGACGGTTTTTATTACAAAAATTGTGTGGGAGGTTTACGTGGAGTTGTATAACTGTGAAGAATTAGTGGAGTCAATTTCAGGAAGAGAAGGAAGATCCTGAACTAAAGACCCTTTATTGGCGAAATGGCAAATTAAGTGTATTTTTATAATCGGAGCAAGTATCTGATTTTGCTGGCTCCCCAAGCCGGACTCGAACCAGCGACACACGGATTATCAGTCCGCCTAAGCCAATATACGCAGTCTAGTGTGGTCTGTTATCAATTACTATTATCTATAGTGTTATCAATCTATTATAGTGTCATTCAGTACTGCAAATTACTATCTAGTGTGACGGCTTATAGACACCTATATGGATACCTAATTATCCTTTTTTAGGCAGTTCTTTCTGCGCTTTAGGTTGCGAAGTAATCAGGTTCTCCACCTTTTTTCCATTTAATATTACATCCCATACTTGGCTTCTGTTCTGTTGGTATAATGGAATTCTGAATCAAAGCATTTGACGCATTACGTAGATCTTCACCTGTTACAGGTTCGGAATTTTTTGGTCGGCTTGAATCATACTGGCCTCTGTAAACTAAAGTGCGTTTTCTATCGTAGAGAAAAAAATCTGGAGTGCAAGCTGCCCGATACGCTTTAGCTATCTCCTGGCTCTCGTCAAATAAATAAGGGAATGGGTAAGAATATTTTACAGCATCCTCGGTCATTTGCTCAGGGCTATCATCAGGATAACTTTCAACATCATTTGAACTAATTGCTACTACACCAAGACCTTTCTCATCATATTCAGATACAAAACTTACAAATGAATCTCTAATATGAATTACGTAAGGGCAGTGATTGCAGATGAATACAACCAACAAAGCAGGATATTCTTCAAAAGTTTCTAAAGATACTGTTTGCTCTTTGACCACTGCATTCAAATTTGTAAGACTAAAACCAGGTGCAGGAATACCCAGTTTTTCCATTGTAGATATGTGTGCCATGAATTTTAGTCCTTAGATACTATTTTTATTGTGAATTTGAAATTATATAAAAAACTCTTAACAAAAATTGTTGCGGCTTATAGGATACTATATAGGCTCATTTATTTATTTTCTCCATAAATGTATTTTTTCCCTGTTATGAAATGAATTTTCCCATTTATTTAAATTGCTTTCTGTAAGAACTTAACAGTTAGGCAAGATAATAAATCTGAAAAAGTTTCATTTTCGAGCAGCGACAACTATCACCTCAACTTTGTATTCTGGAGAAGCAAGTTTTGCTTCACCACATGCACGTGCCGGAGAAGTTCCAGGTGTTATCCAAGCATCCCAAACTTCATTCATTTTTGCAAAATCAGCCATATTGTCGAGCCAGATAGTGGATTGCAGAATTCGTGTTTTATCTGAACCCGCCTCATTTAGTAATGCCTCAACCTTCTCAAGGCAAGTTTTAGTTTGTTCAGCTACTCCATCTCCGGGATTACCTACCTGACCCGCAAGATAGATGGTATCATTATGAATCACAATTTGACTCATACGGTTTCCAGTTTTTATTCGAGTGATTTTGTTCATGCTTGATGTCCGCATTCTAAAGTTTTATAAAATCGTTATGTGGGTAAGACCAAAACTACACTTCTTAATTTTGCCCTTGCTCTTATGAAATTACACAACAAGTCTTACAGAGGTCACATACTCTGTTGAATCGTTTTTTTGTGCGGGGAGGAGTTTCATAGAATTGATTTTCTGTTCAGCTATGTTCATCCGTTTGAAAAGAAAGTCTTCTTTATTCAGGGAGTGACCCTGTATGTATAATTGTGTCGTTAAAACATTTTCCCTTTCATTCCAAAGCTTCAGGTGGATGTGTGGGGTTCTGCCAGGATATTCGACTGGGATGATCGTTCGGAAGAAAAAATGACCATTCCGGTCTGTGATGGACCTGCCAAATCCCTGAAATTGATCATCCCTCATTTTTCTTCCAAATGAGCCTGTATGTAGATATACACCATTCATATCCGTCTGCCAGATCTCAGCTGTCATTCCTTTAATAGGTTTAGAATCCCGATTTACAAGACTACCACTTAGGTTTAAGATCTTCCCACCTGCCTCGATTGTAGAGTGTCCATTTTTTACAAGATCATTGTCAGTGTCTTCTGGGATTCTATCAGGATAAAAAGGGCCCTCTCCTTGCCAAGGTGTTCTGATAAGTTCCCCTAAAGAAACACCAGGTAAAATTATTGCTCCACACATAGCAAAAAAAGATCTTCTTGAGGTCAACATAGTTGTTGTATATAAAGTGTGTTACTTATCAAAAGTTTCATTCCTAATCTAAGACTTGTCTCATTGAACCTATGGTGTACCAGAATTTAATAGATTATACAAGAACTGGGGTATGTTGTTGAGGATTGTCTGACTGTGAAGAGTGAAGTGGGCCCTAAGTCAATGACAGTTTCTCTAATGAGTTAAGGTGTACTTTTGTTTGTTTTTCATTTGATTCCAATGTGATTAACGGGTCAATATCCTTAATATTTGCCCCCATCATTCTTCTTTTCCTGTTTTACGAATGGAGGAACACGCCCCACCAACCTTTCGAGCAGGATCAGTTCCTGATCAGAATGGTTGATCACTGGTGCGGGATCGATCCGTTTTTCTCCAGAGTAGATGAAACGTGGCTGGTCATGATGTAGGGTGGTGACGGTTTCATTGATTTCTGGGACATCCTTAACTTGTAAATGGGAAGTCTCGTAACAGGTGCACACGTAGGTTTTCTCGGAATCCGTCTCAAGGTAAACTCCAGTACCACGGATGCCGATCACGGCTGTAAGGGTTCTCAAGGTACGCTTTTTCCTGACAAAAACTGAGAGGATTGCTCCTGATCTGAGATCAAATCCTGAAATTTCGTTCTGTTTTCCGTTCAGAAGGTTAGGTTTCAGTTCTAGCCGACTGTTCCCACGTATAAGAAAGGCATCCCTGCCGATGACGAAGACGGCAGACCTGGCCGAACCGGTGCTAATCGAAGCATCACTCGGAACTAGAACACCATCCGGGCCTTCCAGCTGTTCGGGACTGATCCTCCGTCCGTTAATGAGAACTTCACCAGTGATTTGTCTAATACCTGTAGACAGTCTGCAACCGTTCAGAAGAAATGCGATGGTCCCCATGACCCCGAAAAATGAAATAAAAGTCAGTAGCTCCCGCCTGTTACACTGGTTCCAGTTTTCAAATGAATCAATATTCATTGTACCTTTAAGATTTAATAAGGACCTCTGATAGGTTCCCTGTCGGTTGTTTCTGGAGAACCCAATATATAACATCAGTCGGTTTGTTTTACAAGAAAGTGGGGAAGATTGTGGAGGGTGTCTGACTGAAGAATTAGTGGGGGTTTCTCACAGGAGATGATTGGTCTGAATATGTCAGGACAACCAATAATTAAGAAATCCAAATTACTGCCATTGTGAAGGGGGAGAACACTATACTAAGAGAAGTAAATCATAATGTGAGTTGAAAACGAATTGTAGAATGTCCTAAGAATCATTCAGACAATGGAGAAATCCCTGAAAATAACTTTTTCCGAAGTTTTTTCCCATTCTTGAATTCCCCTACATACTTTGAACCATTAGGATAAGTTTCGGTTCCTTGACCGTGTTTTTTATCATCTTTCCATTCTCCTTCATACTTTTTTCCATCAGGTGAAAGGTGTGTTCCTTGACCATTTCTTTTTCCATCCTTCCATTCTCCCACATAATTTTCACCATTAGGTAAAGTGAGAGTTCCTAGACCATTTGGTTTCCCATCTGATATTTCACCTCTGTATTTTGGTTGTGTATTATCATCCCCAAAAGTTTTCCATTCAAAACCTTTTTTACCAGTTCCCCCTTGGTATAAGACGTCATCTTCTTTCTGACAAGAAACGAGAAGGTAAGAAGAAAGTAGAATTGAAATGATAATTAAGAGTGGTTTTCTCATAGGTTTACTATAAGTGGATTAGGAGAACCCAATATATAACATCAATCGGTTTGATTTACAAGAATGTGGGGATTTTACTTGAAGGGGGTCTGACTGTGAAGAATTAGTGGGGGCTTACTTACATGAGATGATGGGGCAAAGATGCTAATAAGTGCTTTCAGAAGCACGAGAAGTAATTTGTTTAGGTGCTTTATCGTTTTGTTCCAATTGCTTTAAAAAAAGTGTAGCAAAAAACCCCATCTTGTTCTGCTGTTCTATACAAAGCCCTAATTCCCTCATCAAAAGTTGTTTCACCAATTAATCCTGCTGCAATAGAGGATTCACGGACACCTTCAATCATTGCCGTGAAAGTGTTCTTTGTGAAGCCTTCCACAAGCCCAGGCTTACTTGAATCAACATAAACCATTCGCGGAGAAACGTTTACAGAACTGAAACCTGCAGCTTTTAAGAGAGGATATAGCTCTCTGCCAATATTGGCATTCCCACCCGTTCGTTTTTGCAATTCTACCTGGCATTGAATTGCTTTTTGCGCTGCTTCACTGTCAGGATAGAAATAGGTCGATCCGTGGTCTCCTTCGATAACAGTGATTGTCCCGCCGACTTTTATAAGACTTTGCAGGATAGCCAAGGCGTTATCAGGTTGAGAAAGATGTTCCAAAACATGACACACAAAGACGTGGTCGAAAGATTCTTTCTCTAAGTTCAAATTAAAAATGTCAGCACAAAGAAATTTAACGTTGCTGAAGCCATCGGATTCTAGTGCTCCTCTGGCTTCTGTAATCGATTCCTCGAATATATCGATAGAAAGTAAAGAAGCATTCGGGCTGTTGCGGGCAAGTGTAACCGTTTGAGCGCCAACTCCACATCCTACTTCCAAAATCCTGCTTCCGGCCGGATAAGATGTGTCCGAATGTAAGAGTTCAACCAAAGTATTTGCTTGATCTTGCAGGCGCCTGTTTTCTCTTGAATCATATCCGTGAACATATGCTTTATCCATGACGTCTCTCTTGTTGCTGAACGGCCAGGAAAGTTGGAATTTATAATCTATTAATCTTTCCCGTTAATTTCCACTTTAAATATTAGCTAAAGAATACGCTAATTGTAAAGATTAAGACTTAAGATTGTTTAATAAGGTAACGGAAAGGACGGTCTTTGGGATCACAAAATTCTCAAAATTATCTGAATAAAAATCATGCATAAATTGGCAAGGTTGACTGCATTGATGATCGAGTGCGCATAAGGGCATCGTGCGCTTTCAGTTTTGGGAAATTATCCAGCAACACGCCATCAGGGCGAAGCCAGCGTGCGACAAGCGCAAGGTAAGGGTCACACATGGAATATTGATCACCAAGCACCCAAGGGCCGACAAAATAATGCTCTTCGATCACGTTTGCATAGCTTTCCATATTCTGGGCTACCTTGTCTGCCATACTGACATGAGCCGTTTTATCGTCCGCCCATCTTGATCCGCGCATTTTATGAGCATGGCCAACATGCACAGTTGACGCAATATACATATTAAAGGACTGCGCCTTGGCTAATGCAAATGGCTCCTTTGGTGCCAACTGTTTTTCAGGATACATTTGCGCAATGTAAAGTAAGATCGCAGGATTTTCTGTCAAAACGCCATCTGATGTCATTAGTGCTGGTACCCGCCCTTTGGGGTTAACTGACAGGTAGCCCTGCGAATTCTGTTCCCCCGTATCAAAATCAATCCGCTTGGCAACAAAATCGGCTCCAGTATCATATAGCAAAATATGCGGCGCAAAGGAGCAGGATTTTTCGGAGTAATAGAGCGTGAGCATGTTGCAAATTATTCGGTTTCTACAATTTTATATGAACCACAAAAGAAGCTGAGTGAAAACACATACTGGAGAAAATCTATTATGTTTTGGTTGAATATACAATCTTTATTTGTTCAGTTACACAAGAAGGTGGGAATTGTCTAAGTAAGTCTTTAATTGAATGATACTGAAGATTGTTTATTTTGGTAACGCAAAGGACTTTATAGGTGGGCCTAGGCTTCATAACATCATATAAAAGTATGGGTGATTTTACTTGGAGGGTGTCTGACTGTGAAGAATTAGTGGGTATTTTCTGAAATAATTAAAAAATTCATTAACTCAGTTACTATTAACCAGTATATGGAGGATCGCCTGGAGACCTGTATCTGTCAAAGGGGCTTCTAACACAATCACTTCCATAATAGTGACCGCTGCCGCTTGGATTTACCATTAACAAAAATATGCTTGCAGATGCTCCCTCCTCTGGAAATTTCATCCCCATTTCGGCGGGTGTCTTGCTATTAGCCTCAGACATCGGTCTAGTTAAATCAGTTTCAATGAAACCAGGTGTACATGCATTTATAGTAAGCTTAGGGTTTTCCCTAGCCAAGTAAATAGAATATGCATTGGTACAAGCTTTGGAAATTCCATAAGCAGGCCAAGCACCACCCCAATCAGTAGTTCGTTCAGATTCTAAATTCAATTTTAGACATTCTGCCATAAATTTTTCAATTTCAGTCCATGAAACATCAGGATTTGTGAGTAGTTTCTTTACTACCTCACTACTACCAGCCAGGTATATGGGGCCTGAAGCAGAAGTAACATTTACTACCCGCCCAATGGAGGGGTCCAATAGAGGGAGAAATGCATCACAAACTCGTTTTGGGCCATAAGTGTTTTGACCTGAAGGATTTTATTCAAACCCAGCATGGAGTTCACAATACCGGCATTGTTTACAATTGCGTAAAGAGGACTTGGTGTCCTTCCAAATTTTGTTGCTACTTCCTCAGCAGCAGATTTTACTGAAACGTCTTGTCCAACATCAATTTGAATTAAATCAAGCCGATCTCTCCATTCTGGCTGACTTTCAACTAATGAATTGAGTGCCTCTTGACCTTTTTTTGAATCTCTGGAACCCAGTAGCAGAAATGTTTCATCGTATGAATCAAGCAATTTTGCAACAGTAGCCAGACCTATTCCCTTGTTTGCACCTGTAATCAATATCCGTTTCATTTATTTCCTAGAATTAAAATTAATAGTTTATTGGAAAGTATTTTAACCAAACGGTGGGGAAGTAAAAAGAAGAAGTGAAGTGGACCCCAAGTCAAGGACAGTTTTTCTTCCTATGAAATGAGGTTAGACTCCACTTATTTTCTATGTCTCTTCCATTATCAATTTTTCCTAAGGTACTTCAGTGTCTCACTCAGAGATTCCGGTAAAGCATCAAACTCTTCTTCTGTCATCGTTTGAACCACTTCTTTAATCTCCTTAATTTTCTTCTTTGTCCAGTCCTTTTTCTGATCCCTTTTCTTCTCAGTTCCTTCCCTTCTCAGTTTCTTCTCTCTTCTTCTGGATCGTGAAATTGTCATTACATTCTGTCTTAAAAATCCATTATCCAGATAGTTCTCTCACCAATGTATCTATCTTCTGACGGAAGGAATCGTCCACTGTGAAATAGTGTCCGTTCTCGTCATGGATGGAGTCTCCTTTTTTATGGAAGAGTTGAAGGTGTTTCTGGAAGGTTCGGATGTTCTCTATGGAACATTCTTTCCCACTATCGTCCTTTATGGTCACTCTGAGATTTTTCATGATTCCTTCTTCTTGTTCTTTTTCAAAAGTATTAAAACTGCATTAATTTAATCCCAAATTATCCTCATTGGTTTTATAATTGGTTGGTTTAGGAGAATCCAATATATATCATCATTTGATTTGATTTACAATGGTGTTGGGAAGATTGTGGAGGAAATCTGCACCAGAATTGATGGGTGCAGAATTGTTGATAATGTTTGTCTTGATTGTGAAATTGTAATAATATGATTAATAATCAAATAATCAAAAATTACCAAATCTCTTTCCGTATATGTGGGATCCCCGGGTACCGAGCTCG
>JGI24920J38491_100447_pt1 | contig 32826 bp, 38 predicted proteins | sample LinPFosmplate8_FD_38491 | JGI IMG/M metagenome (IMG submission 38491)
TGCAGGTCGACTCTAGAGGATCCCACATGATTGCAAATTCATTTTTGAAGAACTGAAAAACATAATGGAGGAGGGGGGATCTGACAAAACGTGAAACGTTAGAAAAAGTTCTTGTTCTTGGCAGTGGGGCAATAAAAATCGGAGAAGCAGGTGAATTCGACTACTCCGGAAGCCAATGCCTCAAAGCAATTCATGAAGATGGAATCAAGAGTGTTCTAATTAATCCAAATATTGCTACTATTCAAACTGATACTAGGTTTGCTGATCAGGTCTATCTTTTACCTGTCACCCCAGAATATGTTCAATCTATTATTGAAAAAGAAAGACCAGATGGCATTATGCTAGGATATGGTGGTCAGACTGCATTGAACTGTGGTGTGAATCTTGACAGACTTGGAATATTAAAGAAGTATGGGATTTCTGTTTTGGGAACACAAATTCCAGGAATTATGACAGCAGAAGATAGACAGAAGTTTAAAGATGCTATGATTAAATGTAATGTACCAGTTTTAAAAAGTAAAACAGTAAATACATTTGACGATGCAAAAAAAGCTGCAGAGGAATTAGGCTATCCTGTAATAGTTAGAGTTGCATACACTTTAGGTGGCAAAGGAGGAGGTGTAGCATTTAATGAAATTGAATTGTATGAAATTGTAGGTCGTGGTCTTACAGCTAGTCTTGTAGGACAAATTTTAATTGAAGAATATGTAGGTAGTTGGAAACAAATTGAATATGAAGTCATGCAAGACTACGTAGAAAATAATATTATAGTTTGTAATATGGAAAATGTTCTTTCAATGAAAGTGCATACTGGTGATAATATTGTAGTTGCACCTTCACAAACTTTAGATAATCATGAATACCATATGCTAAGAACCGCTGCCTTACGGGCTATAAAACAAATTGGAATTGTTGGGGAATGTAATATTCAGTTTGCATTAGATCCTAATTCTAACAATTATGCAGCAATTGAGGTTAATCCTAGGCTTTCACGTTCCTCAGCATTGGCAAGTAAGGCTACTGGCTATCCATTAGCTTACATGTCAGCAAAAATTGGGCTTGGGTATACCTTACCTGATCTAGTAAATAGTATTACCAAGTCTACAACTGCCTGCTTTGAACCATCACTTGACTATATTGTATGTAAGCACCCAAGATGGGATTTTGAAAAATTTGAACTTGTAAATAGGAAACTAGGACCTACAATGAAATCTGTTGGTGAGGTAATGTCGATTGGACGAAATTTCGAAGAGGCACTTCAAAAATCAATACGAATGCTTGATAATGGTGCAGATGGACTTGTTTTAAATCGTAAAAAAGATGATTCTTTTAACGAAGAACAAATCGAAGAATATCTTCAAACACACGATGACCATATTTTGTTTCATGTTGTAAATGCACTCCGTGCTGGAATTTCGACTGAAAAAATTTATCAATTATCTTTTATTGATCCATGGTTCATAGAAAAGATCAATAATATTGTACAAATTGAAACAAAATTAAAATCATTACCACTTGAGCAAAAGATTCTAGCAAATGCAAAAAAATTTGGTTTTTCTGATAAACAAATAGGACGAGCTGTTAACAAAGAAGAACTAGAGATTAGAAAAATTAGAAAGGAATTTGGTATATTACCAGTAGTTAAGCAGATTGATACACTTGCAGCTGAATGGCCAGCAAAGACCAATTATCTTTACCTTACTTATGGCGGAACAAGCAATGATCTTTCACTTGGCGTTGAGGAACAGGGAATTGTAGTTATTGGTGCAGGGCCATATAGAATTGGTAGCAGCGTAGAATTTGATTGGGGAACTGTGAATATGGTTTGGGGGCTTCAAGATAATGGCGAAAAAAATGTTGTTGTTGTGAACTGTAATCCTGAAACTGTATCCACGGATTATGATATTTGTAAGCGTCTTTATTTTGAAGAACTAACATTTGAAAGAATTTTAGATATAACAGAATTTGAAAGCCCAAAGGGTGTTGTAACATCAGTAGGTGGTCAAACAGCAAACAATCTTACTATAAAACTATCTAACAGTGGCGTAAAAATTTTTGGGACAAGGGCTGAGGATGTAGATAGTGCTGAAAACCGTTCAAAGTTCAGTCAGGTTTTAGATAAACTTCATATAATGCAACCAGCTTGGCAGGAGTTTACTAATATTACTGATGCTAAAAATTTTGCATTAGAAGTTGGCTACCCTGTTCTGGTTAGGCCTTCATATGTTTTAAGTGGGGCTGCAATGAAAACAGTTTGGTCACAAGTAGAACTTAAAAAGTTTGCCACTAATGCTACAACTGTATCTCCTGATCATCCTGTTGTAATTACAAAGTTTATGCTTAATGCATTAGAAGTTGATGTAGATGGTGTTTGCGATGGAAAAAACGTGATAATTGGAGCAATCGTAGAACACATTGACAGTGCGGGGGTTCACTCAGGAGATGCAATGATGTGTATACCACCTTGGAGATTAAGTAATAAGATTATTGAGAATATACTTGAATCCACAAATAGAATTGCAATAGAGTTTAGCATTAAGGGACCTTTTAATTTACAATTTTTAATTAAGGATGATCAAGCATATGTAATAGAATTAAATATTCGTGCCTCACGTTCTATGCCATTTGTTTCCAAGTTCATTAGGACCAATCTAATTAGTTTAGCTGCACAGGCTGCATTAGGAAAAACTTTGCCAAAAGTTACCCAAAATTTGTGGATGAATACTGGATTATACGGAATAAAAGTTCCTCAGTTCTCTTTCATGCAGCTTGAGGGTGCTGATATAGTATTAGGGGTTGAAATGCAATCTACTGGTGAAGCTGCATGTTTTGGAGATAGTTTTTACGATGCATTGTCAAAAGGTTTAGAATCAGTTGGATATAATCTTCCAAAAACAGGTTCAGCACTTGTCACAATCGGTGGTGTCGAAAACAGAGAAAAACTGTTACAAACATCTGCACTTTTGAAAAAGTTAGACTTTAAAATTCTTGCAACAGAAACTACTGCTGAATTTTTTAAGGAAAAGATTGGTGATGTTCAGATTGTTCATAAAATTAGTGAACCAGAAAGAAAACCAAACATTACAGATCTACTTTATGAGAAAAAAATTAATTTTATAATAAATATTCCAAGCACTGCTACAATAGAAAAATATGTTGGAATGCTATATGATGAATACCAAATACGACGGAAAGCTTTAGAATTAGGAATTCCAGTACTTACAACCATAGAGTTGGCGGAATCATTTGTTAAAACACTTGCTTGGCTACGGGATAATGAAACCACAAAAAAACCACTAGCGCCATACAAAGATTCTATTTAAATAACTTGAGATAATAATGATTCATTGCCTATAATCGTCCCGTCAAGAGCGACAATTTTTGCCTGTAATGTTTCCATTCTTTCTATAATGGGTGATATTGATTTCTTGTAAAATTTTTTTTGTGTTGCATAAAAATATTTATTAAATGATGGAAGAATAGTTATTTCTAATTCACCTGCTCTGCTGGGAAATATTTTTTGTTTTTTAGATTTTAACGATACCCAAACCCTCTTGCCATTAAGAAGTGAATTTTCCTCGAAAAAAAATGGGTGTAAATGTCCCATGATTATTTTATTTACATGCGAAAAATTTTCTGAAGGCATTGTATGACCATGAGTTAAAAGCATATTTTCTATAACAATTCCTTTTGAACTGGCAAGTGTAATTCCTCTTGGTATTAGTTTTTCAATATTTGCATCGTGGTTTCCCGGTATTACGGTTACATCAATTCGTTTTTTTATTATTTCAAAAAAAGTCGGTATTGTGTTCCATTCTGTTTTTGTTATAGATTTTATTCCAGATTTTATATCACCAAGCAGAATTAATGATTCAGGCTTTGTTTTGTCTAAAATTTTTTCAATATCTTTTGCAGTTTCAGTCACTGATGTGTTTTTTCCTAAATAGATATTATTGGATGATAATTTAGCCTCAAATCCTAAATGTAAATCCGCAATGACCAAACTTTTTTCATTTCCATTAATTACAAGTGCAGGATATCTAGGAACTATTCTGGTTAACATTTAAAAACATAATAATCTTTTTTAATTAAATTCTTATGTTAATGTCACCTGAAAAGCTTGATTCAACTTTAACGGAAAAGCGTGTAAAATTGCATATTTTCCAGCCAAGTAAAAGAAAAATCTGGACAGTTGTAGGCGTGGAAAATGAGTATTGGCTTGATCCTGAATTGGATTTTTGTTCTTGTCCTGGATATTATTTCAGTAAAAAAAATGGAGAAAAAACATGTTACCATTTAAGGTCACTTAAAATGGCTATTACTCAAGACAAGCTAGAATTAATTACATTTTCAGATCAGGAGTATGAAGATTTTATATCTGGTGTACTTTCTGACTTGCAAGGGATTACACTAGATAATAAAAAATAACTTGGAAAATTATTAGTGACAAAAATCAAGTCTTTCTAGCAGTTTTTTACACAGATAAAAGCCCTCTCTTGACTATCCTGAAGACCATATCTGTTTGGCATGATACCAACAGTATACTTCATTTCATCATCATATTCAACATCAAATTGTGTTGTAACAGTGATAGGATTGTTTGGTTCAAGCTCTAATACTGTTAATTCATTTTCTCCATACCCGATATATCTTGCTTCATGTTTTTTGTTATTAATATCATAAAGAAAAAAATTACCACCTGTTAGATCAACAGTTTCATTACCAGTATTATTGGCAGTAATTTGAATTTGGAAATATACTCCTTCAGGAATTTCGCTTGATTCGTTAAGTAAGCCCGGGTTAGGTCCAGTTTCTATAAACCATTCTTGAAACTCTTGCTGTGCTTTATCTTTTTTAAGAATTTCATAATTTGTAACATACTGAACATCAAATTTTACATTGCCAACTTTTATCTCATCGCTGTATTCCAAAAATTTACTAGTGGTTTGACTTTCCCAAAATATTATCATGGACACAGAAATTGAGCCTATAACTATCCCTATTGCTATAACAGTGGCAAATCCTACCATTATGGTAATCCTTCTTCTATATCAGAACAATGTTTGTGAACCCAATTACCTTTAGAATTTTTTACTATTTCTTTACCCACTTTTATTACACCATCACATTCAACACATTTTCCGTTAAATTTAGCCTTCAAAATTACCAACTACTTATCATAGTGCTTTCTTATTTTATCAAGCATTGCATCATCCTCAGCTTTAAGGCATTTAATCCATTCTTCCTTGCTATGCTCAGAAATTTTTTTATTACAAATTAAACAAATATTTTCATCCATAAAAAATGGTAATATTAGGGCATAGATTAATGTTAAATTTCGGTATATATTTCCGAGATATTACCATACTTACATATAATTATAATCAGTAGAGGTTGACATGAAAGCAGCAATTGTAAGAGATAACTCAATAATAGAAATAAAAAATTTGGAAAAACCTACACTAGGTCCACGTGAGATTCTTGTCAAGATGCAGGCTTGTGGCATATGTGGTTCTGACGTAGAAAAGGTATTTGGTAAATATGGACAACCATCTATGAGGCTTGGGCATGAACCTGCTGGTGTAATAACCCAAGTCGGTTCAGAAATTTCAGACTACAATATTGGTGATCGCGTATTTACACATCATCATGTAGCGTGTTATTCAGCTAATTGTCATGAATGCAGTCATGACAATGAAACAATGTGTGAAAAATACTATAAATCAAATTTAGAACCATGTGGTTTAGCAGATGAATATGTTGTACCAAAATGGAATATTGATAATGGTGGTATTCTAAAGTTACCTGATAGTATGTCTTTTGATGAGGCGGCAATGATTGAGCCTCTTGCATGTTGCATAAGATCTTGGAATAAATTCAAACATCAAAAGGGTGACTCTGTAGCTGTTCTTGGTGTTGGCCCTACTGGAATAATGCATGTAATGTTAGCGGTATATTATGAATTTAAAAAAGTTTTTTGTTTGGATTTGAATGATTTTCGTTTAGCATATGCAAAAAAATTTGATGCTGTTACAATACGATCTGATAGTTCTAGTGCATCAGATATTATAAAATCTCAAACAGAAAACAAAGGAGTTGATGTTGTTATTATCGCGACGGGTAACTTGAAAGCACTACTTGATGCTATAAATTTTGTTAGAAAAGGCGGTACTATTATTGTATTTGGTGTACCAAGTAAGGGAGATAGGATTGATCTTGATATGAGTGATGTTTATTCCAAAAATATTACTATCATCAACACTTATGCTGCATCAGATATTGATACTAAAGAAGCACTTGAAATGATTTCAACGAAAAAAATCAATGTAAAGCAGCTTATTACACACAAGTATACTTTGTCCGATGTGCAGAAGGCATTTGAACATGCAAAAACGGGTAAGGATGCCATGAAAATAATCATAAATAATTGAGAAAGGCTTAAAGAAGGCTAATTGTTTCTACACAGAACGAAGAAAGATGGATTGGGGTTTACGAAATAGAATATCTCATATTATCAAGCCAAATGATAATCGTGCATTAATGTTAGCTGTTGATCATGGATACTTTCTTGGCCCAACAGAGAAATTAGAAATTCCTAGGAAAACAATTACACCGATACTCAAGTATTGTGACTCGTTAATGCTTACAAGAGGTGTACAAAGGACTTCTGTTGACCCAAAATACCCAGTGCCAATAGTTTTGAGAGTATCTGGGGGTTCTAGTATTATAGGCGAGGATTTATCCAATGAAGAAATTACTGTAAGCATAAAAGATGCTATTCGGCTTAATGCATGTGGTTTAGCAATGTCAATTTTTGTAGGTTCAAAATATGAAAAACAAACAATTGTTAATCTTGGGCGATTGGTAAGCGAGGCGGAGGAATATGGCATTCCTGTTTTGGCTGTTACTGCAGTAGGAAAAGAAATTGGGCAAAAGGATGCACGTTATCTATCACTTGCCTGTAGAATTGCTGCTGAACAGGGTGCTCATATTGTTAAAACTTACTATTGTGAAAATTTTGAGAAAGTAGTAGAATCATGTCCTGTACCAATCATTGTTGCTGGTGGTAAAAAAATACCAGAACGTGATGCACTTGAATTAGCATATAATTCAATCATGGGAGGTGCTGTTGGTGTAGATATGGGTCGAAATATTTGGCAATCTGATAATCCTGTACCTATGATCCGTGCAGTTCGTGCTATTATACATGGTAATGCAAATGTTAGCGAAGCCTATGAACTCTACAAAAATTTTTGTAAATCTAAGCCAAAATCAGATGCCAAACCAAAATCTGAAAACTAATTCTTAAGAAAAATTATTCAGGAATTTGATCAAGATGAAAATGTATAATTTTCCAGCTTTCTTTCTTAATTAAAACAAACGTTGCTCTACCATTAATTATGATTTGTTTACCTGTGAAAGATTTGTTGTCCACCAGTATGCCCTTTTGTTTTAGCCTAAATTTAGCAATAGCTATATTTTCAAATATGTCTATTTGTGGTTTTAATATTTCATATTGATAATCGGAAATACTAGAAAATCTCAATTCTTCAAGAGTGAGTGTTTCGGAATAATTCTTCAAGTTATATGGTGGAAGATCACTAAAACTGGAAAATTCTGGAATATCAAGTTGAATATCTTTTAGCATTGCAAAATTTTTAAGCCTACCACATTCATCAAAAAGAGCATTAATTGGTGCTAAAACTTCTAATTCATCATTTGAACCAGTCAAGTTATTATTTTCTAGTTACAGTTTACTTTAAGTATTCATCAAAATGAAATCAAATTTTTTCTGATTATATGATCTAGAAACATTAATTAATTGATTAGGGTTTGCATACATTGCTGTATGAACAAAATCAGTCAAACTAGCATTGTTGGTATTCTATTGCTAGTTGACCTGAAGCTGTAATTCTGCAGCCAGTTTTTAACACAATTAAAATTATGGTGTAAATGGTGAAATGATAAAATGGTAAACATGAATGGTGGAAAGGCGCTAATGAAAGCGTTGGAAAAGGAAGGCGTAAAAGAAGTCTTTGGCTTACCGGGAGGTGCAAACCTTCCAATGTATGATGAGCTTTACAAAAGTAATATACGTCATATACTAGTAAGACATGAACAATCTGCTGCGCACATGGCAGATGGTTTTGGAAGAGTTAGTAGAAAACCTGGTGTTTGTTTTGCAACATCAGGACCTGGTGCAACAAACTTGTTAACTGGAATTGCAACTGCACAGGCAGATTCAGCTCCAATGGTTGCTGTCACTGGTCAAGTTCCAGTAAAGATGATTGGCCGTGATGCATTTCAAGAAAGTGACATAATAGGGATGTCAAATCCATCTGTAAAGTATGCGTTTCAGCCAAGAACACCTGAAGAAATTCCTGAAATTGTAAAAAAAGGATTTTACATTGCAGAAACAGGTAGACCTGGTCCTGTATTACTTGATATTCCAAAAGATGTTCAGCAAAATGAAGCAGAAATGATTTTTCCAGAAGAAGTTAGAATGCCTGGCTATCACCCATGGACTGATGTTGATATAGTCAATATTGAAAGAGCTATAGAATTACTTCTTTCTTCAGAGAAACCAATAATTTTAGCTGGTGGTGGAACAATAATCTCCTCCGCCTTTGCAGAGCTTCAATCTATTGCTGAGATGTTAATGATTCCAGTAGTTACAACATTCAAGGGTAAGGGTTCTTTTCCAGAAAATCATCCACTTTCTCTTGGTCCAATTGGTATGCATGGTCATGCGGAGGCCAATAAGATTATGACTGAAGTAGACTGTGTTTTAGCTATCGGAACAAGATTTTCAGATCGCTCTGTTGGAACATTTGAAGAATTTGAAAGGAACTTGAAAATTATTCATATGGATGTAGATCCTGCAGAAATTGGGAAAAATCAAACAACACAGGTTGCCGTTGTAGGTGATGTAAAGGCTTCATTGCGTGTAATGATTAAGATACTTCTCAAAAAAGCACTAAAAAAATCTGAAGGAAATGAATGGTTAAATCATGTTAATGAGGTGAAAGATTACTGGCGTGAAAATCTAAAATTACATCCTGGTGAAATGTCAGCTGCTAAAATTTTAAGAAAATTAAGGGAAGTACTTCCTAAGGAATCAATTGTGACAACTGAAGTGGGCCAACATCAAATGTGGGCATCATTATTTTTTGATGCGATACATCCAGGCACATTCTTTAGTTCTACCGGTCTTGGTACTATGGGTTGGGGGTTTCCTGCAGCAATTGGTGCAAAAGTTGCACGACCGGATGTACCTGTAGTAGATATTGCTGGAGATGGGAGCTTCAATATGACAGAAAACTCACTTGCAACTTCAGTATTAGAGGATATTCCTGTTATCGTATTCTTGGTTAACAATTTTTCATTAGGTATGGTCGCACAATGGCAAAGGACATTCTATGAAAAAAGAATGATTGGAATTGATTTAAAAAAATGTCCAGATTATGTTAAATTAGCAGAATCATATGGAGCACAGGGCATAAGAGCTCAATCACTGGATGAGTTGGAAAAAGCTATCAAAACTGGTCTTAGTAGCGATGTAACAACTGTGATTGATATACCAATAGATCCAGAAGAAGATGTTTTACCGTTCGTTGCACCTGGAACTTCTTTAAAGGAAATGATCTTACCGTCATAGTGAGTGTTATGTGGGCTATTTTATCAATTAGAGTTGAAAACAAACCAGGAATTTTATTCAAGGTTACTCATTTGTTTAGATCTAGAAATTTCAATATTGAGAGCATAACAGTAGGTATAATGGAAAATCCTGAATTTTCAAAGATGACTATAACAACAGTTGGTACTGAAAAACAAATTGCTCAAATTGTTAAACAACTTGATAAAATGATTGATACCATAGAAGTGAAGAGATTAGATGAAAAAGAGAGCGTGTATAGAGAATTGGTCTTGTTTAAAATTAAGTTGAGTGGGGCATCAGATAGTACGGAGATTAGTAATATTGCAAATAAGTATGGCGCAAAAATTTATGACGGACATAAAGATTCGATGATAGTTGAGCTAACATCTACACCTGATCAAATAAACGCATTTGAAGAATCGATGAAACATTTTGGTATTTTAGATTCTGCCAGAACTGGAGTAACTGCATTACAGGGTAACTAAAATGAGAGTTAGAATTTTTGATACTACATTAAGGGATGGAGAACAATCACCAGGTGTAGCCTTATCGCCTGAAAATAAGCTAAATATTGCAAAAAAATTAGATGAATTAGGCGTTGATGCCATAGAGACAGGATTTCCTATTATCTCAGAAGGTGAACAACAGGCTGTTAAAATGATCACACAGGCAAGCCTATCTGCTGAACTATGCGGTCTTGCTAGAACAAATCAGCGGGACATTGATGCAGTGGTTGACTGTGGTTTAAAGTATGTTCATACATTTATCGCAACATCTGATATTCATCTTCAGTATAAATTACATCTTTCACAGGAGCAAGCACTTGAAAAAGCGGTTGAATCAGTGGAATATGCAAAATCACGTGGCTTGCAAGTAGAATTTTCAGCCGAAGATGCGACACGTACAGATCGTGATTTCTTAAAAAAAATATTTACTGCAGTTACTAAAGCTGGTGCTGACAGAATAGATATACCTGATACTGTTGGTTATTCTACGCCACAGTACATTGCTGAAATTACAAAAGATGCAATCGAGGCAACCAAATTACCCATTAGCATGCACTGTCATAATGATTTTGGGCTTGCTGTTGCTAATGCTATATCTGGAATACAGGCAGGTGCACAGTGTGCACATGTCACAATAAATGGTATTGGTGAACGTGCGGGAAATGCATCTCTTGAAGAACTTGTTATGGCGTTACAATGCTTGAAATTTGATCAAACCTGGGAAACTGGCATTAAGACTGAACTCCTTTATGAAACATCAAAATATGTTTCAAAATTGGCTGGAATGCCAGTTCAACCTAACAAGGCAATCATAGGCGAAAACGCATTTGGTCATGAATCAGGGATTCATACTCATGGAGTTTTAAGCAACCCACTTACATACGAACCAATCAGTCCTGAAATTGTCGGTCGCAATAGATGGTTACAGGTAGGTAAGCATGCAGGCGCTCATGGTATTGCTGCTATGCTTGAAGAGTATGGCGTAAATCCTGATAAGGACCAATTAAAAAAAATTCTTGAGAATGTAAAAGCAATTGGAGATCAAGGAAAACATGTTACTGATGTTGAATTGTTATCAATTGCTAACGAAGTCATGGGTGATTCTAAAATAAAACGCTTAGTACAACTAACTGGTTTTTCAGTTTCTACCGGAATTGGAAACATGCCATATGCGTTTATAAAATTAAACATTGATGGTGATGAGCATACGGCAACAGACTATGGTGTTGGACCGGTTGATGCATCACTTAACGCAATTCAAAAAATTACGGGTAAAATTTCGGAGACAAGAATTAAGGATTATAATTTAGCCTCAATATCTGGCGGTTCTAGTGCATTGTGTGAAGTGACAGTTAAAGTAGAAGACGCAATGGGAAACAGCGTTTCTTCAAAATCCATCGGTGAAGATATTGTAATAACAAGCGTACAGGCTGTTATTGATGGTATGAATAGGCTCATGTTAAAAAAAATAGTTAAACAAAAAAAGGCATAATTGTTGGTGTAGAAAAATGAGTCACAAGTATAACATTTCATTAGTTACGGGTGATGGGATTGGTCCAGAGATATCTGAATCTGCGCTTAATGTTTTGGAAGCAATTAATGATAATTTTTCTCTTTCATTAGAAATAAAAAAACTTGAAGCAGGTGATACTGCTTTAAAAAATACTGGGAAGGCATTACCAGACGAAACTTTTGAAGCAATAAAAAATTCTGATGCATGCTTAAAGGCACCAGTAGGTGAAAGTGCAAAAGATGTAATAGTATACCTAAGGCGTATGTTAGATCTTTATGCAAACATTAGACCTGCCATATCATACCCAAACATGCCATCCTTACGAGACGATGTGAATCTAGTAATTGTTAGAGAAAACACTGAGGATTTGTATACTGGAGAAGAATTTGATATCGGCGACGCAGCTGTAGCGATGAGAATTATCTCTGAAAAAGCATCAAAACGAATTGCAAATTATGCTTTTACAATGGCAAATCAAAGGGAAATGAAGAAAAAAGTCACATGTGTTCACAAGTCTAATGTAATGAAAAAAACCGATGGATTGTTTGCGCGTACGTGCTCAAAGGTTGCCAATGATTTTTCCGGTGTTAAATTTGAAGAGATGTATGTTGATGCATGTGCAATGAATTTAATTCGTCAACCACAATCATTTGACGTAATAGTGACAACTAATTTGTTTGGTGATATACTTTCTGATGAAGCTGCACAAGTGGTAGGTGGTTTAGGCATGGCACCTGCTGCAAATATTGGAGATAACTTTGGCTTGTTTGAACCAGTACATGGTGCAGCATTTGATATTGCGGGAAAACAGATTGCAAATCCTACATCATTCATACTTTCAATCAAGATGATGCTAGAATGGCTTGGGAATAAACATGGTGACCAGAAGTGTATAGAAATTGGACAAAAATTAGAGAGTGTTATTTATGATTTGACAAAAAATAATATTAAAACAAAAGATACTGGTGGAGATAAAACCACAATAGAGTTTACTAAAGAAATTATCTCAAGGCTTTAATCTTTCTGGGTCTCTTGGATACAAAATAACTTCTCTTACGTTATCTATACCCAGAATTATAGTGAGTAGTCTTTCTAATCCTAATCCCCAACCTGCATGAGGCGGCATACCCCAATCAAATGCCTGCAAATGTTCTGAAAATTTTGAAGGATCAAGGTTTTGTTCCTTTAGTCTTGCTTTGATCTTCTCTGGGTTGTGTAGCCTACTTCCACCAGATGATAACTCAAGATAACCACACTGTAAGTCAAACGACTCGGAAAGTTCTACATTGTCCTGTTTTTCAGCGATGTAGAATGGTTTGAGCTTGATTGGCCAGTCTGTTAGAAAATAAAAGCTAGGATGGCTTTCTCCTAATATTCTTAAATGAGAATCTAAAAGGTCATCTCCAAATTCTAGTTTAACATCTTTTTCTTTTAATTCATCCAGTGCCTGTGAATACGTAATTTTTTCAAATGGATGGTCAGGCGTTATAGTTTTGTTCCCAATAATTTCTAGTTCTTTTTTGCAGTTTTCAGAAACATACTTGAAAGTATCAACGACAAGATCTTCTAAGACGTTCATTACATCCGTGTAATTCATAAAAGCCGCTTCTATGTCAACACTTGTAAATTCACTTAGATGTCTACCTGTGTGTGATTTTTCTGCTCTATAAAATGACGCTATTTCGAAGACTCTTTCTAGACCAATTGTCATTTGTTCTTTATACAGCTGTGGGCTTTGTGCAAGGTATGCTTGTTTTCCAAAATAATCCAACGAGAACAGGTTGGCGCCACCCTCACTCGCACTTCCAATAATTTTAGGCGTAGTAATTTCAATAAATTTTTTTTCTGATAGTGTTTTTCTTAGTGATGCCAAAACATGATGTCTGATTTTAAAGATTGATGCAGTTTTTTGGTTTCGCATATCTAGTGCTCGAGTGTTTAGCCTATTGTCAATATGACTCTCAAGCCTGCCAATTGGATCAATAGGTAGCGGATGAACAGCTTTTGCAAGTATGCTTATTTCATTTGCTTTAATTTCATATTCAAAATCCCTGGCACGGGTATCTTGTACTTTGCCGGTTACTCTTACAACACTTTGTCTAGTAATACCTTCTACTGTTTTTGTTAATTCATCCGTAAGTATGATTTGTGTAATACCAGTAACATCACGCAGGGTAAGGAAGATCATTTTGCCCATTTTTCTTAAATCCTCTACCCAACCTGCAAGGATCACATCTTGGTCTTTCATATTGACATTAACATCCTCAATATTGTGGGTTCGATTAAACAGCATGAAATCATCTTAATGTGGGAATTATTGAATATATCCCTTATTGAAAAAATAAAATCTAGTAGATTGTATGAAAAACATGCCAGAACTTGAAGTATCTGATCTTTCAGTTCATTATAGAACTTCACGTGGTAGCGTTCATGCATTAGGAAATATTGAATTTAGATTAGAGGCTGGGGAATCAATTGGAATTGCGGGAGAAAGTGCATGCGGAAAAAGTACCTTAGGATTATCTGTTATGAGAATGATTCAAGGTGGTAAAATCATTTCAGGCAAAATCGTATTTGATGGAGAGTCAACACTTGATATGACTAGTTCTGAATTTGACAAAAACATTCGTTGGAAAAAAATTTCTATGGTTTTTCAAGGAGCTATGAACTCGCTTGATCCTGTTTTTACAATAAAAGATCAATTTGACGAAGTTTTAAAACAACATAAATTCAAGGGTGATTCAGATAAAGTCATACACGATGCAGTATGCTCGGTCAACCTTGATTCATCTGTTTTAAAAAAATATCCTCACGAGCTCAGTGGTGGAATGAAGCAAAGGATTGTAATTGCAATGGCATTATTGTTAAAACCAAAATTTGTCATAGCTGATGAACCTACAACTGCGCTAGACGTATTGATTCAGGCGCAAATAATCAATTTGCTAAAGAATCTAAAAAAGGAAGGAATGTCTCTCATGCTTATCTCACATGATCTTGCAATATTATCAGAGATATCTGAAAAAATTGGTATTATGTATGGAGGAAAAATGGTTGAATTTGGAACATCAGCTGAGATTTATCGTAATCCAAAACATCCATACACTAAGGGATTGTTAGATTCAATCCCTACATTAGATAAAGGGAAAAAACTTAAGTTTATTCCTGGAAGACCACCTGATTTAGTTTCCCCAAAATCAGGATGTAGATTTTTTGATAGATGTCCAGAAGCAATGAACAAGTGCAAAAAAGATCCACCAAATATTAAAACTGATACTGGTTATGTTTCATGTTGGCTTTATGAATAGTATTTTACTATAGGGAAGCACGTATCAATAATTCGAAGAATTTCTGAACGGACAACTTTTTTTATCAATTGAAATCCAGACTCGCAAACTTTCAATAGCAAAGGTAACTATCTGTACTTTTTTTCTTTCTTCCCACATAAATTCAACGGGACCTAAACTCTCATCAAATACTTCTTCTAGATTAGTATTGAGAGCAATGCTAGCAAATTGATATCTCATATTTTTAGAGCCAAGTAACGGTTTTAGTTCTGCATGTCTATATTGTGATAACAACTCTACATTTTTTCTATCATGCCAACAAATCTTATGTATGGACTTGTTTTTGAAATAAGATTACAAATATCTTGATAGTCCTTACTAATCATTACTACATGAAATATAATTAATTATGTTATTTTGCCTTGTTTTCACATTCATCTGAACAGTACTTTGTTTCCAGTCTTGAAATTAATCTACCACATTGGTAACAAGTTGAATACATGTATTATAACGGCGTTTGATCGATAAAAAGTTGATCTCTCTTTCCATTAATTATGATCGCTATCTGTGCCTAAATTTATCACTAATAGATTTCTACCCAAGTACATTGATTGAAAGTATTTGGCTCATTCCACTTGGGTTTGTAGCTGGTCTATTGGGTTCTATTATTGGTCTTGGTGGTGGAATTATTATTGTTCCAGTATTAACATTTGCTGGGTTTTCTCCTACACTAGCTGTAAGCAATAGCTTGTTTGCTGTGTTTAGTAATTCTGTAGCATCGACAGCAGTATACGCTAAACAAAAACGCATAGAACTTTCTCTTGGCTGGAAACTTGGATTAATCGCTGTTCCAGGAACAGTACTTGGAGCGTTCATATCTTCTGATCTGTCACCAGAAATTTTTAAAATTTTGTTTGCACTTGTTCTTTTGGCATCGGCATCATACATTTTTCTAAAGAGAAAGATCGAGGGGAAGCCATTAGATACGTCTCGTATCTTACTTGTTTTTTCAGCAGGGGCTAGTTTCTTTGCTGGAATAATATCCAGTCTTTTTGGCGTTGGCGGTGGGCTGATCTTTGTACCACTAATGGTAGTCGCCCTTGGAATTTCAATGAAGCGTGCGGCACCCACTTCACAGTTTATCCTGATGTTTGCGTCTTTTTCTGGTCTGATCGTCCATTCGATTCTAGGGCATCCTGATTACTATCAGGCATTATTGTTGTCGATCGGAGCCTTTGCTGGAGGAATTTTGGGTGCTAGGCTGTCCCTTGAGATAAAGGAAACCAAATTGAAGATAATAGTAATAATTGTGATAGTTGCGGCAGCAATTAAGCTGATTATAGATTCTACAGGTCTTTTCTAGTGTTATCTTGTTTCGTCTGGACAGAAAATTACTTCTGAACTTGATGCTGCTTCATCTGACATCAAGTAGTTAATCGTGTTCATAATATTCTCATTATTGGGTTCCTTACCATCAACAGTGCCAGGTAAAATTAAGAATGCTCTGACGTTTGATTTTAGTACATCACTAAATTCCTGATTGATGGTAGTTACAAATGGTCTAAGTGCACCTCTGAAAACCTCAACCTTTGCCCTTTCATGCCCGCTAATTTTTTTACCAGCAGGAAGGTCAGGACCAATAATTACAATTCTTCCCTTTGCGTCTTTGAATTTTCTTGGGTCATCAGAGCCGCCAGGAACAAATGTATCTAAAGCACTTTGTGTTATCATGGCAGGCGTATTGATAAATTGGTTAACTAACTTATCCCATTCATCTCTGGATAGCTCAGTTAGTTTAGGAAAATTAGGAACGTTTCCAGTGCCATGAATAAATAAATCAATATCTCCTGTATCATCTAGTGTAACTTGTCCACCTTTCTCTTCTATCATTGATGTAATACTACTGATTCTCTCCTCATTACCATCCGCAGCTATAATACAAACACGTTTTCCATCCAAGTTATTTTTCTCAACCTTAGGAACAGATGATCTAATATGTGACTTGACAGGATAGAAGACTCGATCACCAGGAATTATTTTTCCATTGAGAATTTTTGCCTGAGCATCGTCCGCAAGTGTTAGGACTGTTGTGGCAACCTGTTCCTGTGATAAAAATTGCTGATCTGGAATCATTGTAGAGGTATTCTTTTGAATTTTTTCTGCAATGCTTTTCACTTTATCCAACAAACTGGTAAGTGTAGTTTCATCCTTACCTAACTTTTGCGCAGCTGATTTTATCCCAGCTTTTACAGTTTCATCATCTTCTCCCAACAATCCAAGAATCTCTTTATTTGCAGATTCAACTTCCGCCGGTGTTAGGTCCTCAAATCCACTCACTCGCAGGAATTCTGAGGCGGCTTTTGGGTAAACTGTCTTGTAAATTCTGTCTGAATGGACAGGACCTGGGTTAGTTCCGATCGAAATGATCCCCTTTTCTGTAAGCTCCCATGACATTGCTTCCACAAGCCTGTTTTTTGCGCCCTGAGATGCGGTATATGGGCTTCTGAATCTGTAAGGTCTTTGTTCTAACGGTCTTTCTTCCGCGAAAAATGTTGAAATTGTAATGATTTTTGCACCTTCTTTCATGACTTTGAGAGCCTGAACTGAAGTCCAGAATGTCCCTGTTAGATGAATGCCCACAGTACTTCTGAACTGATCAAATGGTGCATGGGCAAAGCATGTTACAGGACCTGAGACCCCAGCATTGTTTACGACAACATCCAGATTGACATTTTCACTTTTTAACGCATCAAACATATCAGTAACTGCCTTTTCATTGCTAACATCGACACCATCAAAAATTTTGATGGTAGCATTACTTTGCTTTTCTTTGATAATTTCCTCTAGCATTTTTGCAGTTTCTTCTAACGGCTCCTTTCTTCTTCCCAGGATTATGGCACTTGCACCATTTTCCACAAATTTTTTTGTGATTGCCTGCCCAATTCCAGTGCCACTTCCGGTAACTAGTATAGTTTTATTTTGAAACTTTAGCATGAGATCAAAATTTAGTTTTTCATGTATTTATTTGGTTCTTAATATCTAATACAAAACAACAAGAAATGTTAAATTATGCGCTAAAATCAGATACGGCATGGAAGATTCTGAACCTGAAACTATTGTAATAAAAAATTGGCCTGAAAAGTTTTCTGATATTTTAAATGAGATTGGTGTTAGTTCAAGACCTAATGATATAGGGGAGGGTGAAGTTGAGAAAGGAGATTACTATAGCAGGTGTTTTTCCCAAACTACTAGAATGGTTACCAATAAGGGCTCGTTGAAAGTTTCTGGCAAAAATATTGACACAGTCCAAATAATACAGAAGGGATAAGAATGCAAGATCCAAATCCACTTCCATGGGGCGCTCAGGACAGATTTCAAGCACATTTTATTGTACAACAGGACCCTGGTGATAAGTTATTGAATTTGACTGCAAGAACTAGACTGAAAACCACAGGTCACTTTGGCTCAAAAAAAATAATTGGTGTAACATGGGAAGGCGGTAAACTAGCTGAAGACCTAAACGCTGATTCTTCGCTTAACGAATTGATTGCAAAGCAGTCAGTGAATGATGCTACAATATTTGTTGACCCAACAGATAATGGTATACGTGTTTATGGAAAATGGAAAAATAGTCATGATTTTGGTGTAACAAAAGAATTGTTTGAGATTTATGATAAGATTGCTGGCTACATAAAGAAACTTTGTTAGGCTTTCCACCAGTCAAGAGCTAAATAGTCAACAGAACTTTTACCACTAGGAATTGCAAGTATGAATTGCTTTTTTACACTAGATGCTAATCTGCCAGCTAAAACAATACCCGTAGAAGAAATAGAATCATTTTTGTTGTATACTTGGACTAAGTATGGCGCATGATCAATACCAGGTCCTCTGTTGTATACTGCAAAATCACAGCCAAATTTAATGCCAGGGTTAACAACATATTTTTTTTCTCGAAAATCCTTATACACCAAATATTTTTTGTCAAAATTATGATATTCTTCTCGACAAATTTTAACCAGTTCGTCTAATGAAACTTTTTTCTTATCTCTGTAAATTTTAATTTTTGAAATTTCTAGTAAATAGCATCCCTCCATTAGGTCTAAAATTAATGGAACGTTAATTTCATCAGGGTTAGGCTTTGGGATTCCTATTGGCTTTCCAAAATAACCATTTCTAAATAAATCTCTTGATTCTTGTATATTCCAAACAATAATTCTGTTTTCTACTATTTCGCCTTTCAAATTAAAGACTCAGTGCCAATAAAATGAATGAATCAGAAACTTCTTGACATTTGTCAGCCATTTCTTCTATTCCTTCAATAATATCTTTCACAAGTAGTAGTTCTTTAGTATCAGAAATTTTATTCATGGCCTTGATTGATAATACACGATATTTAGTATCTATTTCTCGTTCAATTTTTTGTGTTTCTTGTGCAAGTTCAATAGATTTTGCAGTGTCAGTGCCCAAAGTTCTAATAATCTGATTTAATTTATAAATTTCATCAACAACCAGGTTGATAAGTTCCGTTAACTCATGCTCGAACTTTTCACTCTTGAGTGTTGATACTTTTACATTAGAAAGTTTGAAGTAAATACCAGTTATGTAACCTGCAATTTCATCCATTGTATAAGCAGTGTTAAGTAAATTCTCTCTATTCATAATCAAACCACCAACATCTGCTACATCCCTTGTTATCTTACGTCGCAAATTTTCTACTTCTTCTTCAATAGTTGAAATTTGTTCAAGTGTGTCCGCAATTCCAGCTTTATCTTTTTTTACTATCATTGAAGGTAAAGTAGACAATGCCCTACCTGCATTTAGAATTCTGTTTATTTCATCTTGTAAAACGGCAAGTGCCTTTCTTTTTGCCTGAACTTCTAACTCTCCACTATACATTATGAGATTTGACTTAGTTTAGGACAGTTATGAATGCTTCCTTGGAACCGCATTTTTATCATTCATGATTCATATCTATTACTTTTGTTTGTCCCTTGTACAGGGAATATACTTCTTCATCAGTTGATGCATCTTCTGAGCCTTTTTCGATTCTTATTTTTCCCGTGAATTTTGGGAATCTTAATGCAAGTCCAGCTCCTTTTCTAATTGTACCCAACGCAGTTTTATGAATTGGGCTTAAGGTTATTTCTGAAGCAACAATTTCTAAAACTAATTCAGGTTCAAACCAAACATCAGCCTCCATTTCACTTTCAATCCTAGGATTTTTTTTTAAAATTACTTTGTTAGAAAGAATCTGATATAGCTGATCAAGGCTTTCGTCAGTAAAACCAGTACCAACTTTACAAATACTAGGAAAATTATCTTTTTCTGGATTATATGTTGCTAATAGTAATGTACCATACCTACCAGTTCTTCTCCCTTTTCCAAAATATGCACCAATAACAACCAAATCAAGACTATCGCCCAATTCATTTCTGTACTCACGTTTTAGTTTTAACCAGTTACCGCCTCTTATTCCAGCTCTGTAAGCAGCATCAAGGATTTTTAACATTAGCCCTTCACAACCTGAATTTATAGAATTTTCTAAGAAATCTTCAACTTCATTTTCATTTTTAACTATAGCCATTGGTACAAGTTTGGCAAAATTATTTTCCTTAACTGAATTCTCTAAGATTTTTCTTCTTTCAGAATATTTCATGTTCAAGCAATTTTTCCCATCAAAATAAAGCACGTCAAAAAAATTAACTGTAATTGGATATTGTAAAACAGCTTTTTTTAATTTGTATTTTCTTCTTCTGTGCATTAATTCTTGAAATGGTAAAAATTCTCCCGTGTTTTCATTAATTGCAACAATTTCAGCCTCAAATATGCCTTCATTTACATCAAGAGAATTTCCAATATTCTCAACAATGTCTGGATAGTATTTAGTAATATTTTCTAAGCTTCTTGAAAATAAAATAATTTTATCTGCTTGTTTATGAATTTGTACACGTTCCCCATCAAGTTTGTATTCCGCTGCAAATTCAACTGGCATTTTTTCGGTTGCCTCTTTTTCACTTTTTATTCTGTCTGCTAGCATAGGTCTTACTGGGTTGAATAGAGAAATCTGGAATTTTTTTATCCCATCAAGTCCTTCACTTGCAATTACTTCAGATACTTTACCTAAATCACTTGAAACATTATACGCGTCTTCAATTTGTTTTCTGTATTCTTTTTTTCCAGTAAATCCTATTGCAAGTGCATCCATAACAGTATTTTCAGCTATACCTAAACGTAAAGTACCTAACAAAATATTCAACACAAATTTTGCTTCTAATGGTGTTGCATCGTTTAGTAGGCTTGAGATGTATTTCATTTTCAAATCTTGGGAACCTTTGCCCTCTAAATTTGCAATTTTAAATAAAGTTTCATAAACTCTTTCTACCGTAATTTTTTCTGTGGTAAAAGTAGTTTGTGTTTTTAATTTTAATATGTTTGAAGCAGTTAAACCTAGGTTACCGCAATTTCTATAATCATCTTCAATTTTTTTAATTGGTAAGCCTGAAGACTTTGAAATGGATCTAATTGCAAGTTTTTCAGCAACTCCTAATTCCACACCTTCAAAATTGGGTCTAATAATACCCTGTAAAAGATAAACAACATTTGGGATTATTTTTTTGGGTGTTTTTTTTAGTAATTCTACTAAAATATTTGTGAGTTCTATGCGTTTTGACGTATTTTCCATTTTTTCAAATAGTTCAGCAATTATTGAAAATTCCATCAAGTTTTTTTGCGCATGCTCAAGTAATAAATTTGAACCTAGGATTGTTGAAATTCATAGATACTGAAAATTGTGTTGGCAGAATTAGATGTATTTGAAAATTATTTTTTTGAGAGAATTTTTCTGTTTTGTTACCATGGCAAAATTGTGGAGTGGGTATGATTTTTTGTAAAATTTCATGTAACTCCATGCTACATCATGATTCTTAAATTCAGTTCTTAATCCATTTATTTGTGATTCTATTCCAAAGATGTCAAAAATTATAACTTGGTATTTTTTTGGAATATTGTGTGGTCTTGCCTTAAGCAACCATGTAAGAGCAAATAAAAGTACCAGTCCAAGAATTATTACACCTCCCGCATCTTTGAAAAATGACCAAATGATATCCCTAACAGTTTGACTAAATAACACAAAAACAAAATTTGAAAAAGCTATTACGGAAATGTATGTTATTGTAATTGGTTTTAGATTTTTTAAAAATTTAGATACAGCCATAATTTTACATGTTCTGCGATTCTTTTAACCTTTTTTAATTAATTTAATCAGGATCTTCATAAGATTCCTTTCTCTGATCTCCCTGTGGTTGATCCTTTAGAGGTTTCATCTTACTATGTAAAACATTCATTATAGCTTTGTATCCTTCTGCATATTCTAATTCAGATGGTACAAGTGTTGCTGGGTGGATAAATCCTTGACTTCTCATTGTTAACGCTTTCTTTGTGGCAATCTCACGTATGTAATCCCAATCTGGTGTTGAAAAGCCATCAAATGGACCTGTTAGTTTACCATTATGCATGCTGAAAACTAATGCTTCAACAATTGGAATACAAAAGTTGATTGTTGCTGCTGAATTGATCTTAACTGGCATTAAAGGCATGTTATGACTGCCTCTTGTATTTCCGGCTACATAGTGTGGATTACTGAATACACTTCCGGCCTCTTCAGTTGCAGGAAAGTTTTTCTGTGTTCTAATAATGCATATTGGATCATCTTTACCAACATATGTTCCAGCTATGTTATGTAATCTGTCAGTAGATGCGTCTAATATTGGCTCGCCATCTTTTGTATAAACTGAATCAATGACATAACGCCCAGGGTACATAAGCGCAGCCTCAATTGCAGGTTTGTCCTCCCATAATGAAAGATTTGCAATTTTAGCCTCCTCAACATCCATGATGTTTATGTTAACACCCCTAGCAAGTGATTCGTTTACTATTAGTCCCGTATTACTTAATGCATCAACAAATAACTTATAGAATGGATAATTGAAAGCGCCAGGCTCAGTTTTATCCGCTGCAAAAACAGTGAACACTTCATTCGGTCTTTCATCAAATTCCATTTCTGCCACACCTGGACCCATTCCTTTGATATTTCCTGAAAAAGAATCTTTTAGCAGATCTTGACCTGCACCATACAGTCCTTCCTGTTTGGCAACCTCAGTTCCAGCCATGAAGGCATCCCACGCAAGCTGGTGAACCTCTTTGTTATTAACACCATTTGTATGTGTCATAACAATATGTGAATCATCTCCACAATATCCTATATAGTGGTCAATCAATAATTTTCCAGAATTTTTCACGGTGTTTCTAATTGCATTTAGAAGTCCATCACTTGGGAGTGTATGGCCACCAATTCCACCAACATCAGCCTTAATCACTGAAACAGTTATTTTCATGAGTTTTTCTAACTATACTTTGATTTATAGTATGTGCAGTTTTATGGAATTTTTTAAAAAAATAATAGAATTCAGAAAAATAACAAATACACAAAAAATCGAAATGGTAATAAAGCCCGCCTCACTTTGATTCCGATATGGCAGATAAGGACCATCTAAACTTGATCATTACTGGTCACATAGATAATGGTAAATCAACCACTATGGGTCACTTTTTGATGGATATGGGCATTGTGGATGAAAGAACAATTGCTGCACATGCTAAAGAATCAGAAGAAACTGGCAAAGGTGATTCTTTCAAATATGCTTGGGTTATGGATAATATCAAAGACGAAAGAGCACGGGGAATCACGATAGATTTAGCTTTTCAGAAATTTGAAACACCAAAATTTTTCTTTACGTTAATTGATGCACCAGGTCACAGAGATTTTGTAAAAAATATGATTACAGGAGCATCTGAGGCTGATTGTGCTGTTCTAGTTCTTTCAGCAAAAGAGGGTGAAACAGATACTGCAATAGCTGCTGGCGGTCAGGCTAGGGAACATGCATTTTTGTTAAAAACACTTGGTGTAAAGCAGATAATTGTTGCAGTTAACAAAATGGATGCTAGTAAATTTTCTGAGGACTCATACAAGGCTGTTGTAGAAAAGGGCAGTCAACTTGTCAAATCAGTTGGTTATAAGATTGATGATGTACCGTTTATTCCAGTTTCTGGATGGACAGGAGATAATCTTGTAAAAAAATCTGAAAATATGCCATGGTATAAGGGTAAAACTCTTTTAGAAGCATTTGACGACTTTAAAGTTCCAGATAAACCAACTGGAAAGCCACTACGACTTCCAGTGCAAGATGTATATTCAATTACAGGAGTTGGTACTGTTCCAGTTGGTCGTGTTGAAACCGGTACAATGAAAGCTAATGATAAAATTATTGTTATGCCATCAGGTGCTACAGGTGAAGTAAAATCAATAGAAACTCATCACCAGGAAATGCCATCTGCATCAGCAGGTGACAACATTGGTTTTAACTTGAGAGGAATTGAGAAAAAAGATATCAAACGAGGTGATGTTCTTGGAACTCCAGATAATCCACCAAGTGTTGCTAAAGAGTTTAGAGCTCAAATTATTGTTATTCATCATCCTACTGCACTAGCACCTGGCTATACCCCTGTTATGCACTGTCACACTGCTCAAGTTGCTGCAACTATCACTGCTTTTGAAGCAAAGATAAATCCAGCAACTGGCGCAACAGACGAAGAAAATCCAAAATTCCTTAAAGTTGGAGATTCAGCTATAGTTAGAATCAGACCAGTTCGCCCAACATGTATTGAAACATTCCAGGAATTTCCAGAAATGGGAAGGTTTGCATTAAGAGATATGGGCGCTACAATAGCTGCTGGCGTTGTTAAGGAAATCACTGAAAAATAGAGTCTTAGTAAATGACTCAACCAGCTCGTGTTAAACTAACAAGTAAAAATTTAATAAAATTATCTAATGTTTGTGGTGACATAATGAATATCGGTAAGAAAACTGGCGTTAAGATTAAAGGACCGATACCACTGCCAGTCAAACGTCTAAACATTGCTACAAGAAAATCTCCCTGTGGTAGTGGAACGGAGACATATGAAAAGTGGGAAATGAAAATGCATAGAAGAATTATCGATATTAGTGCAGATGATAAGGCAATTCGCCAACTAATGAGACTAAAAATTCCTGATGATGTTTATATTGAATTATCGCTTACGTAGCCAGACTTTTTATTACGGTTTTAGGTAACAATGTTATGATTGATGAAACTGAATCAAAATTGAATGACACTGAATCCATTAATGATGAAATGGAGGATGAAAAATTTGATGTTATTTATTCTTGTTTGAGATGTGCTACTAAGGTTACTAGTACTGAATTAAGTAGGTTGCCAGAAATAAAATGTATTTGTGGTTTTAGGGTATTTACCAAAGCAAGGCCACCAATTATTAAAACAGTTAAGGCTGTATAGAACTAATTTTATCAATCATCAGTTTTTTAGGTACTGGTTATTTTTCATGTTGGGTTTTTGCGGTATCCCAACAGTTTCGGCATAATTGCCCTTTTATCTTCCAACTACTTTTTGGATTGTGTCTAAATAGACCAAGTTTGTTACCGCAAACGCTGCAAAAATCTTTCGTTTTATTGAAATTTAACTCCTTTTCATCAAAGCATTTCTTACAAAGTAAACCTTCCATGTCCCATTGCCATCTGGGTTCCCATAGATCTGTAACTTTAGCAGCGATTCCACAACTAACACATTTTTTTCTTATTGATGCATCATAAGCTTGCCGCATTTGATCTAAGTAGCAATCGCTACATAATGGTGATTTTACACCCCATTCTTTTTTTGCCTTGTTTTTATGACTAATTTGCTTATTACAAATGGTGCAATATGCTGGTTTGCGACTAAAAATTCCCATTATAACCTATAATTTTTTGAAAATATAATATTCTTTGCAAAAAATTTAATCATATGAGTTAATTTTTAAAAAATTATAGATGTGATTAGATCTCGTCTAAGATTTTCTCTACTGCCTGGCTGGCATTCACCATACCATGTTTCTTAGCATATTTTTCAATCTTTTTGTATTCTGCTATATCAAAGCAAATCGGCATTGTTCTTTTTATCACACACAAATACTTTTTTTTTAATTAATATCCTTTGCTGTTTATGTATTTCAAAAAGTATTTGAAATATAACGTACTAATTTCTAATATGAAAAATCGTCAGATCTTGGTAATTGGTAATAATGATGATGGCTGTACACCAGAATCAGAAAAACTTGCATATGATGTTGGATCAGAGGTTGCAAAATCTAATTCTGTTTTGATAACTGGTGGTCTTGGAGGAGTAATGCGTGCAGCAAGCCGTGGTGCACAAGAATCTGGGGGCATAACTGTTGGAATAATTCCTCAGGACGATTCATCTCATGCAAACGAATTTTGCGATATAGTAATACCTTCTGGGATGGGTTTAACACGTGACTTTTTGAATGCGCTTTCTGCAGATGGTGTAATAGTCATTGGTGGCGGTTCAGGAACATTATCTGAAATCTGTGCTGCATATATGTACAAAAAACCTATTGTGGCACTAAAAAATTCTGGTGGAACTGCATCAAAATATTCTGACAGATATCTAGATCATAGAAAAAATGTAAAGATTGTAGGTGTTGATACTCCTCAACAAGCGATAAAATACATTTTAGAACAGATTAACACATAGATAATAAAAGAGGATCAGGTTCATAAAACGTACCATGTTTTTTAGATAATTCTTTTAATTCTTCTACAATTTTTTTAACGCCAATTTCCTTTGCAGTATCAAATAATGGCTTTTTGAGTCCAAGTCCTAGACTTGCAGCTTTTTCAATCTCGTCAATATCACTAGCATTATTTGTAACAAGCCATGCTGCATTATTGATAATGTTTGCAATGATTTGTGTAGGATCACATTTTTGGGCTAATTCCTCCGAAAGCGGTATTCTTTCATATTTATCATCGGAATATTTGTAGAAACCTTCACCACTTTTTTGTCCTAGCTTTTTTTCATTGAAGAGTTGCTCAATAGACGTGTGTGGTAAAATTACTTTTTTATCTCTCATATGCATTTCTACAGTCGCTTTATGAATTACATCTAATCCTGTAAAGTCAGCTAATTCAAAGATGCCCATAGGGAATCCAAGCCTGAATTTAACTGCAGAGTCGATTTCCATTTGTTGGATTTTTTGTCTTTCCATTACATAGCAGGCTTCGTGAACAAGTGGTATGAAAAGCCGGTTTATAATAAAACCTGGAACATCTTTCCTACAAGTTACAGGTGTTTTATTAACAGATTTTACAAAATTAATTGTGAGATTAGTAACATCATCTGAAGTTTTTTGCCCTGGTATTACTTCAACAAGCTTCATTAGTTGTGGTGGATTAAAAAAATGTATTCCAATAAATTTTTCCGGTCTAGAAATTGTATCCGCAATTTCAGTAATTGGTAGTGTACTAGTATTAGATGCAAAAATAACCCGATCGTTAGCAACTTTATCTAATTCTGCATATACTTTCTTTTTTAGATCCATTATTTCTGGAACCGCTTCTATTACTAAATCACTATGACGTACAGCATCGTTTAAATCAACTATTGGTATAATTCTTGAAAATATTTCATCTCGTTGCTCTTCAGAAATTTTTTCTTTTGATACTAACTTATCTAAACTCCACTTTATTTTCCCCATTGCCTTGTCTAAGAATTGCTGTTCAATATCCCTAAGCACTACGTTATAACCTGCCATTGCAGAAACCTGAGCAATTCCGTGACCCATTATCCCAGAACCTAACACAGTAATGTTTTTGATTTCCATACCGTCCAAGAAAATTAATATCCTTTATAATATGTTCCCAGAGTATCAAAAATATGGGATTGTTTGGTAAAAAGTCTGAAAATCAGACAAAATGTGACGTGTGTAACCTTGAGCTTCCTACACCTGAACGTTTGGAGCGACATAAGAAGAAAGCTCACGGAAATGTTCCAGAAAAAAAAATGGATGATTCAGGTGGTAACGTAGGTGAAGGTGGGCTATGGTGACCATCTTAGAGGATGTTTGTAGGTATTAATTGTAATGCATGATTCAAAAAAACATGGACTGATGTTTCTTTTCATATTCATTACTGCGGCTGTTATAATTTCTACTGTTGTATTCCCATTTTGGAATTTAATCCGCGAGGATGTTTATGAAGAGGTAGAAATAATGCTAAACGAACGCGGTAAATGTTATGCTGACACATTAGATAACATACCAAAGACAATTGCTAACTGTGATCATGAAATTGGTGATATTGTTACTATAAAATTTGGTAAGGGATTAGCAAATGCAGTAATTGTAAATCCTTGATCATTCACTTAATAGTTTGTAAGCCATAATTGAAATATGGATTGCATTTTTTGTAATATTGCTAAAAAAGTAATTCCGTCTAGAATAATTGCGGAAACTAATAATTCGATTGCATTTTTAGATGCCTTACCGTTATCACGCGGTCATACATTAGTAATTCCAAAACTTCACTACGAAAAAGTTCAAGACATGTCAGAGGTAGATAATACTGACTTGTTTAACACTGTGCGGAAGGTAATTTCTAAAGTGGATAAACTCACAGGCGCCACATTATTAGCAATACATAACGGCAAAGATAGCGGGCAAGAAATACCACATGTTCACGTCCACTTAATACCACGACAGTCGTCTGATCATGCAGGACCTGTACATAGAATGTTTGATAATGGACCAAATCTTTCTGATGAAGAATTAGATGGATTATGTAATAAAATAAAGGACCTTTAATTAACGCGGGAAGATTTTTCTTCCAGATTTTCTTTCGCCAACCTGAATTGCCTTTGTTGGACAGGTTTCTGCAGCGTCCATTATTTTTTCTTCTGATGCGCCATATTGATTATAAGCGTGAGATTTGGGATTTATCATCTTAAGTTTATCAACAGCAAAGACATTTGGTGCGATAGTTTCACAGCTACAACAACCTATGCATAAACTTTCAACAACGTCTACTGATAAATTATGGTTAAACGCCTTTGATTGATTATTCTCATAATTCTTTTTAGGTTTCGGGTTAACATTTTTTTGATTTACGTCCCAAAATGGATTTTCAAAGTCTCTCTTATCAGATTTTTTCCTAGTGTTATCTTCGTAATCTTCCCAAAATGATTTTTCATATTGCCTCCAAAAGTTTTCATCCATCTCAAAATCTTTTGTAAACCTACTCCAGTCTTCCTCTTTGTTATAGGCATGATTATTTTTTTCCGAATATGGTGGTTTTTGATGGTTTTTAGAGTCAGCATCTCTTTTTTTATTTCGATTTTTAAAATTCCTTAATTTATTTTGATTTTTTAAAAAATGGTAAGCAACAGTGATCATTTTGAATTTTTCATCACTATTTTGACCATTATTTTTATCAGGATGAAGTTCTAATGCTAATTTTCTATAATTATATTTAATTTGTTCAAATGTAGCATCGTTATTTACCATTAAAATCTGGGCAGCTGACTTTTTGTTCATACCATTACTATGTTTATCTCATTATTAAAAATAGCCAGTTTAAAATTTAGTTATGAGAAGTGATAATGATTAAAAACCCAAGTACGTAGTATAGAATGCTCACTATGACTGATGTAGATTATAAAATTAAAACGGTGGTTTTACGCCCATTACTAGATTCTGATGAAGTAAGCCAGATTGTTGAGAACAGGAAAACGTCACTTTTTAGAAAAATGCTGCAAAAGCCTAAAAAAAGTGAAGTGCATGTTCATTCCATAAAATTATTTTACGAAGCATTTCTTATTTTATCTGGAAAATACACTGCAAATTATTATAGAAAGAATATGCATACAATTCCTGTTGATCCCACTGTAAAAGAAATTATAATCGGTGATGAAATTTTTCCTGTTAAACAGGGAAGGGGAATCATGGGAAAACTGAGTACCAAGATACAAACAAAAACAAAAAGAAAAAATAGAATTGATTTGGAATTGGAAGAACATGTATTTTTAGAAGAGGAGCAGGAAATTGCATTTGATCATCATGGAAAAGAAATCAAAATGCCATACAAAGCAAGCTCTAAACTAATTGAAAGTTATCCAAAGCGAACATTGGAGAAAACAAAACAAACCGTAAAAAAACCAGAAATTACTTATGATGCTGCCGTACAAAGATTAGTTTCAAAATTAAAGAAATCTGTTTCAATTGGAAGACGTAATATGCAGGAAAAAATTACTACAAATGAAATAATTGAGTTGTATGTACCAATTTATGAGGCTAGATTAATTGGACCTAAAAAAAATGTACACCTTATGAGAATAGATGGTATAAGGAAAAAAGTTTTGTAATTTCACTTTACAAGTTTCCTAAATTTTGGCTCGTCTAATAGCGAATCAAAAAATTCATCGTCAATTGCCCATTTTTTGATTGTTTTTCGATCTTTTTTGATTGCCTGCTCTAATAGATATAGTGCTTTGTCAATATTGCCCATGGCTGCATTACTTCGTGAGATTGCATAGATTACATTTACGTTATTGCCATGAATCTGTAATAGCTTATCAAAAATTTCTATCGCCTTTTCATGTTTTCCTAATTCTGCTAGCTCAATTCCTTTGTGAAAAAACGCATCCATATGTTTCGGGTGTTTTCGGATAATATTTTCAAAGCAGTTTAAGGCTTGTTCATGTTTTTTCATTTTTCCAAATACTATTCCCCTGTAAAACGCTGTGTTCACGTTTCCTGAATCACATTTCAGCGCTTCATCTAAACTTTTTATGGCTTCTTCATGCTGCAGTAGCTTGTCATAAAGTACTCCCTTATTGTAATGTGCAGCTGCATATTTTGTGTCTATTTCTATGGCCTTATTGTAATACTCTAATGCATCATCAGTATTACCTAGTTCAGCAAGTGAAATTCCTCTATTATTAATAGACCCAACATCATCAGGATTAATTTCGATAACTTTATCAAAACAGGTTATCGCATCTTGGTATTTTTTTAATTTGTTTAGTGCTAGACCTTGATTGTATAAAGCTGTAGTATTTTTTGGCTCCTGTTTTACAATTTTTTTGAAGATTGGAATTGCCACTTTTGGTTGTCCCTTTTCTAAATATGACATAGCCTGATCAAGCAAATCTTCTGTTTTTTCTTTACCAGCAAAAAATATCATTGAAACCAGCTTATAATATGTAGATTTATTTTTTAAACTTTGTAAGAAAATTGTCTGTAGACTTCATTATTGCTGTAATATCGGACTTTGTATGAACGTCTGAAAACGCACCTAATTTTCCTGGCAAAAAGAAAATTTTATCATTTGCAATCATATGAAAATGATAATCGTGCAATTTTTTTGTATTGCATTTTGCTGCATCAGCCGCATTTTTAATTTCAGAGATTTTTCCCTTTAGAAAGTGTGTTAGGAATAACGAACCAATTCCAGTTGTGCTCACATCACCAGCGAATTTTTTATCTAGCATTTTTCTAGTTTTAGAGCCGAGCATGTTTAACCTTTCATAAAGTGCATTGCCTTTGTTTTTAATCATACGCAGTGTTGAATCACCAGCTATCATTGTAAGAGGATTTGCAGAGAATGTTCCACCGCCAATATATGCGCGATTTGGTTTCAGGAATTTGGACGTATCTGCATAATTCATAAATTCATCCTTTCCACAAATAACACCAATTGGGAATCCACCACCGACAATTTTTCCAAGAGTTACTATGTCAGGATCAAGTTTCATTGTGTCATACAAGCAGCCATATCTGAATCTAAAACCAGTCACAATCTCATCTAGAATAAATAATGAATTATTTTTATGACAAAATTCTTCAATGCCAGTTAAATATTCTCTTGTGGCTGGAATACATCCACCACCACCAAGAACAGGTTCAATGATAACTGCAGCTAAATTATTTCTTACTGCCTTCAGAATCCTGATTGAATTTTCCAAGTCATTATACGGCAATGAAACTATATGTTTCTCATCAGCGATACCTTTACTTTCAGATTTTTGGAATGGCCAGTTTACTGTTTTCAGTAAATCTGTGGTATAACCATGCCAACCACCATCAATCTTAGCTATTACTTTTTTCCTAGTTGCAGTTCTAGCAAGTCTGACAGCATACATAGTAGCCTCTGTACCAGTTGTTGCGTATCTAATTTTTTCAGCAACTGGAACAGCTTTTGAAATTTTTTCTGACAATTTTATTGTATTTTTACTTAATGTTCCATGCATCCAACCACTGTTGAGTTGTATTCTTACATCATGAAGCACATTTTTGGGTGAATGCCCTAAAATAAGGCTCCAATGACCCATCCAATAATCAATATATTTGTTAGAATCTACATCAATCAGAAATTTTCCATTAGATGATTTTGTAACAAACGGATACGGTTCAAAAAACCTAATGTTATGATGAACACCATTAACATGAAATTTTTTAGATTCTTTGAAGAGTTTTGATGATTTTATTGTATTTTTTTTATATAATATTAAGTCCTTTTTCATCATTTCTAACATCTAATTTTATCAATATATTACTGATCGCTAAAATCATTTTTTTTGATTTTTTTTTTGAATAGTTTATATGTATTCCATCTATCTCACCTTTTGCATACGTAACGCAAGAGCGGCGCTTGTGATGAAGTATGGTATTGAGCCATTTTATGACTCACAAGCCTCCAGTTACGCATACAAAATGAGGATTTGACAAACTGTTCAAATCTGAAATGTGAAGATTAGTGCATTCCGTCAATTTCAATAATTAAACTGAAAATACTTCAGAAGATCCAGGAATCCGGTTGATCCTGCCGGACCTGACTGCTATCGGATTGATACTAAGCCATGCTAGTCTTTGTAGTAATACAAGGCATACGGCTGTGGGATCCCCGGGTACCGAGCTCGA
>JGI24920J38491_100487_pt1 | contig 32425 bp, 36 predicted proteins | sample LinPFosmplate8_FD_38491 | JGI IMG/M metagenome (IMG submission 38491)
CGAGCTCGGTACCCGGGGATCCCACTAAATGAGATTAAACCCGGAAATATGCAATATAATAACGTAGTTCAATACGTTAATAAATTGCCGCCCGCAAAACTAATGTTTGTCCTTAACTACCATCTAAGAACCGTTCCACAGAACTAATTAAATCGTCATCTGTCTAATTTCGTAATAAATATATAAACCGTAGAAATTCTTAGCAACAATGTCTAGTAAATTATAACTTATATTTTTTACATTAGGGGACATTATTGCGGCGACACCATATAATGACCACACCGATACTAAAAATAAAAATAAATTTCGGCCTTTATTCGTAACACTTGCATAATTATTGAAAATAAGCTCAAATGATTTATAGAAAAAACCAAATCCAATAGGAATCGCGATATATTTAGATATTGTGTTAATTTCGCCCAAATAACCAAATAGAAGCATTAAGAAATTAAACCCGAATATTTTCAATATAAGCTCTTTATTTTCTTTTATAAAACCCATAGTTTTTAGCGGCTTGTTTTCTAATTCATTTTTCTCCTTGCGTTCTTGATATTTCATAAACATTATGGTTGACAATAACATTGTGGGGGTAGTAATCATCCAGTCTATATATCTCCGCGATGCCATCTTTTTAATATTCAAGACAGAAAACGCAATCCAAACATAAAATAGTAGCTCGATGAACTGAACTATTGTTTCAAGAAATAGTATGTCAGATAATATAGCATCTTTTTCCTGTAGTTTAATAAAAAGTCCAGGCAATGGTATTAGACCGGTAATTATTTGTAAAATTAACGAAAACCAGATAGTATTTTTTACCGTTTTTATAGTAATCATTTAAAATAGATTTAGAAAATTATTTTTCTGCGTTAAAATATATTATATATGAGTAATATATAAATATGCCTGCGTCACAGAAAGGAGGAAAAGCAATGAAGGGTGGTATGGGTATGTTTGGTCAGGGTATGATGCCACAGCAGGGTATGGGTATGTTTGGTCAGGGTATGATGCCACAGCAGGGTATGGGTATGATGGGTCAGGGTATGATGCCACAGCAGGGTATGGGTATGTTTGGTCAGGGTATGATGCCACAGCAGGGTATGGGTATGATGGGTCAGGGTATGATGCCACAGCAGGGTATGGGTATGATGGGTCAGGGTATGATGCCACAGCAGGGTATGGGTATGATGCCACAGCAGGGTATGGGTATGATGCCACAGCAGGGTATGGGTATGATTGGTGGTAAAAAAAAGAGGGGAAAGACCCGTCGCGCCGGTAAAAGACGCAAGGGAACCAAAAGAAAAAGAAAGACTAAGTATTCGCGCAAGTAAATAATAATTAAATAATAATGTTTTTATTTATTATTCTGTTTTGAATTCGTCGCCGATAGTGTTATATATCATCTTCGCACTCTCCGCAACGCCTACAAGTAGAGTTACAATGTCTATTTTTTCCTTCTTGCTTACAAACGCAATTCGGATTATACTTTCATTGATGTGTGGATGAGGTTTACTAAAACCACAATAGGTAAGATAATTATTAGGGGCGTCTTTATCAATCGCGGATTTATCAACTAGGTAATACTTAGAATATAAAATATATTCCAATACCTTTCCCAATGTGTGGTCTTCGTTTTCAAGTTTGATGTCAAAACAGTATTGAATCGTTGAAGCTGATTCTTGAATCATGCTTTCATTGGATTCGATATCGTCCGCAAATTTCTTAATTTTTGCCACCATAATATCAGCAGCTTTGTTAACAATCGCATAGTTATCAAATGGACCTACAGTCTCAATTGTAAACTCATATGAATCCGCAATTGTGATTCGTTTCGCATCAAGTAAATCCCAATCCTTTTTAATAGATACAATGCTATCTTTTGTTTCTCCGGTTGCTTTTAATTCCTTAAGTTTATTTGTCCACACCTCATTAATCTTAATGGGGTCTACAGACGCACCATAGCTACAGGTGGATGCGACATTAAATGCACTATCCTCTTTAGCTGTACCAATATCTAATTGTGCCGAGAATTTAATATGTTCGCCGGGAATTACGTCTGAAATTTTAGGACGTAGTCTTACTAGTTCTATGTAATCATTTGTAATTGGATCAGGAGGAAATATTTTTTTAACCTGTCCATCTGTTAGGTATGTTTCGGTTTGAACAATTTTAATTTTGAAATTTTCGGTTGTGAGGTAGATAATAGAATCAGTATCGTTATGTAAATCAGCCTCAACAACATAATCCTTATGGGGAAATTTAATATCTGTGATATGAATTGGAACACAGCTTAGTCGTTGTTTAATCAATTCATTATTCATTCTTGTTGTATTTAGCTGAAAATCAACTAGATTTTCTTCATACGGACTAGTACGAAATACGATAGTAGGAATTTCTGAAAGAATAATTCTTCTTAACCCATTAGCAATACTAACATTAACACCAGAGAGTGTGAATTTCAAATAGTTATCGTCGGTTATAAAATTACTAATTTTAGGGTCCATGATTTACTATATTATATAGACAAATAATTAAATCAATTTTTTAATTAGTTTAATTCAAAAATCGTAAAATAATTTACATATATAATGAGTTCTATTCTTTACTATAGTAATTATTGTAATAATTGTAAACCACTACTACAAAAGTTATCGCAAACTTCCATTAAGGACGATATCCATTTCATATGTATCGATAAACGTGTTAAAAAACCTAACGGAATTACAAACATTGTATTGGAAAACGGTCAAGAGATTCTGTTACCACATACGATAACGAAAGTCCCTGCACTTATGCTTCTAAATCGTGGAAATAAAGTGCTTTTCGGCGAAGAAATAACGAATCATATACAGCCACAAGAAATAGAGCGAAATAACGTATCTACCAACAACAACGGAGAGCCATCAGCGTTTTCGCTTATGGACGCGACTACATCAGGATTTGGTGTAGCATCGGATAATTACAGTTTTCTAGACCAAGACCCCGACGAATTGTCTGCACAGGGCGGTGGAGGAATGAGACAGCAACATCATTACGCAGATTTGGGATCATCTTATGTTATTGAGACGCCACCTGATACATATGCTCCAAATACGGTAGGCGAGGTATCTATGGAGAAGCTACAGAGCGAAAGAGCCAACGATATTAAGAATTAATTATAATAATATTAGACATGTCTTATTAGTGCAATTAGTTGGCTTATATGGATATTATCTACTATATAAACACGAACCGTGTATTGAATTTTATTTTGTATGCGAAGTCAATATGATTAATAATTAAGTATAATAGTTTAAAAAAAAAATAGTAGATATTTCATATGGATAAGTCTCAAATTCTGAAAGGATTCAACGACCATTTTGTTGAGTTCGTTGAAGACGTCGAGCGGGTTTTTCCTGACGACAACGATATTTCAACGGTTAAGGAATCATTCATTCAGATGCGAAAGGCAAATCCTAGATTGGTTATAAAGGCTTTTAATGAATATTTTTTAAATAAATATAGACGCGAGATTGAATCTGGAAATATTGACTTCTTTATTAAGAAAGATTATAATACTGATTTGTCTGTTGTAGGAGATTCAGATTATATATTAAAAAAAATAGATGTTCTTCGTAATCCTGTTAAAAATATGAATGAAGAAGACCAAAATAAGGTAATAAAATATATCCAAAATCTTTCAAAATTGTGCGATATATACAATCAATAATATATACAATATATACAATCAATAATATACAATATTTATAGTTTGATTTAAAAATAAATCAAGAATCAAACTATATTATGACGGACGAAAATGATAAATCCGAAGATAATACTTTTACACAGGATACAAATGAACGGATCAAGGCAATGATGGAAAGCTTTCAAAGCGACGATATATCAATGGGCGATATTAAATCTGTTTTTGGAGAATTGGCCGATTCAGACATTTCTCTTGGAGAACTTGGTTCCATATTTGAAAACTTTCAGTCGGGTTCGGGTGATGATATACAATCAATGATGGATAATCTCCAGAATATGACGGATAAAATGGGCGATGTGAATGGTTTTATGAATAATTTCAAAGACAAAACCGATATTTCTGGTTCAAAACAAAATGAAAATCCAATTGATAATTTAAGAAAAATTATCTTTGATTTTACGAATGATTTGCTTACCAGTTTTCCCGAGTTAAGAGAGACCTTAGACTCCAATCTTCTTGCTGTAATAGAGAATGACGAAACGCCGGAAACTGAATTGTTAGCAGTTAGAGATTATTGTTTAAAAATATATCCCGAAAAGTTTTTTGAGATTTTATACCAAAACGATAAATTGTTTGAAGCCGACGAGCCAATATACCTACTCCCTAATATTGATTTCGCGTATATATGGAAGGAGAATATTAGCGATTCAACGCGAAAAACGATTTGGAAATATTTACAATTGTTATTATTTGCGCTGGTGTCTGATATGTCCGATACTACGTCGTTTGGAGACACTGCTAAATTATTTGAAGCAATAGACAATGACGCGTTTAAGACCAAGCTCCAAGAGACGATTTTCAATATGGATAATGTTTTTGACGGTGATAGTAGCGGCAATGCCACTGGAAAAGAGAATGAGTTGCCTGACCCTGAGAAGCTCCATGACCATATGAACAAGATGTTGAATGGTAAACTGGGTAATCTAGCACGAGAAATAGCGGAGGAAACAGCATCAGATATTAATATTGATATGGAAGATGAGTCATCGGTAAATGATGTATTTCAAAAGTTATTCAAAAATCCCACAAAATTGATGGACTTGGTTACCAAAGTAGGTAGTAAACTGGATACTAAAATAAAATCGGGAGATTTAAAGGAAAGCGAACTTTTAGCAGAGGCGGCCGAAATGATGCAACATATGAAGGATATGCCTGGTATGGAAAATATTCAAAATCTATTTAATAAAGCAGGTTCCGATAAGATGAATGTTAATGCTATGCAGTCGCATATGAAGCGCAACATTCATCTAGCAAAACAAAAAGAACGTATGCGAAGCAAAATATCAAAGCCTCCCCCACCACCACCGCCGACGGAAATTAATGCCGACGATATTGACATAGCGAACCAAGCAGCAATTGATTTATTGCTCTCCGAAGGTGTTAAATTTGAAGACATGGAGCACGTTATATTTAGTACGGGAGAGAAATATGAAAAATCCACCCAAAACTCTAATCCTGATAACGAACCTAAGAAGAAGAAGAAGAAGAAGAAGAAGAAACACAACAAATAAAAACCTTAAATATATATAATGACTACTCCGTTTTGGTTAAATGAACCAACAATATTATTACACCGCGACAACATTTTTAACATTTGGCCGAGTAAAAATATGGACAAAAATGAAAAACTTAATTCAATTACGCGTATGATAATTGTGTTAACTTTACTTGGTTTTTTTATAACGAATCAGTTCAAAATAATTCTAACAGGAATTATTACTTTAGCGGTTATTATATTAATTCAAAAAATTCAGAAAAATAAAAAGGTTAGTATTGATGCTAAGGAAGCTTTCACTAGCGCTAACTATTACCAGCTTATTAAGGATGATTATAGCAAACCAACTCCGGTTAATCCTGTTATGAATGTTCTTCTAACAGATATTGCGGATAATCCTAATAGAAAGGCCGCTGCGCCGTCATATAATCCGATTGTCGCAGAAGAGATTAATAATGCTACCAAAGAGTTCGTAACAAGTAAATTTAATGATCCAAATATTGACGAAAAACTATTCAAAGATTTAGGGGATAATTTCGCATTTGATCAATCAATGAGAACCTGGTATGCAACACCAAATACCGAAGTTCCCAATGACCAAAAGAAATTCGCAGAGTTTTGTTATGGTGATATGAAATCAAATAAGGAGCAATAATAATATTATAATTTAAAATTATATATTTTATATAAAAAATATATATATTAATTATATAAATGGCATCTGTTTATGATTATAATTTCAATCAGGGAACCAGAATTGGAAATGATATGTGTGACCACAGTCAACAGACTATACAGAATTCAATGGCGTCAACTTACATGCTGAACAACTACCAAACACAGTGTCCAAATGAGACCGCCGTTGAGTTCGCTACAAACCATTTAGATATGAACTTCACGGGAAGCCACCAGGTTGGTATCGGTGGATGTAATATTGATAAGAATACTAGTTTATTACACACATCGCTATCAAAACCTAGCTGCAAGATTAGTCTAATGCAGCGTCCTTTCTCAACCGTCCCCTATTTAGGTAGAGGAAAGGCGAATCCGGAAATGGAATCGCAAATCCAGCAGGGCGAGTTAGCCAATAACCGTAAGAGCATCACTCAGTCATCGGAGCTATCATACATAAATTACCACAATACTCCGATGATTCCGTCGCTACAAGCGACCATTAATAATCCGGCTAATTTAGTAGAGGGTATGGCGGAGAAGGGCTGGATTCGTGGAGGAGTTCCGTCTCGCGAACTGGCTCGCGATAAGGAATATTCCAACAAATAAATACCTCATATAATTAGTTTAAAAAATATCTCATTATAACTAATTATGTATAATACCGATTTTGTTTGCACCTACAAACAACATGAGGAAGAAGATCAAGACGATATGTATAGAATACAATTGCTTCAGGCCTATAACTTAGATACGTGGAATGATACTATTATTAATAATACAACAGCATCAATATTTAATAAGTATAGGGATAATTTGGATATGAAGGAGATACTTAATAAAGCTAGCGATTCTGATAAATTAAGCAATATTAAACTCTGTATAGCAGATGACGATTTAACAATATTCACAGGATTATTTCAATATGAATTATTCAATCTAATCCATCTCTGTATATGCGATTTAGAAAAGTCATCCGACATTTCGGCATTAAATAAATCAAACATTTTAAATAATCTATAATGATACATATATATGGCTTCAACACGTAGTAAAAATACATCTGGTAATTATAAATTAGAACAATCTATTAATAAATTATCTAGCAAGTATGATTTCTATAAATATTCGCAGCATGGACCAGCATATCAACCGACCATTCCTGGTATTGGCTTTTTCCCTAGCGCAATGTCACGTGAGGCTCTTTCTAGTAACCCAATAGAGATTGAATCTGCTCTGTTTGGAATTAATTCAACAAATCTCGTAGACCCAAAACCAGATACAATCGCCCATCTTAAAACAATTCCCAGAAAGGACTTTTTTAATCGCACTTCAATGATAATGCCTGATAAATTAGTTGTGGAAAATAATCAAAGACCATTACGTTCTTAATCTTAAATCGTTATAATAATAATATTTTAATATTATAATGAGTAATAGTACACGTAAAGGGAAGTTACCTAAGGGCTTTGACAGATATAATCTAAGCAATTGTCAAATAAGTAAAAACTATATGGATGGATTTGATAAGGAGTATAATTGTAAACCTGTTAAGAAGTCATCCGCAACAAAAACCAGAAAAAAGTCAAGGTCAAAGTCTAAGTCAAGATCTAAGACAAAGTCAAAGTCTAAGTCTAAGTCTAAGTCAAGGTCAAGGTCTAAAAAATTTAAATTTACAAAAAAACACATTGTACGTAGGACGAATAATTCGGTAACGCGTAAAAAATCAATAGAGAACATGACAGACAAATATAGCCTTGACGATAAGTTAGGTCGTATGTTTGTGGCACAGAAATTAATTAAAAATACTTCCCCAAAACCAGTAAAACAAAGTAGATATGATCCTACTATCCCCTAACGCGTCTCATTGATCGCTTTCTCAATGCGCGGAAAGAATTGCATTTCATTTAAAAGTCTGTTTTTCATTTTTCGTATGTAAGGTAAACGTTCCTCATATAAATCACTAGCAATTGCCTTTGAAATAATCTCATACGCTTTTTCAAAATCGTCCAGGTCAATTTCAACAAACGATAAAGGATCTACATATTTACTAACATCAGGTGCACCGCAGTAGAAAACTAAAGTCTCGCACAATATTGGTTCCCATAATTTTTCAGTTATAAAACCTGGTTCAAAATTATTCTCGCTCATGAAATAATATTTGTATTGGATAAGTCCCTTTGATTTGTTTATAAATGGCGAAACTGGACCTTTATAGTTACGGAAATTTTGCTTATTATCTGCATTAAATATGTCAACATCAAACGCTGTGTTTGATTTTGATTCCATATATTTTAAGAAATCAATGCGTTTTATATGACCTGGGTCAAAATACTTACTGCTGCAGATTGAAGATATAATATTTGTTTTAATAATTGGTTTCTTTAATTGAGAATAAGATTGTTCTAACTGCCAGAAGACGTTGTTATATGTAGGAGTTTTTCTACCAATAATTGCGAGATATTCGTTTGGGTCTGGGATTGCCCATTCACCCCATGTATTTACACCCCAATTCTTATCCACACACCAAGGTTCCATTTGAAATATGATGGTTCTCTTTTTATCAAATTTCTTTACGCGCTCTTCCATACCAGAATTAGGTTTATTAATAATAACCAAATAATCGCATTCGCGTGATTCAGGCGATACTAATTCTATATGGTTCCACATACAATATTGTTTTCCAAGATTACCAAATTCTTTGCACGCTTGTTCCGAAGTACAATAGTTTGTAATTATTCCAACTTTAACGTTGTCGGTTACGGTATATAATTTACTAGGATAGAGAGAATGAAAATGATCAATATCTGATGGTTGTATAATAGGGTCAATTCTCAATGTTTCTGATGTATTCTGTATATCAGTATCAATTGTCTTTCCTCCTTCGTTCCATTCTGTAAATGCTATTTGCGGACGAATTTCTTTTTTAACTAGACCAGACAATGTTTTAACCACAAGGTAATCAATACCGTGCTTTATTCCAGTTACACTCATACTTTGCAATATTTTTTGAGCACCCGTTTTATTAATACTGTAACAAAAGAAACCACCGATATATTTATCTATTGCCAAATTGTATAATTGAATAGGGTCATTATTATCATATAGCGATTTAACACTCTCTCTAACATTATCAAACATACTATATCCTAACATCACCATATCGGTGCTTTCCAACATGTTCGTATTTTTATAAAGCTGTGTGTACCAATTTGGTTTGAGTTTAATATCATCCTCCATAATAACATAGTAATTATTTGTAGTGTCCTCCATCAGCTCCTGCCACAATTCAATATGGCTAATCGCGCAACCAATTGCTCCGGGATTGTTATTAAAATCATTTCCTATAAATGAAATCAATCTTGGATCATTGCTCGGTATTGTTCTACCATCGACAGCATCTTTAAATTCATATTCAACGTGCTGGAGAAGACCTCTCATATATGCTCTACGGTCACTGCGGCGCTTTAGACTGATAACCTTAATAGGTAAAGGAGGCTCTGTAAAATCTTCGGAATTCAAATAATTATTGTTAAATATTGAGGATTTTATATTATTTTGTAATCCTTGTGGAATATTATTTAATTCATACGAATTTTTCTCGTCAGTTCCACCTCGTTTGCCGGCCAACTTCCCTATATGAATACATGATATTTTGTCAAAGTAAGCCGTTTTATACCCGACATTAATATATTTGTTAGCGTAATCTAATTCAAAAAAGGTGTTTGTAGTATTGAAATCTCCTAGATTTTTTAACACATCAACGCAAATAATACCTGGACGAAAACTGTAGTGAGGCCAGTAGCCGCAGGGGGAATCGGCGGCATCGTGTTTGTGCAATAAGAGGCCCTCTTCTAAGCGTGTTCCGCAATTCCAAACTATATCTGTAATTATTTCCGCATATCCCTTATTAAACAGCACCTGTTTAACGCCAATACCCGAATACTTACGCAGATATTCTACCCCCCGAGATATATAGTTGTCTGATCTAATAAATTCCCAGTCATCCTCCATATGTATCCAATATTTCGCTCCACTTTCTATAACAATATCTCTAATCATATTCATACTATCACGATGTCCACGTTTTTTTTCATCTTTAACAATAAATTCAATCCACGGAAATTCGTCTATAAGACCATCTAGTTCGGTTTTTTCAGTTCCGTCATCCATACAAATTATCTTATCAACCATACAGAAATCGCACCAATTGCGCGTCATAGACTTAATTGTTCTTCTTAGTAAATTAGCTCGCTTACACGCGGTAATTGTGAGAATTATATTGGTGGATGTTTGCTGTGATGGTCTGTATTCACCTTGATAATCAAATATTTTATTATATTTTTTAATATATAAGTCTAATATTGTGTTATCGGGTAAAGAACCCATATATTTATATGAATATTTTTGAATAAAATCCATTGTTCTATCGAAATATTGTTGTATATTCTTGTCGTCGGGAATAAAGTATTGTCCATTATAAATAGTATCCTTTACTATCTGTTCTGGTAAATAATCAAAATTATCGTATAGCTTTAATTGAGCGCGGCGACCTTGTTCTATGTTATTAGATTTGAAAGCTAAAAGAATAATTAATACATACATTTTGTAGTCGTGAATTGAATCGTTAATGAATAGGGAACATCCGTCTCTAGGGTTAATTAAATTGACAAGATCAATTCCGCTAATTAATATGCTGGCCAGATTACCCTGACCGCTTTTTAATAATTGCTGAATTGCCAAATACAGACCTTCCCATCGCCTATTATCATATTTTAGTGATAATAGACAATAACTGATTGAATCTATTGTATTATTTTGGATTTCTTCTAATACACCCACCATATAAGAGGCGTAAAATTTTTCTTGATTCCAACCGTCAATCTCAGTTGTTTTTTTATACCATTCAATTGCTTTGTGAAATATTTTAGCATCCTTATAACTTTGGGCACAATAAAAAGCATATCTATTTTTTAACCACTCTTCAGTTGTAGTATTAAACGAATCCTCCAATAATACGGCATCCTCGTGATACTTATTTACATTCATGCTTCGGCTACCAGTCCTACCAGATATAAAGTGGTAATCGCCGGTTATTGTCTCTGCTTCGGTCATGACCTCCTGACCAATGATTACTTCGTGCAACACGCCAAAATACTTCCATTTTTTACGATTATTAATAATTGAGGTTCGTTTATAAGTGTAACCGCCACCGAATATAACCATATAACTGTCGTATTTTAATTTGGACGGTAATTTAAATGAACCATGTATCTCGTCATCTGCGTCAAAAATAAAAAGATAATCGCTTTTATTATACGCTAATTCAAGCGACAAATTGCGATTGTGCGAAAAGTCTTTCCATACGTGTTTGTGTATTTCGCCTGGGATATTCAACTCTTCAAAAAAACACTCTATTATTTCAACCGTGTTATCTGACGAACCGGTATCACATATAACCCAATAATCAATTTTTACATACTTTACTATATTTACAAGAGTTTTTCGTATTATATGTGATTCGTTCTTAACAATCATATTCAAACATATTGTTGTCATATCAAATGTATCCTAATAATGTTTTTATTAATATTACAAATATATATATATATGTCGTTTACACGATTTCACGATGATAAATCCAGAATTGAAAAACAATTGCAAGAAATGACTGGAGCAGGGCGGTATATGATGAATGTTCCTGGACCAGGCGATAAACCTTGTTTTATGGACGATCCATATATGAGATTACAGCAATGGGGTGCTAATTTGAATACAAACTCTATTAATTTAGAGAGTGATTTAAGAGGTCTAACACGTTCTGCGAACAAAGACTGTATTCGGATAAACGATTATAAATTAAGAGCCGTTAAAAGTTCTCCCATTAATTATCCTGTTTGCCAATCAATGACTGAACAACCTAGAGTAACACACCCTGCGTGGACCGCTAGAGATTTAGAACAAGTAAAATGGGATATTCTTCCGCATGACCCACAAGAGCATACTGCTATTCCATTTCATAATAATTTAAATACGAGAATTCTTGAGAAAGATAACCACAGAACCAACTATCCTACGTTACACGATAAAACTATATTGAAGGAGGGTATATGTGTTGGCGGAAAAAACAATCCACTTATTAACTCGTCCTCCATTAAGATTTGATAAATCTATACAGCAATATTTAACAGAGTTTTAGTATTTATATAAATATTATATCATATTGTATATATATAAATGGCGATTGCGATACCATTAATAGCATTAGGTAGTTTATTTGTCATATCAAATTATAATAAAAATGACGAAAATGATGAAATTGTAGAGGGGTTTCAAAATGTGGACGGTGAATCGCTATATCCAAATGATAATACCGATAAATATCATGATATTGCTTCAAGCGATAATAATTTATCAGCCAGTAGATTTCCGGTTGATAGAGGTGTGGTTAATAACAACAATGTTAACGTATATACAAATCCAAATCAAATGACTGATAAATACTTTAAGCAAACTGACGACAAAGTATATGAGCGTGTAACAGCTACAAATCCACCAGGCAGTTCTGGAAGTGGTGTAATGAGACAGATGTCCCTTACTGGTGCTCCGCTAGACAAGAGCAATTTTGATCACAATAATATGGTTCCATTTTTCGGAGGAAGAGTTAAAGGAGCCACAGTATCAGGAGACCAAGCCGAAAGTGCCCTAGATAATATGCAAGGTGGCGGGTCACAACATAATCGTAAGGTGGAAGTAGCTCCTATGTTTAAACCAACAAATAATATGCAACACTCCAATGGCACTCCTAATACGAGCGATTTTGTCCAATCGCGAATGAATTCTAGTCTTAAACAGTCAAACGTTAATCCATTTCAGTCTGAATCAGTAGCACCTGGATTAGATAAAGGATATAATACGAATGGTGGAGTTGGATTTAATAGCGGAATGGAGGCTCGCGATAAATGGATGCCAAAATCGGTTGACGACCTTCGCACCGCAAGCAATCCGAAAGTTACATTTGACCTCGCTGGACACCAAGGCCCGGCAAATTCTATTATTAAAGAAGCGGGCAATGTTAATTCTCAAGGAAAGGTTGAGCAGTATGCGCCCGATACATATTATGAGGTTGGTCAGGATAGATGGTTTACGACAACCGGTGTTCAAAAAGCACCAACCGCACGCAGCAACGAGATTGTTCCTGATACGAACAGAAAGGACACTTCTGCTGAATATTATGGTCAAAAAGCAACACAAAATACAGCCAGCTACACAAAGGGAGTATATAAGAAACCGAGACGCGTTGAATTAAAACCCAATGGGGTCACTAATATTTCGGCCGCAGGATATAATAAGGGGTCTGAGAACGACTACGGTGTGAAGGGCTACCGACCTCTGCCAAATAATCGCTCAACAACAACACATACCGAAAATGTTGGTGGTGTTCACGGCATCATGAGAGCGGTCGTTGCTCCAGTATTAGACGTCTTACGTCCATCGCGAAAGGAAAATGTCATCGGAAATATTCGCCCGACAGGAAATGCGGGAAGTTCCGTAGCCAAAAATCCAGTGTGGAATCCAGCCGACCGCACCAAAGTGACAAATCGCGAGATGACAGAAGGCGCGACTGATGGAAAGTATCTTAATATTGGACGCCAGTCATCGGACGGTTATAGTGTTAGTGACCATCAGCCAGTGAAGGTTCAGAGAGATACCACGAACAGAGACTACTCTGGAATAGCAGGTCCAAACTCATATAATGGAGATAAAAATTACGAGGCAGCCTATAATCAGCGAAATAATGTTAATAAAACTTATGAAAATAGAGCAAACCAGGGAGGTACGCAAATATTCAATCAAAATGATAACGTAACTATTCAAAGAAAGGACGCTGATAGAAATAATAATAGAATGTGGGCTCCTAGCTCTGGTTCAACTACCATACCGTCGAAAGATACTTACGGAAAACAAATTGCACCAGATTATAACAACAATAAACATAATGACGGACGGATTAATCCAGATTTATTAAATGCATTCAAAGCAAACCCATACACACAGAGTCTAACCAGTTGGGCATAGAAAGTATATATGTAAAATCGTACTTCAGAAATTTTGAAATATTAAATAAAATATTAATATTAAATAAAATATTAATATTAAATAAAATATTAATATTAAGAATATAGTTTTAATACAATTAATATGAGTAACACAATAATACATACGGATATACATACGGATATAACTGATAAATTGTCTAATTTTATTTGCGAAAGTAAAATACCAAATATTATATTTCACGGACCTAGTGGTGGTGGAAAAAGAACAATAGTTCATAAATTCATTAACGAGATTTATGAGAATGATAAGATAAATATTAAAAATAATGTTATGTATGTTTCATGTGCGCACGGAAAAGGTATCAAATTTGTAAGAGACGAACTTAAATTATTTTCAAAAACACATATTAACTTTAAAAATAAAAACTTATTCAAATCTGTAATACTATCTAACGCAGATCAATTGACTATTGACGCGCAATCGGCGCTGAGACGGTGCATTGAACTATTTAGTCATTCTACGCGTTTTTTTATAATTGTTGAGGACAAATATAAGTTATTAAGACCAATATTGTCTAGATTCTGCGAAATTTATATACCTCATCCCGAAATCAATAATATTAAAGTCAATCTTCATAAATATAATAGGCAAATTAATAACAAATATAAATTTGAGAGAGATAAATGGCTTGATAAATATCTTAAAGCACTGAAGTTAAATAATTATTTAGAGCTAGTTAATACCTCGGAAAAATTATACAACAAGGCATATAGTGGGTTAGATATTATAACTTATTTTGAAACAACTGAATGTGATATGAAGCGTAAATATCAATTATTGCTGGCGTTTAATAAAGTAAAATCCGAAATAAACAATGAAAAATTATTAATATTCTTCATCTTAAATTATATATATTTGGGTTCAAATGTTAATTTAGAAAATATGTCTTTTATGTAAATGGATGATTATTCACTTAGTAGTTTATCTGAATCTAAAAATGAGTGGTGTTCTAGACTCGTCAATACATTGACACCTGCAATTATTGATGGAATGAAATCAATATACAACGAGTCACTTCAGTTATGTATTGAAAATGACGAGGAAGACAAATATCTTATGACTTTTCAGACATTTTTAAGTAGAATCCCACAATGGAACGAGACAATTATTAAGACAGAAAGAGAGAGAATTGAAAAAACAACAAATTGTAGCTATTTAGAGGAACTCATAACGTGCGTCCATGTAGTTCAATTAAAGGCTCTGACGTGTGTTCGTGTTGGTCAGAAACAAAAGAAGGTTGATATAGACATTCCTTCTAGTGACGGATTTGTACATAAAGTATATATTAATTCGGCTCGCAAAGTGTATACAAATATATATTTATTTGAGAAAGATATTCCACCACTAGATATACAAAAAAATAGTCGCGAACTTGAGCTTATTATTAAAGAAAGTATTCTAAATAGTATTCGCGATACAATGCCAATTGATAAAATTCTTCTTGCATACATGGATGAAACTGAAGAGGAAGATGTAGTCATAGAGGAAAAAATAATTCACGAGGAAATAAAGACCGATTATAAACCAGAACCAGATGTAAAAGCACCGGTGGTAAAAGCACCGGAGGTAAAAGCACCGGAGGTAAAAGCACCGGAGGTAAAAGCACCGGTGGTAAAAGCACTGGAGGTGGTAACCGAATCGGTGGTAACCGAACCGGTGGTAACCGCACCGGTGGTAACCGAACCGGTGGTAACCGCACCGGTGGTAACCGCACCGGTGGTAACCGCACCAGTGACTACTCTTGTTACTAGAGAACAACCTATTACTTCGTCATCTATTCCCAATGTCAAATCAAGTGACAGTATAAGCTTTTCAGACACAGACAGCGCGTTAGATTCGACTGGCAATGAATCGTTAGTAAGTGCACCAAAAGACATCCAACATTTAGAAGAATTGCGTCGTCGCCGCGAAGAAGAACAGGAAGACGAGGATGATGAAGATGAGGACAAATTAAAGATAGGCGGGAGTGTTGATTTAGAGATAAGTGATGTTAACGATCTGAGTAAAACATTAAAACTAGAATCGGCACCAATATTAGACGACATTGAAATATTAGAACCATTTTAATTCGTAAAAAATTTATTTTAATTCGTAAAAAATTTATTTTAATTCGTAAAAAATTTATTTTAATTCGTAAAAAATTAAAATCAATAATAAGCAATTAAATAAATGGAACAATATATATTTTATGCGTTATTCATATCTGCTTCCTATATCTTAATAAAATTTATAGAAATGAAGGTTATTTTAAAAGAATTTAAACCACTGAAAGAGGTAATGAGAGACACTGTTATTGTATTTATTAGCGTGATAATCGGAATGTTTTTATATTCACAGGTAACAAATAATATTACCGTTAAGGGTTCTCCTACTGCGTTTGTAGGAGAAGCAGAGTTTTAAATATGATAATTATTAATGTCTATTATTATATTTGAGATACCAATGTATCAACGTTAATAATTTTGTTTTTCTTTATTTTTTTCTTTGCAACAATATATTTATTAAAATGAGGATTTTTAATAACGTCAGACGGAATATGTTTATTTACGGTTCTAGCAATCATCTTATATAATTTAAAGTCTGGATATCTCTCTTCACCATTTGTTTTATATAAAATGTTTCGTTTTTTGTCATCATAACACCAATCAATAATTATATTTATAATTTCTGACTTAATTTCGGTAACATTTTCCAATTCGTCAACAAAATAATCAAAAAGTGAACATCCTAATCTACACAAATCAAAACTGTTGTTTGGCTCGAGTCGTGGTTTCTTATCATTAAAATAAGGTTCAACGTTATATTGTGTTGCGGCATCTCCGTCTGGATGATAGCTGTCGCTACAAATAGTGTTCCCGCGAAATCTATATATTGCTCTTCCAAAATCAATTAACTTGAAAATTTTACCGAAAGTTGGAACCTTATAATGTTTGTCACCATATTTGTAAAATAAATATTGTTTATCCGTTTCGACATACATGATATTATTTGTATGAAGATCATTGTGTGTAAATGAAAAAACCTTCTGATAAGTAATAAGCATCATTAATATTTGCACTATTATTGCACTTAGTTCGTCGTCGGTCAACTCATCGTTTGATATTAGTCGGTCAAAAGTATCCTTACATCTCTCTAAAGCAATCAGTTGAACCGGGAATTCGTTTATATTAACATTAACTACTTCGTCTGATTCCGTAGAGTCTAAACTGTCGTCTTCGCAGCTACTAGAGGAGTCGTCGCATTCATCTTGGCTATTCATATCAGAATTAGACGACCTAGAAGAACAAGATATACTAGAACTGTCATCCTCGTTTATTTCCTTGATATTTCCCTCATAGCATAATTCAGGTCCAGATAAATCGCTATCATTCGCATCAGCATTGCTATTTAGAGAGGAGTCGGTGAATACACTATTAATATCGGAAAGGACATCAGAAGTTGTAAACACAATATTCTCGGTGCTTATATCACCTCCTATTTTAATATTACTTTTATAGTTTCTGGTATTTTTATTTAATAATTCATTATGAAAAGCGTTTTCAAGACTGAATAATACAGATTTATTTTTATGGAAGTAGTCAGAATCATATAAATATTCAACCTCGTCGTTAATATCATATATGAAATTGTGTTTCACGCCCAGAAAAGAACCATAAAAGTCAATGCCATGCGTGAACTCGTTCTCATTCAACAACTGACTTGTTAAATATGAAAAAAAACTATCTACATATGCAGAATTATTTTGATCGCAAAGTTTCGCATGCGATTCGCCATCTACTAAACGGGGTAATTTTATTAAATCGCTATGCGATGCATCATATTTCCCAGTAATGTATTTTGTAGGGTCTAACAATGGGCTATATTTAAAGAACATTTGTTTTGTGGTTATTTCATTACTAATGTCGGATACCTCGCCTGTATATTTGTTGTCAGATTCTTTTGAAGTTATGTTTCGTATGTAATATTTATTGTTAAGATTTATGGAATTATAATTACTCTCGTTAAGTGCGAAAAATTTCTGATAAATTGGAATGTAATTCTGAATATTAGAGAGATTGGTAAATTCAACGTTTTCAAAATTGCTAAATAAATTATCATTGTTGTATTTTTTATAAGCTAATTCCATTATTTAGAATGCTATATTAAAATAAAGTTGGATTTAACTCATATATTCGGATAAAAGGGTGGTTTTTTATCTTAAATTCCTATAAATGACTTTAGAGTTAAGAAAATTTGACATGTCACAAATTAGTTTCAGACCAGATGAAAATAAAGGACCAGTAGTAGTTTTAATAGGAAGACGAGACACGGGTAAATCGTATTTGGTTCGCGACTTATTGTATTATCATCAAGATATTCCTATAGGTACTGTAATATCAGGAACAGAAGCAGGAAACGGATTTTATGGAGGACACGTTCCAAAATTATTTATTCATGATGAATATAACACTGCTATTATTGAAAATATTTTAAAAAGACAAAAGACCGTTTTAAAACAGGTAAAAAAAGAAATCCAAAATTATAACAAATCGTCTATTGATCCAAGAGCTTTTGTTATATTGGATGATTGTCTTTTTGATAATAGTTGGACAAAAGATAAGATGATGCGGTTGCTCTTTATGAATGGTCGTCACTGGAAAATAATGCTTGTTATCACAATGCAATACCCGTTAGGTATCCCTCCTAATCTCAGAACAAATATAGATTATGTCTTTATATTAAGAGAACCCTATATATCAAATAGAAAGCGTATCTGGGAAAACTATGCTGGTATGTTTCCCACATTTGAGAGCTTTTCGCAAGTAATGGACCAATGTACTGAGAATTTTGAGTGTTTAGTGATAGATAACAATTCCAAATCTAATAAATTACACGATCAAATATTCTGGTATAAGGCAGAACCTAGAGGAGACTTCAAATTGGGGTCCAAGGAATTTTGGGAGATATCTAAAGACTTAGAGTCTGACGATGAAGAAGACGTTTATAACCCGAATACACCTAAGAAAGGAGTTACTAAAATTAATGTTCGGAAGAACAAATGGTAAATTCCATTTTCGTCCCAACACACTTATTTTCCGATATAAACACGTCTTTATCAACTGAAAACACAAAACTACAATCGTGAGATTCAGGTAGACGATGGATTAAACAATAAGTCTGACTACATCTACATTTACCCATCTCTTGTTCTACCGTCTTGATTTTTTTATTACAAGTTGCGTGCGCGCAAGTTAGTTTTGGCATAGTTATACTTAAATATTAATTATAATATATTTAAGTATCAATTTTTTTGATTATACGTCTATGTATCTATTTTGAAATATCAAGGGTGGTCTTATCGTCCGCCGCACCAGCATCCGCCGCACCAGCATCCGCCGCACCAGCATCCGCCGCACCCTTGTTAATAGTGAGTTCACTAAGTCCATGGTCGGTATTCTTATCAATAACGACGTCTTCATCTTCAAACAATTCCTTGCGAATATCGCTTACAGTAACTTCCTCATTGAATTTATTTTCGATACTATTAACATTATTCACTGATACTAGATTACCTTGCTCGTTGATAGTCTGCGTTAATACGTTACCACTCGCAAGCGCCTTTTCTTTATTATCATTAATCGCTTTTTCCTTGCTTTCTTGCACACGCTTATCAAAATCGTTCTTCGCAGACTGTTCATTCTTATCCTTCTCACTCATCAATTGGTTGAGCTCGTCTTCAAGATACTCTACACGTCCAGTCTTGTATGCTTCCGGGTGAAACGGAATCCACATACCAACTGGACCAACATATACATCGTGATTTGGGTCAATCTCGCGCAACATCTTGCATCTCAATTCTGCCTCTTGCTGCGATGGAAAGCATCCACGAACTTTTAATCCACGAACACTAGTTTTAAAACTGTGCTTTTCGTCAAACGTCTTATCCAGCGATTCTTCGTTATTATCAAGGTATGTTTTATATTCATCATCAAGCGTGCTAGTGAAGAGCTTGTCACGCTGGTCTTTTACGAAATCCTCCATATCTTTAGTCAACTCGTCAAAATCTAATGCGTCATATTTATACGCAATAAAACTCAAAAACTGTGTATATTTCTCAAGAGATTTAGACATTTCCCATTGCTTTAGGAACTCATTAAACATAAAAATATTTTTCTCCTTAATAATCTTTTCTGGAGATAGAAACGATACACATGCAAATTTCTGTCCAGCAATTGGCTTATCCTCATCAAGCAAATCAACGTATTTAGAGTTGGTCGAACCATCTAAGTTTAATTTTGTTGTAACACTCGCTTGTTTATCCATAATATTAATACATTAGTTAATTATTTAAGCTTTTATCACAGATATATACTTTTTTAAAAATATTTATTTTTTTCTTATTAATATTTATAATATGAGTTTAATGAACGGACTTAACATAAGTGAGTTAATCAAACGAGCCATAAAGTATTTAGTAGAAGGTATTATGGTTGCGCTGGCTGCTTTCTTAGTTCCGGATAAGAAGCGGACTCTTAACCTTGACGAGGTTGCTCTAATCGCGTTATGTGCTGCCGCCACATTTAGTATTTTAGACACGTATGTTCCAGCCATTGCTGTTAGCGCGCGCTCGGGTGCTGGTTTCGGCATCGGCGCCAATCTTGTGGGTTTCCCGCGGTAATCAATGATATGTAATAAACCACAACACTTTAAATATGTAATAATATCTGTAAATAATAGATATTATATACTATATTGTGGGGATGAATTCCCAATCTAATTCATTACATATTTTTTTCCAAATTTCATCTTGTTCAATACGTTTCTCTCTGTCTTTTAACATTGGGAAAAATTCTAAAAACTGGACTTGATTAAGTAATTCGCATAGTTTATAAACAGTATAGTAGTAATTTAAAAAATTTACTCTATCATCTGGACAATATCTGGCGTATGGTGCTTGGATTTCCATAAATAAATTACACAGCGTTTCCTCTAATTCTGGCGACATTATTGGTGGTTTAATTCCCAGTTTATCTTTAATAAATGGAATATGCTCATAATATTTATTGTACCCCAGTTTTTTTAATATTTCCTTTGCCTTTTTATTGGTTATTTGATGAAGACCAATCCTTTCCTTTTTAATCTGTAATTTTATATTAAGCAAAACCTCATCTGGAATTTGGGTTGTTTCTTTTGCCTGAAATTGGGCTAATATTTCGCGGAAATGATTTATTCTTTTGTAAGCATAAAAACAAAGCTCTTTTGGTGGCTCTTTATATGATGATTTTTCATTATCAACCAGATATTTAAGGGTAACATGGCAATTATTACAAATTAGGATACCTTCGTGGTCAACAGGTATTAGCTCGCCCTTATTACATGATGTACAAACATCGGTATGGTTAATAAAAGAACCAATATTCAGAAAAGAGTCGTCAATATTTACCAAATATTTTTGCACATTGTTTTTATTCTCTGTTGTTTTGGTCTTATTTTTTTTTATATTAAAAAATTTGTCCAATCTTGTCAATTCATTTGTTCCCTCTGATATTTTCTTTTTTTCTTCAAAATAATCAAAAATAATATTTGAATTAGACAGTAAATAATTCTTCTCCTTCCATTTGGTATCTCTTATTTGAATTCTTATATTTTTAATTCGCTCTTTTATATCTAATAATTCTTCAATAGATAATCTAGGATTTTCTTTATTTTCGCATAATTTTTGTTTCAGAGCATCTTTTTCAGTTTCTAATGATGGAAATAACTTACTATTATTATTGTTGAATTCGTTTAGCATATCGCTGTGTTTTCCATCTAGGGTTGTGGTTTGTTTTGAATTTATAACTATTTTTTTTGTGTTTTTATGTTTGAACCCAACCATTTTTAGATATAATATATATTTTTATTTAAATAAAAATATTTACGTGTATATTAAATATACATTTTCTAATCTGTTTTTAATGGAAAAGGAGAATATTTGTATACAAACTTCTCCTGAAATAGAAATAGACACAATTAAATTACAAAAAATGGCTTTTATTTATAACGCAGTGGAGTCTGGATGGAGTGTTAAAAAACGCAAAGAAGCCTATGTATTTACGAAAAACCACGAAGGTAAGAAAGAGATATATTTAGATACTTATTTAAGAAGCTTCATAGAGACGAATATAGACATTAACAAATTGACATAATAACCCATTGGTATGATAACGTTTGTATGTAATATCCTGTTATTTTTATTATAAAATATTTAACAATCTAATTATTAATTATTTTATATTTATACACTTTTATACGAATTTAGTAAATTTATTTTCTTTAGCATATATATAAAATGGGAGGTGGATTAATGCAACTCGTCGCTTACGGTGCCCAAGATGTCTATCTTACCGGCAACCCGCAAATTACTTTCTGGAAGGTGACCTACCGTCGCCACACCAACTTCGCCATGGAGTCTATTGAGCAGACTTTCAATGGCCAGGCCGATTTCGGTCGCCGTGTAACCTGCACCATCAGCCGCAACGGTGATCTTGCCTACCGCACCTACCTTCAGGTCACTCTCCCGCAGATTGACCAGAACCTTGATGAGGGTGATGTATACGCTCGCTGGTTAGATTTCCCTGGAGAGCAGCTTATCCAGTCCGTTGAGGTTGAGATTGGTGGCCAGCGCATTGACCGCCAGTACGGCGACTGGATGCACATCTGGAACCAGCTCACCCTCTCCAAGGAGCAGGAGCGTGGTTACTACAAGATGGTTGGCAACACCACCCAGCTTACCTACCTCACCGACCCCGACTTCGCCAACGTTGACGGTCCGTGCGACTCGGATGCCCCCAAGCAGGTCTGCGCCCCGCGCAACGCCCTCCCGGAGACCACTCTCTACGTGCCGCTCCAGTTCTGGTACTGCCGCAACCCGGGCCTTGCGCTTCCGCTCATCGCCCTCCAGTACCACGAGGTCAAGATTAACCTCGACCTCCGCCCGATTGACGAGTGCCTCTGGGCTGTCAGCAGCCTCCACTCGGATGGCACCGGTGCCCCCAAGGTTACCAAGGCTTACAACCAGTCGCTTGTTGCCGCCTCGCTCTACGTTGACTACGTCTTCCTTGACACCGACGAGCGCCGCCGCATGGCCCAGAACCCGCACGAGTACCTCATCGAGCAGCTCCAGTTCACCGGCGATGAGTCGGTCGGTTCGTCGTCCAACAAGATTAAGCTCAACTTCAACCACCCGTGCAAGGAGCTTGTCTGGGTCGTCCAGCCGGACGAGAATGTTGACTACTGCGCCTCGCTTGAGAGAAACAGCATGCTCTACAAGACCCTTGGCGCCCAGCCGTTCAATTACACCGACGCCGTCGATGCTCTCCCGAACTCCATCATGGCGTTCGGTGGTGACATGGCGACCTCGGCGACCACCAACTCGTTCATCAACGCTTCGGGTCTCTTCCAGGACGCCGGTGCTGTTGATGTTACTGCCGAGACCGACGCCTTCTACACTGCGGCTTCGGGCGGCGAGTTCGGTGGGTCTCCGGGCATCGGCGCTGGTGGCTCGTCGGTTTCGGATGCGGGCACCTTCGTCCTCGCCGAGTCGGCTCTTGACATGCACTGCTGGGGCGAGAACCCGGTCGTCACCGCCAAGCTCCAGCTTAACGGCCAGGACCGCTTCTCGGAGCGTGAGGGCACCTACTTCGACCTTGTCCAGCCGTTCCAGTCGCACACCCGCGCCCCGGACTCGGGCATCAACGTCTACTCGTTCGCCCTTCGCCCGGAGGAGCACCAGCCGTCGGGCTCGTGCAACTTCTCGCGCATTGACAACGCTACCCTTCAGCTTGTCCTCTCGAACGCGACCGTTTCGGGCACCAAGACCGCCAAGGTCCGTGTCTACGCGACCAACTACAACGTCCTCCGTGTCATGTCGGGCATGGGCGGCCTTGCCTACTCGAACTAGATTCATCTAGTATCAGTAAATCAAATAAAAAATATAAAATACAAAAATACCATAAAAAAATATGTTATTTTTAAAATACTTACAAGCTATTAGAAATGCTATTTAAAAAATAAATACAATATACATATACAATGCAAATCTTTGTTAAAACGTTGACTGGAAAGACCATAACTCTTGACGTAGAGCCGAGCGATACTATTGAGAACGTAAAACAAAAGGTTCAAGACAAGGAGGGGATTCCTCCCGACCAACAACGCCTTATTTTCGCCGGAAAGCAGCTAGAAGACGGACGCACCTTGAGCGATTACAATATCCAGAAGGAATCAACTCTTCACTTGGTGCTCAGACTGCGATAAAAAATAAACTACAAACAAAATTATAACAATACCATAATCTATTATTTTTATAATTAGAATTAATAGAATACTTATTCAAAATAATCCTCTAGATTCTCATAATCATCATATAGTTCATAACAACTAATTCTCATATATTTATTAGGGGGAATTTCCACTGTGAGATTAGAATATACCATATCATCTAAATCGCAAATTATTAGATCGGTGTCATAATCGCGTGTATTCACAACAGTAGAAGATACGTCGCCTGGTTGAATGCGGTTGGGAGTATCTTTTATAGGCGCATCCATATAATAATTGCTATCTGGTGTTGTATTTGCGGAACGATTATCATCTGGAACTTCCTCGTCCACGTCGTATCCGTCCACGTCGTATCCGTCCACGTCGTATCCGTCCACGTCGTATCCGTCAAATCCATGTCCGGACCGTTTCGCCTTATTCTTTTTTGACGAATTAATGAGATACATCACAGCACCTAGCGAGCCACTTGCCAACGCTCCTAACGTTACCCTTCCCATAATTTTACCCTTCATTATATATATGTGTTGTTATTATTTATATTATAACGCCAAATATATTATCATTATGTCGCGCATATAATCGCGTTGCCTCTAACTATTAAATAGACGAGCCATATTTGCTACCTCGGGTTTATCTTTTTCCTCATTAAACAGCTTGTAAATTAGACCATCGTCGCGGAACCGAATGCTATATTTGTGTTGCAGTTTGTTTCTGCCGATTCTTCCCATTGCTTGAATGCATTTTTCCTGCGACATCAGTCCCATGTCTTTGCTAATATAACCATTACAAAACTGGTAATTTGTTCCGTATATATAATCCGAAGAAGCAATAATCATGTATAGTTTCTGCTCTTGGGCCAGATTCTTCATAATCTCAATGTAGCTATCGCTGTTGTGTAGCATAAACGCACCAATACCCATCATCAGGAGAATTTTCCATATGTCTTCTACGTCATCAATAAGCATAATATTTTCAATCACCTCTTCTGTAATATCGCATGTAAACGGAATTTGTGTCCCGTCAATTGTAGCACGGTATTTTCTTAGATGCGTTTCACTATTTGGAATATACTGCTTTTCCAACTCAACCGACTTTATACATTGCTCTAGCTCCTTTATATTTTGAGTTAGGCGATGCATTTCAGAGCTAACTCGCCCGTCCGCCATTTTCTTCTCTTTGTTTTCGTCATCCTTTGTTCCGTCTTCATACAATTTTTGCAAGACATTAATCTTACTTTTAATATTATTATTAAATTTAATGACTTCAAGAATATTCTGGGTAATCGCATCGGGAATATTGGCTTCCTGTAGGCAGAATCTCGCTATCTTATTAACATCTTCGGTGAGAAATATAGTAGGTCCGTTTGTTAATGTATGTGCGTCCCCAGTAACCATATGTATAGTGGATTTGTGATACATCTTCTTTTCTAGCGAAGAAGACAAGGATTCCCACTTATCCGGAATAATATTACCCAGTAGTTTTAAATAATACAATTTGATATTTGACATTGTAATATCATTAATATCGTGGAAATTACGCAATAGAGAATAGCTGGATGAATTGTATACCTCCATTTCATTCGCCTTCATTATGAATGAAATTGCCTCTTCAAAATCAATGTAGCGCAACAACGTTTTGTATTTACTACAATGTGAAACAATTCGCCGAATATCTTCATAGTCTTTGCTCATAAAATGAGGCATCTCCACGTATCCTGCCTTGTTAATAATAGGAATACTTTTATTACAGTCGTGACTAACAATCGTATGGACCTGCGCGTCTTCGAACTTAGATCTAAAATCGCAAATCGTCTCCTGCATATCTTCAAATTGCGGAAGTGTCGCCGACGAAAGAACTACATTCTCAATAAGATTGTCCGTCCAGTTTTTATGGATAATGCTGTGAAACTCGTGCTCGTCATAATCCATCGTAATCGTCGGTTCGTCCCAATACATAATGATGTCTTCCTTCTTGTTAAACGCCAACATATAATACATTGCTGGCAAATATGATTTAATATCGGTAATCATAATCTCCACTTTATTTCCTACCGTATTATCTACTTTACCGATGCCACCGGTTCGCCTATTTTTTGTATAGTCTTTGGCGGCGTAATAATGGAGTCTAATATCTTCTGCGTCGCTACAGCCAAACGCAAAGGCAACCTTCTTGTGTGCTGAAATGGCTGCTTTTGCCAGGGACAACCCGACGTGTCTGGCCGCGCACACGAATATTACGCGACAATGTTCGGAAAGACCAAGCGGAGACATTGTCTTCCCTGTACCAGTTGGTGCAATATACTGAATCAGCTTCGGTTTCGGGTCCTTACAATATGTGAAGAGCTCCTTCTGGTGATCGTATAATTTATCATCCGAATACTGAAACAGATACGTGTTATTCTCAATAATCTCCGTCCCTCGTCTAATAACCTCGGTATAATCAATATCACTGCGAAGATGTTCCAGAATAATAGTCGTATTCTTTTTCAGATTATTATTGAACCCTAGAAAATTAAACGTAATCATTTTAGATAGCGTATAGTAATAGAATACCCATTTTTTCTCTTTTTTTGAATGATGCTTATATAATTTGGATATAAGCCTGATTATAACAAACTCTATAATATCATTCTTCTGCTGTGCTAATTGTTTATCTGTATTATTAAAACGAATCGCATCCGCCTTTTTAATAGTGATGTCGCTATTTTTAATAGTTGTCAAATAATCAATCCCATATTGTTTTGCAATATTGACAATGTCGGCTTGAAGATATTTGCAGTAGACATAATCGTCCAATATTTCGGTTGAGGTGATTTTTAGAAATGAAATTAGCGAAATGCTCTTATTTAGTGAAATATTAACATGGTTAAATCCACCGATAATAAGATTATTAATATATTTATCTTTTTCTGATAGAGGAATCTCAATGCTATTCCATTCGGTCTTTGTTAGTTTACACTGATTAAAATCCATCTGTGTGTTTAATAGTATAGTTATTATTAATTCAATTTTAAAATTGATTTAATAAAAGATAATATATAAGAATTACAATATGACGCAACACATCTATTCCATTGAGGGGAATATTGGTTCTGGAAAATCAACCGTAATTAAGCTATTGAAGGAACGATTCTATGATAATAAAAACGTTCACTTTCTACTTGAACCAGTTAATGAATGGGAGTCCATAACCGATGAAAATGGCAACAATATTATTGAAAAGTATTACGATAATCAGGAGAAATACGCGTTCTCGTTTCAGATGATGGCTTATATTACGCGTCTCTCGCAACTACAGAAGGCAATTAAGAAGGGATACAAATATATAGTCACTGAAAGAAGCGTAATGACGGATAAGATGGTGTTTGCGAAACTCTTATATGATGACAACAAAATAGAGAATATTAATTATGAGATTTACAACCGATGGTTTGACGAGTTCATTGCCGACATCCCCCAGATTAATTACATATATATAAGAACAACACCAGAAATAGCCGAACAGCGAGTAGCTAAAAGGTCAAGAACAGGAGAGAATATTCCGCTTAGCTACTTGAAGAGATGTCACGAATACCACGAAACGTGGATGAATGAAAATATGAATGAAAATAACATTATCGTCAATGGTAATGGCGATATAACAGAGGAGCTGTATAACAAGGAGATTATTGATAAAATAACTAATCATATTAATGTGGAAACCATTAAAAATCACGTGTTAATGTTTGATGGGGGTAGTCGCGGAAACCCAGGACATGCAGGTTGTGGTTACGTAATCTACGACTCGTCCTACAGAATTGTTTACGAGGGCTCACAGTCACTCGGTATTCAAACAAACAATTATGCCGAATATATGGGGTTCATTTTGGGTGTTAAAAAAGCAAGTGAACACAAAATAACCAATTTGATTGTAAAGGGGGACTCTCTTCTGGTTATTAATCAACTGAATGGAACTTATGCGGTTAAATCTGATAATCTGAAACCTCTCTACAATGAAGCGAAAAACATTTTACAACAGTTTGATAATATTCAATATATCCATGTAAAACGAAATAATAATTGTGCCGCAGATGAACTTGCTAACCGTGCAATGGACGAGGATGGAGATCAACAGGGAGGTCGTTTCTGTTAATTAAAACATTATTCTATCATTTTAACATCTATTATTTTATTGCCTTTGTACTGAAGATGATTTGGTTCTCTTTTTGTTGTTGGAAATAGGTCGTATCCATATATATCTTGCATAAGTAACCACTCAAACAGTCCTCCCAAATAAATATGTATATTATCAAATCCTAGTTCTGAAAGTTGTTTATACTTTGAATATACACTATTATCTGTTGAATTCTCTCCATATAGTATTATATGACTCTCTGTTCTTCCGGAAGATAGCAATGTATTTACCTTTGTAACTTCTATAGAGGCTGGTAGTGTATTATCTATTAGACAATTCTGATTACTAGAAGGCAGTGTGTTTATTATTATATAATCTTTTTTAATTGCATCCTGAACATCTTCAAAATTTATTTTATTAATAGATATAGAGTTTCCCATTAATAAAAACTATTTTTTTCTTTTATATTCTATTTATTACAATCAATCAAATTTAATTGTAACTGATACATTTTCTTGCTTAATAGTTTTGGATGCTGATATGGAAAGTTCCTCTCGCTTCTTCCGTGTCTTACTATTCGTCAATGTGAGACGTCGCTTGGATGTACTATTTCTATTGTTCATGTCCTTTTCAATATCTGCATAGTTGTCCTTTATATATGCGATGATCTCATTCTCAAGGGCCCACTTAAAAAAATTTAATTGTCCAATAGTCGTTTGTATCATCGTATCGTTCTTGTATGGAATAGTTATTCTATCCCACCTACAAAACGGGTCAAATCTTTTCTTTGAATATGCCTTTAATTTTAATTTGTAATCATTGTACACCTTAAACCTACGACCTTCATCTAGATTATATACTGTGAACTTCTGCTTTGCGTAGTTTGTTACAAACCAATCAACGATTCGCAGAGAGATTGGAGATTCTCCGTTAATAATATTCAGCATTACTTCTAGATTATCATCCTCCTCATAAAATTTTATTAAATTATTTAACAGTAAACTATTTTGCGTTGTGTATGAGGTCATTGAATACTTATTAAATCATTATTTTAAATACTTATTGCGATATATTCATTGTCTCTTCTTCACAGACTTCCTCCTCGCAGACTTCCTCCTCGCAGACTTCCTCCTCGCAGACTTCCTCCTCACAGACTTCCTCTTCACAGTCCTCTTCCGTTTACGTCTAATGCTCCTTGGTTTTTTAATTTGTGTACCCTTCCCCTTATTAAGTTTAGCTAACTTACTCGCTAACCGTTTAGACATTTCATCGCTTTGAGAGTTCTCTGAATCATCGTGTGGTTTCGCATATCTTGCCATTTTAATAATTAGCTTCTGTTTTTTCGTATCGGACAATTTTGATATTTCATATGCCTGTCCATAATCAATAACTTTAATACTACCGTCAGTCTGAATAATTATATTACCACCATTCATATCATAGTTTTCGATTCCATTATCTATTAATATCTCTGCGACTTTCAAGACCTTATTGTAAACATTTTCATTTTTTGATGTGTTTTTTAAAAGCGCCCCCTCAATTAACTCCATTATCATATGTATATCCCTGCCTTCAACGTAATATCCGTATATTTTAGCACCAATCCCTATTTCTCCAGCTATATGTGACACTTTTAACTCTGTCCATGGATTTTTCTCGTGCATTGCGTCATCTGGAGCATCAAATAAATTCATTATCTTCAATAATTTATCCGGATGTTCTAATACCTTATACACACCATATCCATATGGCGAAATTTGTTCCCCTCGCATATAGTCATCAATATTTAATACAGGTATGTTATCGGGAGGAGGAGGGTAGTTCAATGACGCCATTATAATAAAAGACGATATTTTAATCACCGTAATTGGAATTTTTTGGTATGAGAAACTGATCTTGTTTTTCTATAATATCATGATAAGAATCGTTTGTAAAGAATGGGTTTGCACAAACCTGTTTAACAAGTTCCCTCTCATTTAATTTATTATTTGCGTCCTCTCTCTTATTAATAGAACCATCATACACCCTTTCAATTGATTGTTTATCACTTGGATTGTCCTCTTTACACGAGCGCTCTGGCTTACTCCCATCACTCCATATAATTATCTCCATTTCATCCATTTAAATAACACAACACAATATTATTGAATAATAAATGTAAAAAAATATAATTGAAAAAATATACTTGAAGAATAAATTATATTTATTCACACCTTTTTAATTTTCAGTTGTTTTGTAAAAACAAAATCGTTTGAATTCTTCACGCGTCTCTGTAAATTACATTTTAAACAACATATTACTGTGTTTGAATTAGAGTGACATATGTCGTTGTCTATTCTGTCAAGTGTCCATTGCTGGTCGTCGCGAACCTTTGTAAATAAAACTTTTACCTGATTGCGACAGTAGTAACATTTAAGCTTACACGCTACTAATTTCTCCAGCACATTATCCATATTCACTAGCTTGTTCGCATCGTATATTTCTTTTTTAACATCTTGTGATTTATATCCGTTTATTTTACGTGTAATTTCCCCCTTAAGATGTGGCGAGTTTTCATCGTCAACATTCATAAAATACTTATTAACTAGATGGATTTGTTCTGATATAGGTGGTTCTTCGTAGGTTGCAACATTCCTGAACTCGTTATGTTTATTACCATTAACAAGGTTAATATTATGTTTACCTGTAATAGATATTTGCTTCATATACTGCTAGTATATTTTTTAAACTAATTATTAGCATATAAAAAAGAGGTTAAACTTAACTCGCTATTATAATAAAATGAATAAAGATGAAACGTGTCAAGAGCTTAAAGATATCCGGTATAAAACTATGTTTATAACTGGGAATAAACAGACAAATAATAGCATAACAGACACAAGCGAAGTTGATATTGGTATAATGCTAGACAAAGAACTAAACCAAAATAAATCAGAGCCGTGGAGTAAGCTTAACAAAACCGCAAAAATTGCTAAAATAAAAATTTATACAGCAGATTACTCAATCATAAAGGACATTACATTAGAGGAAAAAAAAGAATTAGAATCATATCTCATTACAGCTATGGACAGAAAACGTCTTACCAGCATTAAAGATGTTACATATGATAAAGACGCTGGTCTTATTAAAACAATTCCTTCATTAACATTTAATCCTACTACACGTAAATTTACATTAAAACGCAGCGACAAACGGACTTCTACGATCAAACATCTTACCCCAGATAGTAAAAAGAAAAAGGACCCAAAAGACAAAAAACCGCGTCGCAAAAAAGAGACAATTAAAGAGAGTAATTCCTAGAAAATTGATGTATTTATATTAAAGATAATTACATATAATAACAAATGACCGACATTGTTTCGGAAGATTACGATGAACTTCTGGAAGGAATAATTATACTGATTGACAATCTTATTATGTCGGAACCGATGCTGTATGCGAAGCCAAAATTCCATGATATAATCATAGATGAGGTTACTAACCTCATACAGATTCAATTAGAGGACACAGATAAACCAGATTATCTTATAAAACGTGCGGTAAACGAGGGTATGCGGCATTATTATACAGTACACAATCCTCGTCGGTCATACAACCGCAGTATTATTTTGAAATTGCCAAATGTTATCGCTATGACTGCAAAGCTAAATTATCTTAAAAATATTCCGCAACCGGAACAGCGAACGAACGAATGGTATTTATTTAGACAAACAGTTCTTACCGCAAGTAGCATATGGAAAGCTTATGGAAGCGAAAAAGCGAAAAACCAAATTATATATGATAAATGCGAACCGGTTGATCTTGAAAAATATAATCGTGTAAATATGGAATCGCCTATGCATTGGGGGCAGAAATACGAGGATGTCTCGATTGAGTGGTATGAGAACCACTACAATACAAAGGTGACCGAATTTGGTTGTATTCCACATAAACACCTTCCATATCTGGGTGGGATCCTCTAGAGTCGACCTGCA
>JGI24920J38491_100589_pt1 | contig 32056 bp, 30 predicted proteins | sample LinPFosmplate8_FD_38491 | JGI IMG/M metagenome (IMG submission 38491)
GATAGAGTACTTGGCTACGAACCAAGGGGTCGGGAGTTCGAATCTCTCCGGGCGCGCCATTCTCTTTAAGATAAAGATTCTAATTGTGTTACTTTATCCATCCATTCTTGATCAGTAAGCTCAACCTCATTAGATAACTCTAATTGATTTCTAATCAAGTCCTGTAGATTATCTGCTGAGTCATCCTTATATAAATTAGGATCAGCAAGCTTTAAGCTTGCCTCTTCTAATTTAGCATTCAGTCTAAGTAATCTTTTTTCTAATTTAGATATATCTGTGCTTAAGGACTTAATTAGTTTGGTATTATCATCCCTATCTTCTTTTGAAGTTTTAGATTTTTTCTTCGTTTCTTTTATACCACTTGATTTGATATCTAAAATATAATTTTTGTAATCATTTAGATCACCATTAAATATATCTACCCCACCATTATCAACTAAATAAAAATGATCAACCGAGCTGTTTAACAGATGCCTGTCGTGAGATATAAGTAAAATAGCACCCTTGAAGCCTTGAAGTGCAATTGTTAAAGCATGCCTCATCTCCATATCTAAATGATTTGTTGGCTCATCCATTAGGAGAATATTAGGTTTTTGATAAGAAATAATTGCAAAAGCTAGTCTGGCCTTTTCCCCCCCAGAAAAAAGATGAATAGGATCTTTAACCTTATCTCCTTTAAAATTAAAGCCACCGAGATATGTTCTGATCTGTTTTTCTGTTTTTGTTTCATCAAGTCTTTGAATGTGAGTAAATGCTGATATTGATAAATCTAAATCATCGACTTGGTGTTGTGAAAAATAACCAACCCTAAAATTAGATCCAATTTCTCTATCACCATCTAAAACAGGAATACTACCTACAATGCTTTTTATTAAAGTAGATTTACCAGCTCCATTAGGTCCCAATAAACCAATCCTATCTCCAGGAGCAATTGTTAGATTAATCTTTGAGAGAATTGGGTTATCATAGCCAAGATTACTTTCAGATAATGAAATTAAAGGATTTGAAATTTTTTCTGTTTCAGAAATAGTAAAATTAAATGGTGAATCGATATGAGCAGGAGCAATTAACTCCATTTTTTCCAGTGCTTTAACTCTACTTTGTGCTTGTCTTGCTTTTGTAGCCTTAGCTTTAAACCTATTAATAAAACTTTGCATATGGGCAACTTCTTTTTGCTGTTTTATAAAATTACTTTGAATCTCTGCTAGCTTTGCAGCTCTTAAAATCTCAAATTGAGTAAAATTACCAGAATATAGTTCTATTGATTGACGATATAAATGAGCTATTGATGATACGCAATCATCTAAAAAATCTCTATCGTGTGAAATTAATATTAATGCGCCTGGAAATGATTTAATCCAATTAGACAACCAAAGAATTGCATCTAAATCTAAGTGGTTTGTTGGCTCATCAAGCAACATAAGATCAGAAGGTTGCATCAACGTCTTAGCTAAATTAAGTCTTACCCTCCAACCACCTGAGAAGTCTTTTAAAGATTTGCTAAAGTCTTCAGACTTGAACCCCAAACCAGCCATTAATTGTTCTGCTTTTGATTTTGCAGAATAACCATCTAAGGCACTATAAGTTTCATAAAGCTCTGCAAGAAGTTCAAATTTTTCTTCTTTTTCAGCCAATTCAATTTCATGTTGAATCTCAATTAATCTGTAATCACCTGACAACACATATTGAAGTGCAATTTCATCTGATGCTGGTACCTCTTGAGCAAGATAGGATATTCTCAGATCATTTGGAAAACTAACAGTGCTTTGATCAACCTCAATCTCTTTTTTTATAACTTTAAATAGACTAGTTTTACCAGTTCCATTTGCTCCAACAAGACCAACTTTCTGATGATGATGAATGGTTAATGAAACATCATCAAATAATGTTTTACCGCCAAGAACTAGTTCTAAATTATTAAATGAGAGCATTGTGAGATCTTAAAAAATGCCAGTGTATCAGAAGATTGATTAAGTGCTAGATATCATTTCCAGCAACATATGCAGAGGCCCAAGCCCATTGAAAATTAAAACCACCTAGATGACCTGTTACATCAAGAACCTCGCCAATAAAATATAAACCTTTTTGATGTTTAACTTCCATAGTTTTCGAACTTACATAATCCGTATTAACACCGCCCAAAGTGACCTCAGCTGTTCTATAGCCTTCTGTTGCAGCTGGTTTTAGAATCCAATTATTAAGAAGGTTACCAACTTTTTCTATTTGAGTATTAGACCATTCACCAATGGGTTTAGATTTTAGATCATTCCATAAAAGTATCTCTAATCCTGCAATCAATGCTCTAGGCATCAAAGAGCTTAAGATAGATTTAAGTAGTTGCCTGGGATTATTAGTTTTGATTTCTTTCATAAAATCAGCTGCAATTTTTTGTGGTAAAAGATTTACTGTTACTGAGTCACCAAGTCGCCAATAGTTAGATATTTGTAATATTACTGGTCCGCTTAAACCTCTGTGAGTAAATAAGATATCCTCACTGAAAGTTTTATCGTTGCAAGTTACATCTACTTCATGTGAGACTCCTGATAATGATGCACAAAAATCCTTCATAGAATCACTAAACATAAATGGAACCAGTCCTGCCTGGAGTTCTGTAACTTCTAGTTTAAACTGCTTAGCAATATCATATCCAAAACCACTTCCACCAAGGGTGGGCACTGATAGAGCTCCAGTTGCAACAATCAAGGAAGATGTGCTAAGTTCAAGTGAATAGCTATCTTTTTTAGTTTCAATATTAGTATTTAATTTATAGACTTTTTTATCTTCAAGATAATCAATTGTTGAGGTGGAAGCATGAGTTAAGATTTTAACTCTATAGTTCTCACATTCATTAACCAACATCTCAACAATATCCTTAGCTGAATTAATACAAAAAAGTTGTCCATGCTTTCTTGTTTCATAATCAATATCATGACTTTGGACCATATTGATAAAATCTTCAGCTGTATATTGAGATAAAGCTGATTTACAGAAATGGCTATTTTTAGATAAAAAATTTTTAGGATCAGTGAATTGATTTGTAAAATTACATCTGCCACCGCCAGACATTAAAATCTTTTTACCAACTTTGTTAGATTTTTCCAAGACTAAAACTTTTTTACCTTTTTTAGCTGCAACGATTGCAGCAAACATTCCACCAGCTCCTCCACCCAAGATAATTACATCATAAGTCTGATTTGTTTTATCCATGTTCTTTTTAAACTACCCCTTTCTGCTTCTTTTCCTTTTTCTAAATCCAGCCTTATTATTAAATTTCTTTTTTGGTGGTTTTTCTTTTGTTGGAACAACATGCTCAGGCTCAAATCCATCGATTTCAACTCTTTCTAGTTTCTGATTTAATAATTTTTCAATATCCCTTAAAAGTTTAAATTCATCTGCACTTACCAATGTAATTGCTTTACCTTTATCACCACCCCTGCCAGTTCTTCCAATTCTGTGGATATAATCTTTGGCAACGGTAGGTACATCAAAATTTATAACTTGAGACATTTTTTTTATATCAATTCCTCTAGCAGCAACATCTGTAGCGACTAAAATTTTAATTCTGTTGTTTTTAAAGGCATCTAAGGCTTTCATTCTATTATTTTGAGTCTTATTACCATGAATTGCTTTTGATTTAATATCTACTTTATCAAGTTGTTTCTGCAACCTATCAGCTCCATGCTTAGTTCTTGTAAATACTAGGGCTTGATCCCATTTTTGAGTCTCTATAAGCTCAATTAGTAATTCTGCTTTTCTAGACTTATCAACTGGATGGACATAATGCTCAATATTCTCACCAGCCTCATTATCATTAGTAACAGAAACCTCAATAGCTTTGTCTGCCATATCTCTAGCCAATGATCTAAAGGAGTTTGAAAATGTAGCTGTAAACATTAAATTTTGTCTTCTCTCTGGCAGTAAGCCAGCTATTTTCTTTATATCGTGAATGAAACCCATATCAAGCATTTGATCAGCCTCATCCAGAACTAATATTTCAATATTCTTAAAATTTACAGATTTCTGATTATATAAATCTAATAATCTTCCTGGTGTAGCAACTAGGACATCTATTCCTTTTCTTAGCTTTAATTTTTGATTATGGATTCTTGCGCCACCATATACAGCTGTTGATCTTATGCTTAAGTATTTACTGTATGTATTAACACTTTCTCTTACTTGTGCTGCTAACTCTCTAGTTGGTGTTACTATCAAAGCCCTTAATTGATGACCTTTATAGTTATTTTTTGGGTTAGACAGAATACTAAGGATTGGCAGAACAAATGCAGCTGTTTTACCTGTACCTGTTTGTGCTGCAGCCATGATGTCACTCTTATTTAAAATCGCTGGAATAACTTCTGCCTGAATTGGTGTCGGTTCTTTATAGTTTTGATCTTTTAATGATCTAAGTATTGGGTCTGATAAATTCAGATCATTAAATTTCATTTAATCCTTTGTTATAGTTTGGGCGAAGATTACAGATAAGAAAGACTATGGTCAATGCTTATTTAGCTATACAGAATGTAGTTTTTGCTCTGGAATAGAATTTTTAATATCAGTAATATTATTATCTTTATCAAAATATACTAGTGTTGGCTGATGACTAGCCGCTTCTGCCTGATTAAACTTACCATAAGTACAAATAATAACGATATCGTTTAAAGACACTTTGTGCGCTGCAGCTCCATTTACCGAAAGGGTCTTAGAACCACTTTCTGCAAGAATAAGGTAGGTAGAAAACCTTTCTCCATTAGTAACATTATAAACATCAACCCTTTCATACTCTTGCATACCGGCAGCATCTAGAAAGTCTTGATCAACAGCGCAAGAGCCCTCATAGTCGAGTTCGACCTGAGTAACATTGATTCTATGAAGCTTTGATTTTAGTAATGTTTTTAACATAACGATGGGAAGTATAAGTAATTCCTTTGATTTTTTAAAGTTATTGGTTATGTAATTATCATGTTATCGATGAGGCGAATACCACTAATAGAAGCTGCAATAGCTAAAACCATTGGTCTCTCATTAAAATCTGAAGGTATTTCAAGAGTATTTGGGTTGCAAAGAGATAGGTAATCTACAGTAAAACCTTGTTGTTCTATTATTTGTTTTTGTGACTGTATGAAGTTAGGTGATATGTATTCTTCATTTTTTATTGCGCATAGTGCTCTATAAAGACTAGAAGCTTTACTTCTATCATCTTGAGATAAACGATTATTTCTTGAAGATAATGCAAGTCCATCATACTCTCTAACTGTATCAACACTAATTATTGTAATTGGAAGATTTTTTTCTTTTACATAATCAGATATAAGCAATAATTGCTGATAATCCTTACTGCCAAAAAAAGAATAAGTTGGTTCAACTATTTCAAAAAGTCTATTTACGATAGTTAAAACTCCATCAAAATGGCCTGGTCTATTAGCGCCGCATAGAAACGAAGATTTAATTGGAGCTTTAATTTTATTTATACCCTCTAAAATTGTTACATCTGGTATGAAAACTGAATCACATCCACGCGCATTTAAAAGCTCAAGGTCCGCATCAAGCGTTTTTGGATAATTTACATAATCATCTTTGTTATTGAATTGCAGTGGATTTATAAATATAGAAACTGATGTATGATTATTATAAGTTTTAGCTCTCTCTAACAATGACATGTGACCCGAATGGAGGTTGCCCATTGTTGGGATGAAAGAAACTTCAGAGAGCTCAGATCTAAAATCTTTATATTCTTGATATCCGGTAATAATTTTCAATCTAAATTAGAAAAAAGTGTGCTCTTTTGACGGAAAAGAACCATCCTTAACATCTTTAACATAATTGCCTAGAGCTTCTTGGATTGATGCAGCATCATCCATAAAATTCTTTACAAATTTGGGTAATTTATCTAAACATGAAATACCTAGTAAATCATGAACAACCATGACCTGACCATCAGTAGACGGACCGGCGCCAATGCCTATAACAGGTATTGATAATTCAGACATGATAAGTTTAGTAAGAGCATCAGGAACGCATTCCAATAAAAGCATAGAAGCACCAGCTTCTTCAAGAGACTTAGCTTCATTTATTATTAACTCATGTTTTTCTGGATCTCTTCCTTGAACATAATTACCGCCTATTCTATTAATAGCTTGAGGGGTTAAGCCCATATGAGCACAAACTGGTATACCTCTATCAGCTAACATGGTTGCCATTTTTGCAATCCATTCTCCGCCTTCTATTTTGATTGAGTTAGCTCCAGCTTGCATAAGTCTCTTAGCATTCTCAAGACCCATATCGTCTGTTGCATAACTCATAAAAGGCATATCAGCCATTATGTGAGCTCCTTTATTTCCTTTTACAACACATTTCAAATGATAAATCAGTTGTTCCATGGAGACAGGCAAGGTGCTGTCATGGCCCTGAATAACCATTCCTAAGCTATCTCCCACCAAGACCACATCAACACCAGCATTGCATATGTATGACGTCAAGGTAGATTCATATGATGTTAAGCATGTGAATTTTTCTCCTTGCTCCTTCATTTTCTTTAAAGAAGATAATGAAACTTGTTTTCTTTCTGAATGAACTGACATAGCTAGGAATTAATGTTTGTTGAGATTATATTTAATATTTCACGTGCTATTCTAATTTTTTTATCTTTTTTAATAAAGATAGTTTCATTGCTTGTAATAACATGAACTTCATTTTCATCAGAGTCAAACCCTATTGATGTATCAGATACGTCATTAGAAATAATCATATTTAAATTTTTTGAATCTAACTTCTTCTTTGCGTTTGAATTAACATCGGATGTTTCAGCAGCAAACCCCACGATATATGCGGAAGAAAATTGTTCAGCAACCTCAGATAAAATATCATGATTTTTTTCAAGATTGATCTCAAGATTATCTGAATTTTCTTTTTTAATTTTAGTATCTGAATAATTTAAAGGCTTATAATCTGCAACAGCTGCACATGATATAAAGATATCTGAAGACTTCATGCAAACATTTACAGCCTCAAGCATCTCGCTGGCTGAATTAATTTTAAATAAGTTAATAGATTTATCTGCTGCTAACATGACTGGACCGCTAACTAAATTTACTATAGCGCCCTCTTGCACTGCAGCTTCTGCTAATGCATAGCCCATCTTTCCTGAGCTATTATTTGAAATATATCTCACAGGATCAATTTGTTCTCTTGTAGGGCCCGCTGTAATTGTTACTGTTTTTCCAGACAAAGGACCCTTATTTGAATGAGATTTAATGAGATTAATAATTTTATCTGGCTCAACAAGCCTACCCGGTCCTATATCACCACAAGCCTGCTCACCTTCATCAGGGCCAATAAAATCAATACCCCTAGATAAAAGTGTTTGATAGTTTACTTGAGTACCCTGATCAAGCCACATTGTCGTATTCATTGCTGGAGCAATATATGTAGAAGCTTTAGATGCGAGAATCACAGCCCCCATTAAATCATCAGCCCTGCCATGAACAATTTTTGCCATTGATTCTGCTGTACATGGAGCTATCAAAATAATGTCAGCCCATTTGGCTAATTCTATATGCCCCATTGCTGATTCAGCCTTTAGATCTAAAAGTGAATCATGTATTTCATTTCCTGATACTGCTTGTAGAGTTAAAGGAGTTATAAATTCTTTGGCAGATTCAGTCATAATTACTCTAACATCTCCGCCATCTTTTTTAAAAAGACGAATAATTTCTGCTGCTTTATAAGCAGCTATGCCGCCAGTCACGCATAGTAGAATATTTTTATTTGAAAAATTGAGCATTGTCTCAGTTATTCAGTAATGATTAGAGAATGATACCAATTACACGGTCTATAAACCAATAAAAACCCATTCCACCAATACATAAACTTGCAGTTATTTGTAAATAATTTTGGAAATTAATTTTAGAAGCAAAATAAATTAGTAGTAAGGGTAATGGTATTAATGCTATCTGTGCAAGTTCAATACCAATATTAAAAAACAGTAATGACAATAACATTTGATCATTTGCAATACCTATATCACTTAAAGCTCCTGCAAAACCTAATCCATGCAATAAGCCAAAACTAAATGCCATTAACCAGGGTGTTTTAAGTTGTTTATCACTATCATTAATTTCTAAGGCTAAATAGACTATTGTAAGTGCAATAAGAGCTTCTACTGTGCCTTGCGGTAGATAAATGATGTCATAGACAGAAAGACCTAAAGTAATGCTGTGAGCGACAGTAAATGCAGTTATAGTTTTTATAATATTTACTAGACCGCTAATACAAAATAATAAACCAAATATAAATAAAATATGATCAAGCCCATCAAATAAATGACCAACACCAAGGTATAAATATGCAGTTGGATAATATTGATCAACTAACGGGATTTCTAATTTATTTTTTTGGACATTGATCAACCCTTCAAAAGTATCTTCTTTAAAATTTATAGTTACTAATGCATCTGTTAAAACACTAAGATTAATAATTTCTATAAATTTACCTTTAATTGATTCATTACATTCAAGGCTAATTTTTTCAATAATATATTTCCCTTGAACAAAAGGATCTGAGCCTTTTGAGTTGCACATATCTGGGAATATTACATCGGCCCTTTTTCCAATATTTTTAACCGGATACATCCAAGTGGCATCATATGTATTTTGATTATCATTAGACTGATCAATAATTAAATGTGCAGGATTGAACTCATGCGATGTGAGGTTGAATGATAAAATTAAAAGAAAAAAAGATAAAAATTTTTTCATTAAAACTTAAGATCTGGATTAATAAAGATCGTATATTCGGATCTAATATCTCTTAAGAACCCTTTTACAGCATCCTCTCTTTTTATTTGCAAGAAATCAACCTCTACCTGTCTTAATACCTCTTCTATTTCAGGAATGTAACCCGGGTTAACAGAATTTATATAAACAATATGATGTCCGTAAGTAGATTGAAATGGACCACTCCATTGATTGGGAACTGCTTCTATCAATTCTTTACTAAAAGTTTTACCAAAATTAGTGTTTATATTTCTCAACGGTTCGTTTGCAAAAGTTTTGCCCAAATAAAATGGATCAGATTTAACTTTGTTATTATCTTGAAGTGCTTTTAAGGCTTGTTGAGACCTTTCAAGTGAGTTATTGTTTTCTGAGAAATAATAATGAGTGAATGTAAAAGAAGGTTCGATATAGTACTTTTCTTTATTATTTTTATAATACTCGTTCAGTTCTTCAATGGTTGGTATTTCAGGGATTGATTCTTCTTTTAAAAATGAAATCTTTTGAGCAAGCCTTCTTTTAATAATCGTATCTTCTTGATCTAATCCTAAAAGAAGTGCTTCTCTATAGAGAATTTCCTCATCAATTAAGTTGTTAATTATTCTTGCTAGCTCATCATTTGTTGGATCTCTGCCAACTTGTGATTTCCATGCGCTTATTAAACCAAGGATTTCTTGATCTGAGACAAATATATTTTTATCTTCATCAGCACTCATTACTGTATCAACTAGATACAAACAAATTCCAATAACAAAAAATATTAAAACTTTGTATTTCAATTTATCGTCTAAGATTATTAAATTTAAGTACTTAAATTAATCATTCTTACTGTTCCTCCAAGAGGAACGACATCAACATCACTTGCTGGTGGAATGAACCATATAGGTGATGACCATGCTCTTTCTTGAATAGTATCGTGCAAATCTTCACGTGGCTTGAAGCCTCTACTTATTGCGTCCCATGTACTCCACCTACAGGTAGGATTTTCCAAAACTCTTGCATAATAGAAAGATTTAGTTTCGTTATCAAATTCTGGATCTATCCACTTTGCTTTCAATTCTGCTGAACCAACGTTTTTAGTTATAGAGCAATCATTGATATTAACTTTAGCTCCATTATCTGGACATCTATTTGTTACAGGATCAACTTGAAGACCGTCCGAGCACACAACATCATAAACTTTTTCATAAGTTCTACCCGATGCATCAATCCAACCCTTTATAATTTGCACTCTTTGTAGCGGTGCACCATTTTTATCTCTTTGTGCCCATACTATAAATTCAGGGGTTTTATCACCACCACCTACTAGATCAGAACCCATGGTTACTCCGTTTTGATAGGCTTGACTTACAAGCATCTCAGAATTTAGGTCTATACTTGATAAGTTAAAACCACCAAAGAAACGAACCGCAATACGAGTTCCTGTTGTTGCAAAGGTTTCTTTTCTTTTAAAGGCTTTAAATATTGAATCTCTGGTATTTTCTTCTGCCCAAACAGCAGCTAAACCTGATGCTCCCCATTGAGTAAAACCTGTATTTGCATATTCACCCTGCTCTAAGCTAACGGTACTTCTTGGTTGATTAAATGCCCTCATATAGTTGTCCATCAACTCTAGGTTCTCTGGAGCAAGAGGTGCAGACCCTCTATTTTCAGGATCTCCATCAAGAATACCAACTTTAGACCAATAATTTGATTCATCGAAAGCACCAGCACCGGTATGAGTATCAGAAGAACCGATTAAGCCAAATTTATAAGGATTACCTTGCTTGGTAAATTCTAATGTTAATCCGTTTAGATAAGCTTCTCTAACATAACTACCAGAAGGCCTGCTGAATGTTGGTGGTCTACTGCCTACTCTTACGTCCATAATTTCAAAGTCAGCCCATTCATCATCTGGTGAAAGTAAAGGGTGCGTCTCTGAAGTACCTTTGACTTGAGTAATTTCAACCAGAGGCTCGTTTCGCATTCTTTTTTCAGCATATTCACTATTAATTGGATCAGAATAAAATGTTTCCATTTCAAACATCTGCCCATTTGATCCATTAGAATTATGAGGTATTGAGACTGTATCAACACCCTTATCACGTAATTTATCTTGCCATGTCCATAAATCCTCTGGGTTTATTGAGTCTATTCTTGTCCATGGCCTAATGGGAGCCTTTGAAGAATTGAAAATAACATTTCTATGTAAATTACCACCCTCAACATTCGTTGAAGTTGTGAATTCATATCCAATAAAAGTTGTGAAATGACCAGGATCATTATGCTCATTAGCTGCTCTAGCAACATCTTCCCAAGCAGACTTATGAATTTCATAGTCAAAAGATTTTAAAGCGGTTTGAGTATTTTTTGTAAGCCAAGCTTTTAATACATTAGGACTTAAGTCTGAATAAGTTTGGGTCACAGTTCCACCAAGAATTGTGCTAAATAATGCAGATCTTGGTCCAGCAGATTCAGCTGTCAAATTCTCTACTCTGTTTAAATCATGAAAAGGTTTGGCAAAATCTTTTTGAGAGATGTCGGTTGAAGTATCTGACCAAGCATTCAACATACCCATAAAAAAACCATGATCAGTAACTGAATAAAAGTCTAATGGTTCTCGTAATTTCATCTCATATCCCATGGGATGCATAATGCCATCTCCTTTAGCGTATCTATATGCATCATTTGGAGTTGCTGTAATACCAAATATATAGGCATCAAAAGAATGTTTGGTATGAACATGAAGATCACCATAATAGGGATTTCTATCTTTATTTGGTTTTGGTTTTGGCTTAGATGATTTTTCTTCATCAGATAAAAAATCTATAATTTCAGTAGCACTGTCTGATCTCATCATATCTATGAGACTAATTATTGGTCTAGAATCAGTTACAGATGACCATAAACCAATAAATAAAGCTAAATAGATTACTGGTATAGCTATTAATAGCTTTATAAAAAATGATTTCATTATTTGCTCCCCAAATATATAAATTAATTAAATCAACTCAGCTCTCTATAGTCAAACAATATAAGTGCAGATTGGTTATGCTCAAATACACAATCATACTAACTTGATTTAATCCAAATTGGTGATGACCAAGCCCTTTCTTGAATAACTGAGTCAATATCAGACCTTGGTTTCTCTCCGTTTCTAACAGCATCCCAAGTTGACCATCTGCATGATGGATTTTCTATAACACGGACATAATAAAAAGCATTCATATCAGAATTAAATTCTGGATCTTTCCAGAAGGTTTTAAGCTCTGATGCGCCTATGTTTGCTGTGGTTGAACAGTCATTAAGATTAACTTCTGCTCCATTGTCTGGGCAACGATGAGTTTTTGGATCAACCTTCAAACCATCTGAACATGCTACATCAAAAACCTTTTCATTATGGACTCCGTTTTCGACCCATCCTTTAACCACTTGGGATCTTTGTAATTTATTACTAAGTGGATCTGAAACTGCCCAAATTAAAAATGTTGGGCTGATTTGATTATCTGTAATAAGATCACCACCCATAGGTATGCTCAATGAATAAGCTTTTCTAATAAGATTTTCATCTGAAAGATTATATTTCTCTAATTCATAGCCACCAAAAAATCTTACCTTGATTCTAGGGCCTGATGTTGCAAAGGTTTCTTTTTTTCTAAAAGCAGCAAAAATTGATTCCCTTGTATTCTCTTCAGCCCAAACACCTGCAAGTCCAGAGGCACCAAAATGTATAACGCGGTCTCCTGCATTGAGATAATAATTATTATCAACATATTTCATAAGACTTGCCCTTTCACGTTGAGAAACTTCTTCTGATTCTGAACTGGAAATCTTACTCATAATATAACCAAAAGTTTTATTAAAAGGTACTGAACCCCTCAGCTTAGGAGTGCCATCCACCATGCCGATTTTAGAAAAATATGTTTCTTCATTATATGATCCACCAGCTACATGACTATCGCTAGAACCAATAAGACCAAATTTATATGGATTAACAATTCCTTTTTCTTCAAATCCAAGACCTCTTAAGTATGCATTTCTTACAAATGAACCCTTAATATTTTTCATTTCATTTGATGGATACCTGGGTGGTGTAGCTGTTTCAAATGAGGCCCATTCATCGTTTTTTGAAATTAATGGATGAGTTTCAGAGGTTCCTTTGGCTTGAGTTATTTCAACCAATGGTTCATTTAGCAACCTATTAGATGCATAAGCATCATCAATTGGTCCACCATTAAAATCATTATTAGAAAAGGCAGAGCCGCCAGAAATATTTGTGTTATGAGGAATAGCTAAACTATCAACACCATTTTCCCTAAGACCATTCATCCATTCCCATAATGGCTCAGGGTTCATGCTATCAAGTCTAGAAAAAATTTTATCGGGAAGATTTTTAGTGTCCTCAAATATCACATTACGATGAAGATAATTATTGTATAAGTCTTCAGACGAAGTATATTCGTAACCTGCAAAGGTTGTAAAAATACCAGGCTTATATGCATCATCAGCAGCTTTTATTGTTTCTTGCCAAACACTTTTTTGAACATCATCTATGAGGTCAATATCAATTGTGCCATTTCTGATTCCTTCAATGGTTGTTCTAGCAAAATTTGTAAACAATCCACCTCTTTTAAAAACTTCTAAAAACCCATCAGGTCGAGATTCATTTAAATTGTGAACTGGCTTTGTATACTCATACTTAGAAAACAAAGAGTTAGTGTCTGCAGCGGTTGGTAGAAGTCCTAGAAAAAAACCATGGTCAGTTACCGCATAAAAATCTAGCGGCCTTCTCAGCTTTATATCATAGCCTGTTGGATGAGGAATTGACTCTCCTTGAGCAAATTTATAAGCCATGTCAGGATCACTTAAAGATCCGAATGTGTATGCATCAAATGAATTTGAAGTATGTATGTGCAGATCACCAAAATATGCATTTTTATTTGGATTAGGCCAAGATAAAGAATCGGTGCCCAATAAGTCAGCTACCTGATAATAAGAATCATCTAATGAGGTTTGGACTTGTTGTTCTTTATCTACGTCAAGAATAAACAAACCATAGAAAATAAAACCACCAAGGATAAGTATTAATATTAATACAACTCCGCCAATTTTTTTTATCATTAAATTATCCTAACACAGTGTTTAAAACAGATACTTTTTAAACAAACTGATTGGTACTAAACTTTTCTTTCCATGGGGTTAAGTCCAAATCACTGCCGTGTGTTTCAGGGTTAAAATCTTTATCAAAAAATGATTTATAGTCTGCGTAATTAACTCTTAATGCCCCTTTTTTAGAAAAGAAGAATTTGAACATACTTTTAAATGTAGATAGTTTCCAAAATTGCTTATCATGTTTTAACATCTTGATTGCAATTCTTGCGATTACAAAAATTAAATCAATCAATCCTAATTTCATTACAATCCTCAAAACTTTATTTGAGCCATTGATTGTTTTATAAACATCGTGTGATACTGATTTGTGCTCAACCTCTTCTAAACTATGCCACTTCCACATATCTACCACTGGATTATCTGATTTAAGAATTTTACCTTTTAAGATATTGGTACCCATTGTTGCTGTGATATGTTCTATTGCAGTTGTTATTGCTAATCGTGTTTTGTTGTCTACTTTATCTGTATAGGATTTTTCTAAACTTTTTACAAATATGCTTTCTAACTTTTCTAAGTCATACCCCTTAAGTTCACATAATAGTTGGTTGTATTTAATGTGCTCTCTTGTATGTGTTGCCTCTTGTATGCAGAACATACGAATCTCTTCTGACATATCTTTTAGTCTAACGTCATCTTTGAATGCACGAACACTTTTCATAAAAAACTTCTCACCTTTTGGAAAACAAAAACTTAAAGCATTTAAAACTGCAGTTAAGAATGCATCATCGTTAGCCCAGTTTGAAGATAAATGTTTCTTCAGTTCAAACGAAGGGTCTCTCTTTATCATTGTCATATTATGTTCCTCATAATTCGCAATACAGAATAGCAATAATGATCATATGTAAGAGAGATATTTTAAGTCATAATAGAGATGTTTTAATTCATAAATATTTTAATTTTTATCTTTGCAAATGTTCAACACAGCTAATAGAAACTTAAATTTACTAGTAGACAAACTATTAGATATATCCAGAGAGTCAGGTTTCTCAACTGAAGATATTATCAAGCACGCAAAAATAGATTTAAATAAACCAATACAAGAAATTGACACACCTAGAATTATTGACAATATCTATAACTATACTAAAGACGCGGCTTTAATGGTAAAGCTAGGTCAAAGAGTAGATGTAACCTATTTTGGATCTTTTGGTTTTGCACTCATGAGCTGTTCAAGTTTTTCAGAAGCTATCAAATTGATTAATAGATATCAGTTATTGCTTGGAACTGGGATTAATTTGAATGTTTTATCTGACTCACATAACTCTCAATATACGCTAAGAGTTTCAATAAGTATTTTAAGCAATCTACAAAAAAAATTATTAACTGAGCTAATAATATCTCAATCAATTTATCTTCTTAGAATTATTACAAATAATGATAAATTAAAATTTACAATAAGTTTTCAACATGAGGGAATAAATAACAAAGAGCTTTATGAATCGATACTAAAGTGTAATGTAAAATTTAATCAACTACATAATGAAATATCTGTTCCAATTGATTTAAGTAAAGAAAAGCTAGTTTCTGCAAACTCTGCAGTTCATATTATTTATGAAGAGCAATGCGAAAGACTTCTACGAGATCTGAATAAAATAGAAAACTTCTCCGCTGCTACGAGAAGAATACTACTTCAAGCTGGGGATGATTTACCTGATATAAAAGAAGTTGCCTTCAAACTTCATATGAGTGAAAGCACGCTGAGAAGAAGATTAAAAGAGGAATCTTCAAGTTACAGAATTATTTGCGATGAAGTTAGAGATGTTTTAGCAAAAAAATATCTTACTTCAACCAATTTAACTATTTCAGATATAGCCATGTTACTAAATTATAGTGAAGCAGCTAGTTTTAGAAGAGCTTTTATAAGATGGAATAAAGTTACTCCAAACGATTATCGTCATTCTAATAGCTAAAAGAATATAATAGTGTTTATGCGCCTGTAGCTCAGTTGGATAGAGTACTTGGCTTCGAACCAAGGGGTCGGGAGTTCGAATCTTCCCGGGCGCACCATATATAAAAAACCCCTCATTTGAGGGGTTTGGTTATCAATGATTCCGGGGAACTAGATATCTAGTTAGATCATTGAAAACTAGTAATTAACAGTAAAACTTATACCAGTTGTTCTTGGTGGTCCGCTAAACCATGCAATGGTGCCTAGGGTTGCTGTTATGTCTCCAAAAGAACCATATCTGTATTCTTTATCAGTGAGGTTATCAACAAATAGACTTACCTTTGCATTCTCACTTATCATTAAATTTATATTTAAATTAGCTAAAGTATATTCAGGGTTTGTAATCTGATTAGTGCCGCCATTTTGTGCGCATCCTTCATACAAAGGAATCGTACCGCAATTCAAAGCTCTTTCCGACATGATGTCGTCACCAACAGTATTTGCTCTTAATACAGTAATAGCTGGTATTTTTCCAAGCATACCTCTATGAGTAAGCGAGATACTGCTTGAATCATTTTGACCACTAACATTATATTCTAAATCTGATGCTGGATTATCACCCTCAACATGACCAACTGACACTCCAAGACTAAGAGAGTCGCTTAAATCATAAGAAATATCAAATTCATAGCCTGACATTTCAACAGTTGGTTGAACCAGCGTGACAATTGAGGATTGTCCTGCAGCGCCTACCTCAGATGCAGCTACTGATTTATTTAAAAAATCTTGATTAAAAACTGCTGCATTAATTTTTAGTCTTCCATCCATAAATGAAGATTTAGTACCAAATTCCATAACTTCTGTAGTTTCAGCTTCTAGTGCAGCAGCTCCAGAACCTAAAACTGAATTGTTAGTATTTCCTGGCATGTAACCTTCACTGTATGATGCATAAATCATATTACCGTTATCTAGTGTATAGTCAGCAATAAACCTCATTGAATCATTGTCATAGGTCCTTTCTATGGAGCAATAACCAGTTCCACCTGTAAGAGGATTTGAGAATGAGCCATAAACAGAATCACATTTTGATGCATGGAATCTTGCTCCTGGAGGATTTAAAGAAATTTCCCAAGCATCTTTTCCTGCATCCATAAATGATGCGGTTTGATTTGCTAATGCTCTTAATGCTGGATTTATTAAACCAAGACCAAATGCATGATATGCAGGATTCAAATTCATTCCGCCTTCTGGATAGACAGCCCTAATATCAATTCCCTTAGTATCTTCTGATGTTCTATACCCTAAAGTAATATCAAGTTTATCAGTTACGGAATATACAACCTCTCCAAAGACAGCTTCAGAAACAGACCTTGAATGAACATATTCAATACCACTAGAGTTTTGGAAAACAGCTGTTAAACCAATATCTACAATATTTATTGGTAATCCTGCAAGAGGCGATCCAGTACTTGCTGGAATTAATTGTGATGAAGGCTCAAAACCAGCCGCACGAATTGTAGGTTGAACCATATTTCCATCAACTTCAGATTCAAAATAACCAAAAGCATATTGAAGTCTGTCATTCATAGCTAAACCATTAATTCTAATCTCTGTGGTTGAACCATCTGTATCCTGAGTTCTTGGACCAACCTGAGTTATATCAGGAAATTCAGTTCTACTTCCACCTGTTGCCCAACCTGTCTCTTGGTCATCATGTTTAGCAGTGGAATGGATAAATGTAAGGTTACTATTAGATCCTAAATCGTAAGTAAGTTTTAGAAGAGTTTTATCTAAATCTAAATAAGAATCACCGAAAGTAGCATCATGATATGAGTCATAATGCCCTGTTGCTTTACAATCATTAACAGCTCTTGTTTTCATTCCTTGAGTTACTACACCTAGCGCGGGTCCACCTGCCAACATAGGCGAATTAGTATAAACCTCACAATTTGCGTACACTGCTGTACCAGAAGAATCAAACATAGATTGTGAATATAGGAGATTCAAATCTTCTGTAATATCAACGGATAGCATAGCTCTAAATGATTCGTTATCAATAATACCGCCATCATCACTAAAGCCATCTAGGTTATTTATATAACCGTCTTGTTTCTTTGTTATCCCAACAACTCTTAAAGCAGCGTTAGATGTTAGTGGCAAGTTGACCATCGCAGAGACAGAATTCAGATTTCTTTGCCCCATAGAAACTTTAACTGAGCTATCGAATTCTCCAACTACGGGTAAATTATTATTTACTAAAATTGCGCCTGAGGTAGTATTTTTACCAAAAAGAGTTCCTTGAGGTCCTTTTAAAACTTGAAGATTATTAACATCAAAGAGATCAAATAATGATCCTTGTGGCCTTATCATAAATGCATCATCAACATAAATAGCAATTTTATTATCGTATTGAACTGAGCCTCTTTGTGATCCCATGCCTCTAACACTTACATAAGCAACACTTTGATTACCTGCAGACTTTTGAATCAACATATTTGGAACAAGACTTCTAATATCTTCCATATTAGTAATGCCCTTTTCATCTAAGTCAGTTCCTGAAAAAGCACTAATAGCGATTGGCACATCACTTACAGACTCTTCTGTTCTTCTTGCTGTCGTAATGACCTCTTCCATTGAATCTATAGACTCATCTGATGAATCTTGTGCTTGTAAATTAAAAATTGATAATGAGATTGCTATAAAAAATAGCTTGTTTAAGTTAAATTTATTCAACATAGTGTGTTCCCCCTTAAGAATTACAATTTAAGTTAGCATTAAAAAGATTATGCGATGGGATATATACAGTCATTTATAGGGATATTTTCAGTCTCTATATGGAAACTATATTTATAAAATATTAGGGTAATTTTAAAGTTATTTATGAATTTAGTTCTTCATTTGTAAGCCATTCTGCATAACCACCAATATTAAAAACATCAATATAGTCTTCTTTAATTAGTTTATGCCCTACTATTGCCGATCTAAGTCCGGCAGCACAATAGATTAACAAATATGTTTTATCATTAGAATCTATGTGATCTTGAATATTAGATACACCAACCCCTTGATCAAATAAACTTTTAGGAATATTAATAGCATTTTCAATTAGTCCAGTTGCTTCGACTTCAGCAAACTCTCTGACATCAACTATCAAGGTTTTTTTTGTATCAATAATATGATTAGCTTCGGTATAAGACAATTTTGGAACAATGTCATTGGCCTCTTGAAGCAACTTAGTCATCTCTATTTCATTCATATCTATGCTTTGGTGTTTACAGAATTAACATAACCTTTTTTATTTGAATTAGAAAGATAAATGCCTAATAAAACAACGAAGCAACCAATAATAATTGTTGATGTAATAATCTCACCTAAAAATATGGCGCCCCAAATAATTCCAAAAACAGGAAGAAAATATGCAACTGTTGAAGTTCTAACTGCGCCAATCTTGTCTATCAATCTCACATAACCAATAAAACCTATTCCTGTAGATACTGCTCCTAACCAAATTGCTGAAGTTATTGCAGAGATAGAAGGCATGATTTCTGGAAGATAGAAAACGCTGACAGGTAACATAATAATAGCGCTAAATATAATAGACCATCCTATCAAAACCATTTTATTTGTTTTTACAGAATTTCTTTGAATATAAACAGTTGAAAAGGAATAGAAAAAAGCAGCAAGCAAAGCTGAAAGACTAGAAATCAATGAAGTCTCTGAATTTTGAGGGTTTACTAGAATAAACACTCCTATAAAGCCAATTAATAAGCCACATAATTGCTTAAAAGTTACATCTTCACCTATCCATATATATGCAATCATCATTGTATTAAAAGCTGTGGTTGCATTTAATATAGCCAGAACATTTGAATCAGCTCCATAACTGGCAAATGAAAATAGCGTAAAAGGAACAGCATTATTCATTACGGCAAGTACCAAAACCTGTTTCCAGATTGGTTTTAGCAAATGAATGTATTTATTTCTTAATAAAATAGGTAAAAAAATACATGAGGCAATTATTAATCTAGTATTAACTAGAGCAATAGGACCAAATTCTGGTGTAGCAACTTTTATAAACATAAATGCACTGCCCCAAAGGGCACCTAAAAATGTTAATAAAAACCAATATCTAATTTCCATAATTTAGAGATAAAAAAACCCCCAAGTAAACTTGGGGGTTATAAAAAATCTAGCTTAATTGCATCAGCAATTTGAACTAGTCGAAAACTTACAAATTACCTCGTGTCAAAAGGTAAATCCTCCGCTTCCTGTTGTTAAATAAATACTAATAGGACCACCTCCATTGTTCAGGGTAATAATAAAATGTTTACCAGTCCCCTTAAAAAACTTGTAAACAAGACACCCTCTTAAATTATATACACTCTATTAACGAAATAAAGTATTTTTAATTAAAAAAAATAGGGCTAAAAAACAAACTCTAATTGACGTTTAGGCTCCAACATTTTTAAAGTATTTTCTTTAAAAATATGAATGTCAATGTATTGATTTAAAGCATCTAGATCATTATTGAAATATTCGAAGGCGAGAGTCTTTTTAATAGACAACTTATCATGAGAGGAAAGAAATCTTTCTATGACAGGATCATTACCTTTTAATTTTACTATATTATTCATAGTATAAATTATACTGTATACTTATACAGTATGTAAATACTTATGAATTAATCTTCATGCACCGGATAAAGACGTCTATCTTTAATCATATTAAACATAATCATTAGCCACATTATGAAAATAGTCGCTCCAAATACGTCACCAACAAAAAATCTAGCTATGACAGTTGCATTGATATCAACGTTATTCATTAAACCCAATACAAGATTAGTGAAAATAGCATTGAATAATGCTGATATTATTATGACTAATATAAGAAATTTATAATTAGCAAAATTAATTTTCTTCAAGATTGAATAGGAGAAATTAGAAGCTCGTGACCATTTCAAGATCTCTACAGCAAGTACAACTGAGGCTAACGAAAAGATGCTAGCATAACCCCAGTACTGAAGATATTGATCGCCGTATATCAAGGTTGGGCCAGTTATTTCAGCTAAATATAATGCTGGAAGAGATCGCACACCAAAAAAACAATAAAAAATAACTCTACAACCGTGTGGCAGGTATACCATACTGCCGACCCAACCCTTATCAAGTGTTTGAAATGTTATATAAGACCATAATGCATATACAAGCATTGCGGCAACATAAGTAGTCAAGGTTACTTGTATGAAGTATTTCATAGATTTTATTTAGATGAGGCGCTAAACAGCAATCAAGTCTAAATATACCTCTCTTCTGTCTGAATTAGATTGAATAAGTTGAACCATACGATCATCTTCAAAGTTTTTAATTGCCTTGTAAACAGTGGATCTAGAAAAACCAGAAGATGCAATCACATCAGTAATATTACATTTACCACATGAATGAATTTTTGAGGCAATTGTATAATAAATTTTTTTCTCAGTTTCATTGTATGAGACAAGATTTAAATCTTTATCGATGTTATCAAGCATTTCTAAGATGCTTGCTAATTGTTGTAAATATTTTTTAGACATAAAATAATTCTAGCTATGTATACTCACTCTTGCAAGAGCTAAAAATAATTGAAATATTGGCGGAGAGACGGGGATTCGAACCCCGGAACCAGTTACCCAGTTACTACCTTTCCAAGGTAGCGCAATCGACCACTCTGCCATCTCTCCAGATGAAGCATTTTACATGATTTTATAAATTTGATTATTGATTAAATACCCTAAAATTTTTAAAAAAGAATGTTCTCATTGATGACCTAATTGGATTAATATCAATACCTCCTCTTCTTAAAAACCTTCCACAGACTTCTATATCAAAACCAAAATATTTTTTTTCTATGTTAAGAAATATGTCTTCAATACATTGCTCATGGAATTCTCCCTTATCTTTGAAAGATTTTAGATATCTCTGTAGCCATTTAAGATCAATTTTTGCATTTGTATACACATAAATCATAGCAAAATCAGGTTGAGATGTGACCGGGCAGATTGATCTAAAACCATCAAAGCGAATAGGATGATTTGGTTTGGAAAACTGTCTTGATGTTTTATTTAGATTTAATGAATTTGGTTCGCAGTAGAATTTTTTAACAAACTTTATACTTGCTGAAGACTTTGTTACTTTATTGATATCTTTTTGAATTTTTAAAAGCACATCATTTTCGTTTGCAAAAGTTTTTTTATAGTAAGAGTTTAAATATAGCTTTAAAGATTTTGATTCAACAATATTTATAGATGATGACGGTATCTTAATCTCCATAACTTTTAACATAGGATTTTTGTTTAAATCAAGATAACTAAACTCATAAGCGTTCCAAAAATCAACACCAAAACTTTTTGAAATTTTGTTTCTTGGTATTGGATCAAGTATCTTAAAACCTGTTCGTTTATTAGTGTTAGTTTTACCAAGATGTTTGGTTTTCATTGCCTTATTCCTGTTCCTTTTTTAAGAAAATATAAACAAGCTCCAGCTAGAATAGCAATAAATGCAAAAATCATTCCAAGCGAAAATGAAATAGATACATCACTTACACCCAACATTCCTTCTCTAAAAGTATTTACCACATAAAGCATTGGATTAAACATAGAGATTGATCTCCATATATCAGGAAGAATATTTATTGAATAAAAAACACCTCCTAGATAAATTAAAGGAGTTAGAATAAAGGTTGGGATGATAGAAATATCATCAAAACTATCAGCAAAGACAGCATTTATAAAACCCATTAAAGAGAATAGTATTGCAGTTAAAAAAAGAACTGTAACTGTAAGTAGTGGATTAACAACAGTGAATTCTGGATAAAAAATAAGACTTACACCAAATACTATAAAACCAATTAGTACACCTCTTGCAACACCTCCCAAGACAAAACCTAATAATATTGACCAATTTGGCATTGGGGATATTAAAAGTTCCTCTATAGACTTTTGAAACTTTACAGAATAAAAAGATGAAACAACATTATTATAAGAATTTGTAATTACAGAAAGCATAATCAATCCAGGTATCATATATTGAATATAATCAAAACCATCCATTGACCCAATCCTAGGCCCAATAAGTGAGCCAAAAATAACAAAATATAAAGACATAGTTACTGCAGGCGGAACAAGAGTTTGGACCCATATTCTTAAAAATCTTCTAATCTCCTTTACAGTTAAAGTCCATAAAGAGATAGACACTTTATAATTATTTTTCATTTGAATTTACCATTTCTATAAACAACTCCTCCAATCTGTTGGATTCATTTCTCATCGACTTAACTTTAATATCTAATTTTGATAACTCATCAAATAATGCATTTATTGATCTATCTTTATTTACAGCTGCCACCAATGTGAGTGGATCTTCAAGTTTAAGTGGGAAGCCTTCAACTGATGGAGCCTTATCTAAAGGTTCTGTGAGATCAAATACAAAACCTTGAACATTAAGCGTTCCTAGCAGATCTTTCATACCAGTATCGGCAACCATCGTTCCGTGATCAATAATTCCAATGTTACGACAGAGTTGCTCTGCTTCTTCAAGGTAATGAGTTGTCAGTATAATTGTTGTACCATTTGTATTTATCTCTTTTAAAAAAGTCCACATCTCTCTTCTTAATTCAATATCAACTCCTGCGGTTGGCTCATCAAGAATTAATAATTTTGGATCATGAACTAATGCCTTTGCAATCATTAATCTTCTTTTATATCCACCCGATAGGGTTCTAGCTTGATTATTTCTTTTATCCCACAAACTTAATCTTCTTAAAATATTTTCAACTTTAGGCATTGCTTCTGCTTTAGGGATACCATAAAAACCAGCTTGAGTTACAACAATATCTAATACTTTTTCAAATTGTGAAAAGTTAATTTCTTGAGAAACTACACCCAATAATATTTTAGCTTCAGCCATGTTTGTATCAACATCTATGCCAAAAATTTTTACGTTTCCAGATGATTTTGTAACAAGAGATCCTATTATTCCAATAGTTGATGATTTACCTGCACCATTAGGGCCTAATAGTGCATAAAAATCTCCCTCTTTAACTGATAAAGAAATACCTTTCAGCGCCTCTGTGCCATCAGGATAAGTTTTTTTAAGATCTGAGATCTCTAGCGCGTATGTCATATATTGAATCTAATTTTTATCTAAACCAATTACAAGAATGCTCAGAATAATTCCAACTAGAAGCCCAATCCAAGCACTAAAGAAAGTTATAAAAACAGCAATCAATAATGCCGAAGCCATTTCTGTATTTTTCTTTGGAATTGCCATGGCTACATAAGCGCATGCGAAGCCTGTTAGTATTAATGTTAATGTAAGAGCCATCTGCATCAATGGTTTCATTAATGTAATAAAAGGTAACGTGAAATATAAAATTGGTAGTCCCATAAGATAGTAAGAGCCTAGACCATCAAAAATTGAAGGCATTTCTTTTGGGCCTTTTTTCCATCTTTCAACAACAACAACATGAACCCCGGTCCATAAAGCTCCCTGAGTTGGGAAAAAAGGATTTACCAATAAACCTAAAAAGTTTCTTACAGCAATAGAAAGATGTGATCTATCTAAATTTATATCAAGAGGCTCATCAGGTCTAGATTTCTGACCATCGTTTAATACTTCAGTTGCTGTTATTAAGTCACCAAAAAGAAGTGTATAACCGATGATTACTAACGGAAGAGCTTCAAAATACATTGGTAAGGATGGGAAACCTATTACTAATGGTGAAGTTTTATTAAAAAGTGAGACAACATCAGGAACTTGAAAGCCCCATTGAATATCAAAAGTAACTTCTTTTAATACAAAAGCTACCAATCCTGCAAGAATGAACCCCGGAAGCAGACCAAGTGAACCTATCTTTTTGAAGAAGATATTTTTTTCAGCTAACTTTTTAAAAGGATCTGAAAAGGTTGTTATTACACACAAAATGATTGCAACTGCCATGGATACTGGCTGAAGCATTAATTTCTCAATATCTATAACAAAAACCTGATGAAAAGCAGCCAAGGCTGCACCTAGAATAATCCCAGCTTTTAATCCATTGGGAATAATTTGTATTAATTTTTTTCCCCATCCAGTGCTTCCAAGGATAAATACCAGTAATGTGAATTCAATACACATTGCTGCCATAAATTGAAATATAGCTGGATCATAAATACCAATAAATTGACCTTTTGTAGCAAAAGCAGCAATAACAATTGGCAATGCAGGTGTTATCCAACCAGGAGCCATGGGCTCACCAAAAAATATTGGTCCAGAGGCTATTAAGGAACCAGCAACAAAACTTAAAGCAACACCCTCTTCAAATGATAAACCTAAGCCCATTGCCACTGGCACAGCTGCAAATGCAGTTGCTCCAGATATTACCATTCCTTGAAAAAACTCCCCTGCCCTAAATTTAATATGTATGAATGGAATCCTTAGCGTAAATGGTCCCCAAGATATGCCTTTATTTGTTGTAGTGTTCATTTTGATAACTCCGACATTCCGTCTTCTAACCCCTTCAGTGTTAAAGGATACATTCTATTATCAAATAAGTCTCTAAGAATACAAACTGATGAAGTATAGTCCCAGTGATCATCAGGTACAGGATTTAACCATGCCAAATTATTAAAATGATCTGATAATCTTTTAATCCAAACATGGCCAGGCTCTTCGTTCCAATGCTCAATACTGCCACCAGGATTAGTAATCTCATATGGAGCCATGGTTGCATCTCCAACTACAATGACTTTGTAATCAGATGAATACTTATTAATCATATCTTGAACAAGGAATCTTTCTTGAGATCTTCTTAGATTATCCTTCCAAACAGACTCATAAATACAATTATGAAAATAATAATATTCTAGATACTTAAACTCAGTTTTAATTGCTGAAAAAAGCTCCTCACATAACTTAATATATGGATCCATAGAACCGCCAACATCAAATAAAACAATAACTTTTACTGTATTGGATCTTTCTGGAACCATGTGAATATCTAGATATCCAGCATTTTTTGCAGTTGATTTGATTGTTCCATCCATATCAAGTTCTAAATCATTACCTTGTCGTGCAAATTTTCTAAGTCTTCTAAGGGCCATTTTGATATCTCTAATACCAATAATTACAGAGTCATCTAGATTACTAAATTGTCGCTGCTCCCAAACCTTTACTGCACTTTTTTGACCACCTTCTCCACCAACTCTAATACCTTCAGGATTTTGTCCACCATGACCAAAGGGTGATGTTCCATTGGTGCCAACCCATTTATTGCCGCCCTCATGCCTATTTTTCTGCTCTTCTAATCTTTTTTTAAATTCCTCAAGTAATTTTTCAAGGCCGCCAAGAGATTGAATTTTTTTTAACTCTTCAGGATCTAGCTCTTTTTCAAAAGCTTTTCTTAGCCAGTCTTCAGGGATAAGGGCTTGAAAAATATCTTCAAGTTTTTCAATACCTTTAAAATATATATCAAATGCTTTATCAAACTTGTCGTAATGTTTTTCATCTTTAACTAAAATTGCTCTAGAGAGATAATAAAAATCATCAATGTTGGAATAAGCTAATTGTTTTTCTAAAGCTCCTAACAAATCTAATAGCTCCCTTAGGGTGCATGGAACACCAGAAGATCTAACAGTTTGAAAAAGATTTATCAGCATTTATTTATTTGCTGCTTCTCTTCTAGACATGAATGCAAGTCGCTCAAGCAATTGGACATCTTGCTCGTTCTTTAATAGAGCTCCATATAAGGGTGGTATAGCTTTTGATGAGTCTGCATTTTTTAATATTTCATCTGGCATATCATCTGATAAAAGAAGCTTTAACCAGTCTATTAACTCAGATGTCGATGGCTTTTTCTTTAATCCAGGAATTTTTCTTAAATCAAAAAATATCTCCAGCGCCTCATTAACTAATTTTTTCTTAATTTTTGGGTAGTGAACTGAAACAATCTTATTCATAGTTTCTCTATCTGGAAATTGAATGTAATGAAAAAAACATCTTCTTAAAAAAGCATCTGGTAATTCCTTTTCATTGTTTGAGGTCATTATAATTAATGGTCTATGCTTGGCTTTAATAGTCTCACCTGTTTCGTAACAGAAGAATTCCATTCGATCAATTTCTTGAAGTAAATCATTAGGAAATTCAATGTCTGCTTTATCAATTTCATCAATTAAGAGGACGACTTGCTTGTCTGAGGTAAAAGCCTCCCAAAGCTTTCCTTTTTTAATATAGTTGCTGATATCTTTAACTCTTTCATCGCCAAGCTGAGAGTCTCTTAAGCGCGTTACCGCATCATATTCATATAAACCTTGAGACGCTTTTGTTGTAGACTTGATATGCCACTCTATAAGTTCCATATTTAGAGCTTCAGCTACCTCAATTGCCAATAAAGTTTTACCTGTTCCAGGTTCACCCTTAATAAGCAAAGGCCTTTCAAGAGCCATAGAAGCATTAACGGCCATACTTAAATCTTCAGTAGCAATATAATTTTTAGTTCCTTTGAATTGCATTATTATTCCTTTTATATAGTTTTAGTTTGAAAGTTTTTCTTCTGACTTTAGTATTCTAGTTAGTTGTCGACTTGAAGCAACTAAATTTTCGTTTAAATCCCAAATATTACAATCTTGTTCAAAATATCCCTTATTAATATCCTTAGCTATGAAATCTGCAAATAAGATTTCAGTAGTTGGCATTTGTCTTATGTGCGTGGTTAAGCTATATGTCGGAATCCATCCCAAAGGTCCATATTTATTAGATACAACAGGTGGAGCAACATCTACATAAAATGATAAAGCAAACTGATCTGGTATACCTCCATCCATTTGCATATACGAAGAACATCTTGCTTCGGCTTCATGCATATCTATATCTCTATCCCACCAAGCATGACGAGGGTGAACTTTGCAGCTCAATTGATGGATAAATGAAGGAGTTAAGCCTGGTGATATTTTGTCATAATTTAAATCTTTATATTTATTTCTTGGAATCTCTTTCATGATTTCAGGAGAATTTGACTCTAAACCATCATATCCTTTCATATGTTCAAAATCTGAACATATAGCATTGAATACAGTACATATCTTGTTATCTTGGATAAGCTTAACAATACCTGATGAAGTTCCCCTTGATACTTTGTATATTTCAACTTCTAAAATAATGTCTTTTGCTTCAATTCTATCTAAATATTGTATTGAAGAACTTATTGCTACCGAATGTGGTACCGATGATATTAATGCTTTATGCATAAGTGCATTTAAATATCCACCATGAGGAGTTTTACCAACAAAATATCTAGAATCAGGATTAATACTGTAAGTATTTTCAGACACAGATTCTAATAACAAAGCGTTTTGAAATTGATCAAATTGATTCATGATTCAATAATTTTAGTTCATAATTCCTTTTTATAGAAATTATCCGAACCATATGAATAATTTATTTGATATAGCTTGTAACTTTTCTAGTGATCGCTTTGAAAAGGATTTAAATGAAGTTATTAAAAGAGCTCAAGATAATAACGTAACAAAATTTTTATTAGTGTCTGCTTCGCTAAAAGATGCAGAAAAAGTTAACAAAATATATCAAAATAATAAAGATTCATGCTTTTTGACTATTGGCGCTCACCCTCATCATGCAAATGAATTTAATTCATCATCTCCTTTAGAGATGAAGCAGCTTATAAAAGAATACAAACCTCATAGTGTTGGAGAAACTGGATTAGATTTTTTCAGAAATATATCATCTTACGAGGAACAACTATTTGCATTTGAAGAACAAATTCAAATAGCCATAGAGACCAACCTGCCATTATTTCTTCATCAAAGGGATGCTCATGATGATTTTTTGAAAGTCATTTCAAAATATAAAAATGATATTTCAAAGGCTGTAGTGCATTGTTTTACTGGCACACAAGAGGAGCTAGATGACTATTTAGAGTTAGGATTCCATATTGGTCTTACTGGATGGATTTGCGATGAAAGAAGAAATATTGATCTAAGAAAATCCTTAAAAAACATACCGTTAGATAAGTTGATGATTGAAACAGATTGTCCTTATCTTATTCCAAGGAACTTAAGTGATAAGCCAAAAAACAATAGGAATGAGCCTGCCTATCTTCCTCATATAGCAAATGAGATTGCATTATTAATTAATCTTGATAAAGATAAGTTAATTGATATAACTTACAAAAATAGTATTAACTTTTTTAGCTAAAAGCTTCTTTATCTAAATTAAACTCATTACAGATATCATCTATATCTGATCCAATTTCTCTAGCATTATGCTTAATGGAAAGCGTATCATTTGAAAATCTTGGTGCAGGTGCTGGTTGATTAAATCCTTCTAAATTTACAAAAGACTCCCTTGATATATTATGCTCATGTTCTTGCGCCTCATCCATATTTAATACTGGTGTAACGCAACCATCCGTGTTTGAAAAGATTTCAACCCAATAGTTTCTTGGTTGAGATTTAATTTTAGTAGCAATAATTTCTTTTAATTCTTTCCACATAGATTGATCCATTTGGTTCTTAAAACTTTGATCATTTAACTCTAATTTCTCTAATAAAATATTATAAAATTGAGGCTCGATTGAGCCAACAGCAATATATTTTTTGTCTGAACATTCATATGTGTCGTAAAAATGAGCAGCTCCATCTAAGAAATTTGATTTTCTTTCATCTTTCCATATACCCATTTCCTTAAGTGAATAAAAGAAGCTCATTAAAGAGAGGCTTCCATCTATCATTGCTGAATCAATTACTTGTCCTTTACCTGTTTTAGTGGAGCTAATGACTCCTGCCAAGATACCCATTGCTAACATCATTCCACCACCACCATAGTCACCAACAAGATTAAGAGGTATTGATGGGTTTGAGTTTTGATCGCCAATTGCATTTAATGCACCTGAAAGACTAATATAATTGATATCGTGGCCTGCTTGATTGGACATAGGGCCCTCTTGCCCCCAACCTGTCATCCTTCCATAGACTATAGATTTATTTAACTTTAAGCATTCTTCAGGGCTCAAACCTAGCTTTTCCATTACACCAGGTCTAAAACCTTCAAAAATAACATCCACCTCTTGAATTAATTTCTTAATCTCTTTGATTGCATTGGAATTCTTTAAGTCTGCAACAATAGTTCTTTTTGATCTGTTATGAATATCAAATTTATTATGAGCTCCTTTTTCGCTAACCCTGCTTAATCGAATAACATCAGCACCAAGATCAGCCAACAACATTCCACAATATGGACCAGGACCAATTCCTGAAAACTCTAAGACTTTAATGCCATTTAATGGACCCATACTGATATGTTATTGGAAAACTTTAAATTTAACTAATAAATTTGGTAAAAGGGACAATGAGGAAATAAAAGCTACCAACATTGCTAAGGCTGTAAATATTCCAAATAATTGTGTTGGAAAGAAATTTGATAAAGATAAAATAGAGAAACCGGTTGCTATGGTTGCTGCCGTATAAAAAATTGCTCTTCCTGTTGTTGTGTGAGCATTTAATAAAGCTTGTTCTGGTGATTGTGTTGCCTTGATCTCTTTTTTATATCGATATATGTAGTGGATTGTATTATCTACCGCCATACCAACACTAATAGCAGCAACAGTTATTGTCATTATATCTAATGGGATCTTTAACAAGCCTAAGATACCAACAACAGAAGATGCAACAAATATATTAGGTATTAATCCTATCACCATAATTTTGAAGGATTTAAAAATTAAAAGAAGCATTAAAGCGATAACACTAAAAACTAATGTGAGAGATCCTATCTGAGACTGAAACAAAGACTGCAACATATTGTTATATAGAACAGCCAAACCAGTCATTTCATATCTGTCTTCAGATAGATTGAATCTTGTTTGAAGGTCATAATTAATTTTATCTAGTAATTCTTTTCGATTTAAATTATCAGCTGACTCATTAACTCTTGTAGAAATTCTTACAATAGAGTCATCTTTGTTAATATAAGCATATAAAAGAGTTTCTCTGATATCTTCTGGCAATACTGAGCGCAATAAGGCTAACTCAAGATCATTTAAATCTTCGCCATCATTAATCATCCTTGCTAACTTAATACCACTTGAAACGCTTAAGACTTTTCCAATCTCAGGCAAAGAATCAAGATAATCATGAATTGATTCTAATTCTGCCAAGGAATAGACATTCCACCAGTAGCCAGATGCATTACTGTTATCGTCATCAAATAGGCTATCATCAAAAAAATCATCATCAATTAAATCATCCGATAATTCTTCAAAAGGCTCTCTAATAATAATATCTAATGTTGCTGTTCCTCCAAGGTTTTTATCTATTTCGAGCATACCTTGGTGTATTTCAGTTTCTTCATCAAAGTAGTCAATAAATCTATTCTCAACAATTAATTTTGTTGTACCAAAAATTAAAATACAAAAAGTAAATGTAAAAATTAAATAAATAGCGAGTGAATTATTTTTTGCTAATAATAAAATATTATTAGTAATCTTGTGCAATGAAAGATAGTCCCTACTCTTAGATTCTTTAATTAAAGAAATGGAACTAGGCAAAAAAGAAAAAGTAAAGATAAATGCAATTGAAATTCCAAATGCCATCATTTTTCCAAATTCAATAACAGGTTTTAGGTCGCCAAGTAGTAATGATAAGAATGCAACAGCAGTAGTTATGGCTGCAAAAAAGCATGGTAAAAACATTTGGTTCACTGAGTCTATAAGAGAATCTTTATAATCTATAGATTCATTTTTTAGTTCATTAATCTTCACTAAAACATGGACAGTTAAGGATATTGTTAGGATAAGTAGTAAAGCAATAAAGTTTGAGGATACGACACTAATCTTCCAGTCCATAAAACCCAAGAAACCAGCAGTAACAAAAGTTGTGAAAAAAGCATTAAGAAGCGGAAGAAGAACAAACCATATATTTCCAAAGAATAAATAAAGCATAATTGCAAAAACTAAAGCAACAGCAGATCCAAAAATAACTAAATCAGATCTTATGTAATCCATCATGTCTGAAGTAATCATAGCTGGACCACCAAGATACAAAGTGGCATCACTCTTATAAAGATCTAAAATGTCTCTTATTTCTTTAACAAGATTTGAATTAAAGGTAGCTTCATCATCATTTAGATCCCCGACTCTTGCATTAATTGATTGAAGCTCTTTTGATAAAGATTGTCTAATTTCATTTGTAATAGGTGGGATCCTCTAGAGTCGACCTGCA
>JGI24920J38491_100582_pt1 | contig 31645 bp, 35 predicted proteins | sample LinPFosmplate8_FD_38491 | JGI IMG/M metagenome (IMG submission 38491)
TGCAGGTCGACTCTAGAGGATCCCACCTGAGGAATCTATAAATGTTCCAATGATGTGTCAGCATTGTGAAAATCCACCTTGTGTAGATGTTTGCCCTACTGGAGCATCTTTTATTAGAGCAGATGGTATTGTTTTAGTTAACAAACATACATGCATAGGATGCAGATACTGCATGATGTCTTGTCCATATAAAGCTAGATCTTTTGTTCATGAAAATTTAGAGAATCAGCTGCCGCATGCGCCTAGAGGAAAAGGATGTGTTGAGAGTTGTAACTTGTGTGTGCATAAAATAGATAATGGTGAAAATAATACTGCGTGTGCAGAGGCCTGTCAGAAAGATGGGCATCAAGCAATTTTGTTTGGAGATTTAAATGATGTTGAAAGTGATATATCTAAACAACTAAAAAAATATGAATCCAAAGAAGTAAGAAGTGATCTTGGTTTAAATACAGCTGTAAGATATAGAGGTATCTAGATTATGCGAGATAAAACAGACTATATAATCATAGAGTTTTCCAAGGCAGTATTTTTTTTTGGAGTTGTGGTTTTAAGTTTTATAGCGTTAGGTTTTTATTCATTTTTAACACTCGAGCATGAAGGTCATTGGCTTACTGGGATGAATAACCAAGTTGTATGGGGCTTACCTCACGTTTTCGCAATATTTTTAATAATTGCTGCGTCTGGTATATTAAATATAGCTTCCATTTCCTCTGTTTTCAATATTAAGATTTATAAACCTCTTGGAAGGCTTTCTGCATTATTAGCAATTTGTTTATTGACAGGTGGACTAATGGTACTTGTTTTAGATCTAGGAAGACCCGATCGCCTAATAGTAGCAATGACAACATTTAATTTTAAATCTATTTTTGCATGGAATATTTTCTTATATAGTGGGTTTATGGTAGTTATAGCGCTATATCTCTGGATGATGTTTGAGGCAAGATATAATAAATTTGTTGGCAAGGTTGGAACATTTGCTTTTATTTGGAGAATCACATTAACAACTGGCACAGGATCAATATTTGCTTTTTTAGTTGCTAAAGAAGCTTACGGTGCCTTAGCTGCACCACTATTTATTGCTTTATCTCTTCTTATGGGGGCAGCAATTTTTTATAGTATATTATATTGGATGGATAAAGGTTTAGGTGTGCCACTAGGATCAGAAATTATATCTAGATTTAGAAGACTTTTAATATATTTTATATTTACAGTTTTTTACATAACTATTTTATCCCACTTGACAAGTTTGTATGTTACAAAAAATCATGATTTTGAATTTTTCTTATTATTTTCAGATAATATATATACGTTATTATTTTGGGTATGCCAGATTGGTATTGGTACAATTTTACCTTTATTTATTTTATATAATAAAAAATTATCAATATCTCCACTAGGTATATTATTAGCGTCACTACTAGTAATTTTTGGTGGTTTTACAATGTTATATATTATTATTATATCTGGACAAGCATATCCTTTAGACTTATTTCCTGGATACACAGAAAATAGTTCATTTTATGATGGAGCAATAGCTTCATACACACCAAGTATTTATGAGATTATGCTTGGCCTAGGTGGAGTAGGTATATCTGCAGCAATTTACATATTTGCAATAATGATACTTGATTTCACTCCAAAAAATCTTGATGACGAACATACTTCATATTCTAATAGTAAAGAAAAAATTAAGACGGAATGAAAAATAGCATAAATAGTAGTATATATATATCTGCAGCCCACAAATCATCTGGGAAAACAATAGTATCACTAGGCCTATCAAGAATATTATCTAATTTAAATCAAGATATTCAAACTTTTAAAAAAGGCCCAGACTATATTGATATGGGTTGGCTTTCATTAGCGTCAAATAAAAGTAGTTATAATTTAGATTTCAATACTCAAACAAAAAAAGAAATTAACAATTTTTACGAACAAAAAAAATCTACTATAAATATAATAGAAGGTAATAAGGGATTATATGATGGTATAAGTGTATCTGGCATAGATGACAATGCGGCAATGTCTATGTTATTAAATGCTCCAGTAATATTAGTAATAGATACTGAAGGTATAACTCGTGGCATAGCACCTTTATTACAGGGTTATATAAATTTTGAAAAAAAATGTAATATTAAGGGAGTAATACTGAATAAAGTTAAAACTGAAAGGCATGAAAATAAATTAATAAATGCCGTAAAAGAGTATACAAATTTAGAAATATTGGGGTCAATAAGAAAAAGTAAAGATTTAGAAATATCAGAAAGACATTTAGGGTTAATTCCTGCTAATGAAAAAAAAATAGCTAATAAAAAAATTGAACAAATATCAAGAATTATAAATGACTCAATAGATCGAAAAAAATTTAATAAAATTGGAATAAACTTTAAAAAAAATAAATTAAGTAAGAAAAATATAACAAATACAAATTTTTTAACTAACAAGAAAAAAGTAAAATTAGGTGTATTTTATGATAAATCTTTTGGATTTTATTACTCTGACGACATAGAGAATTTTGAAAAATATGGAGCTGAAATTACAAAGATAAATTCTCTTAAAAATAAAAAATTACCAAAAGTTGATGCATTATTTATTGGTGGTGGATTCCCAGAAACCAATGCATCAGTAATAAAAAAAAATAAGAATCTAATGAAAAATGTTAAAGATTTTATTGAATCAGGAAAACCATGTTATGCAGAATGCGGAGGACTTATGTATCTTTCTGAAAGTATAAATTACAATAATAAAAAACATAAGATGGTTGGAGTGATCCCAGGAAATATTATTATGGATAAAAAGCCAGTTGGCAGAGGATATGTAAAATTAAAAATTAATAAAGATCATTTATGGGGAATGAAGAATAATAGCATTATTCGTGCTCATGAATTTCATCATGCAAGATTATTATTAAATAAAAATTCTAAAAATTATGCTTATAACATTACACGTGGTTTCGGCATAAATGGCCTGTCTGATGGCTTTCAGTATAAAAACTTATTAGCAAATTTTTCACATCTAAGGCATACTAAAAAGTGTCCTTGGATAAAATATTTTATAAATTTTATCGAAGAGAGTAAAAATGATTAATATAACAAAAGAAGCTCAATCAATTTTTAAGAAAGAGATTGGCAAAGAAGAGAATAAGAATTTTAAATTAAGAATTGCGGTAATGAAAAAAGAAGGTAGTAATTTTCAATATGCACTTGGATTTGATGATAATATTACTAGTAATGATAAAGTATTAAATATTAATGAATTGGAAATAATTATATCAAATATATCTTTTGAAATGTGTGATGGAATGACTATTGATTATGTAGAGTTGGAGAAAAATCAATTTAATTTTATTTTTCTAAACCCAAAAGATCCAAATTATGTCGAGCCAAAAGAATAAAAATAATCATTTAGATGAATTCATAAAAGACTTAGGTCAGTGGGTTTTAAATATTATGTCTGGTGATCTTACTTCAAGAATTAAAACCTCGGATTCAAAAGATTTAAAAATCCTATCAAGTAACTTAAATATTGTTTCTGAAATGCTTGAGAACCAATTAAGTAAAACAAATGAGCAGCTTGATCAGTTTTCAAAATATAAAGAGGAAAAAAATAAAGAAGCAAATCGTCTTGCAATCATAGAGGAGCGAGTGCTCATTGCTTCTGAGTTGCATGATTCATTAGCTCAAACACTTGCAAGTTTAAGACTCCAGGTGAGAGTTCTAGATGAGAGTCTTCAAGGCATTATTTTTATGAAAAATAATAGAAAATTTAAAACCGCCGAGTTATATACTGACAAAAGAATCACAGATGAGCTTGAGACTTTAGACGAAAGTATTGAATTAGCAAATACGGAGATCAGACAATTAATAGGTCACTTCAGAACGCCGCCAAAAATTGATAATATAGAGAGTGAAATATCAACTCTTGTAGAAAATTTTAAATTAGAAAATACTAACATAAAAATATTTTTTCAAAATAAAATTCCAGTTATAAATTTAAATAAAAACGACGAACTACATATAAAAAGAATTACACAAGAGGCTTTAATTAACGTAAAAAAACATTCTCAAGCAAATATAGTGAGAGTATTATTGATGTCATATGAAACTGGCAAATATTCTCTAATAATTGAAGATGATGGAATTGGAATAGCTAAATCTTGTTTTATTGGGCATGATAATGAGGATACGGGCGAACATGTAGGGCTAGGAATAATGAGAGATAGAGCACATCAAATTGGCGGACATTTAGCAATAGAAAGTGAACCTGGAGAAGGAGTTCGTGTTATTCTATCCTTTAATGAAAAAGATCACTAACCATTAACAATATATGAAAATAAAAGTAATAATCATTGATGACCACACACTATTTAGAGAGGGTCTTCAAAGGCTTTTAACAAGACATGAGATAGATGTGATTACATCTGTAAGTAATGGTGCTGATGGTTTAAAAGCAATAACCGATAATGAAGTAGATATAATCTTATTGGACCTTAGGATGCCAGATGTTTCAGGTATAGAAGTGCTAAAAAATATTAGAGAAATTAAAAAATCATTACCAGTTGTAATGCTAACAACAAGTGACGATGAGAAGGACTTGATAGAAGCGTTGAGAAATGGGGCAAGTGGATATTTACTTAAAGATATGGAGCCTGATGATTTAGTTGTTGCTCTAAAAGATGTATTGAAAGGAGAGACAATAGTCGCTCCCAATCTTGTTCAGATTCTAGCAAAATTTCACCAAGGTGATGATTCAGAAATTAACATTAGCAATTTAATCAGCACGCTAACACCGCGAGAAAGTGAAATTTTAGAGCTTCTAGCTGAAGGTCAAAGTAATAAGTTAATTGCAAAAAATCTTGGAATTTCAGATGGAACAGTTAAGCTTCATGTTAAATCAATATTAAGAAAACTAGAAATTCATTCAAGAGTTGAGGCAGCTGTAATAGCAGTTGAGCATGGTTTAAAAAGGAAGCGTTAATAATAAGGTGGGCTTATATGCAAGGTTGGCAAAGAAATAGATTTGGTTTAGCAGTTTTAATTTTTGCATCTGCTATTGTTGCAAATGTAGAAGATTTATCACAAGGACAAATAGTCTCATTAATTGGATTGTTCGTAGTAATATATTACCTATATGTCATCTACCTAAATAGATATAAGAAAAAATAAATGTACTCCACGCTAATATCCTCTGAAAACCTAAATAGTATTATAGATGATAAAAATTTAATTATATTTGATTGTCGATTTGATTTAATGGATAAAAATTTAGGCCATTCAAATTATCTCAAGTCTCATATAAAAAATGCAAATTATATTAACTTAGAATCTGATTTATCTTCTGCTGTAACAGATAATTCAGGGAGACACCCCCTTAAAGATCTATCAAGTTTTTCTAATATGCTAAATTATTATGGTATAAATAATAAATCTCAAATCATAGTATATGATGATGAAAATAGTTCTATGTGCGCAAGATTCTGGTGGATGTTAAAATTAGTTGGGATTGAAAAATGTGCAGTTTTGGATGGCGGCTATAAGTCCTGGGTTTCATCTAAATTTTCTACAGATAATTCTATACCAAAAAATCATAAAAAAGAAAATATTACATATAGTTATAAAGAAGAATATTTGATAAGCACTTTTGAATTAAAAAATAAACTAAAAGATAGCTCTCTATATCTCTTAGATGCGAGAGATAAACAAAGATTTTTAGGTAATATAGAGCCAATTGACAAAAAAGCCGGACATATTCCAGGGGCAATTAATATGCCTTTTAAAGAAAACTTAGAGAAAGATGGTAAATTTAAAAAAAAATTAGATCTTATTAAGTTGTTTGAGAATATTGATAAAGATAAATCTAGGGACATTATTAATATGTGTGGTTCCGGTGTAACAGCATGTCATAATTTTCTGGCAATGGAGTATTGTGGATTAAGAAGATCTAGAATATACGTTGGATCATGGAGCGCATGGTCAAGTTATAATGATAATGATATTGAAAAGGAACAAGAATGAAAACAAAAATTGAATGGAAAAATGGCGTAAATTTTATTGCTAATACAGAAAGTGGCAATAAAATAAGTATGGATGGCCCAGTCGATAGTGGTGGTAAAAATAATGGAGCAAGGCCTACAGAGCTTTTAATATCTGGCATGGGTGGTTGCACAGCTTTTGATGTAATAAGTATAGCGAAGTATAAAGGTTTAGAAATTTTAAATTTTGAAATAGATATAGATTCTAAAAGAACAGATACAAAGCCATCATTAATAAATAAAATACATTTAAATTATAAAATAAAATCTGATAAATCTAATGAGAAGGAGCTAGAAAACATAATTAAATTATCAGTAAAAAAACAATGCTCTTGTTGCATTATATTAAGTAAAGCAGTAGAAATAACTTACAGCTTAGAAATTTACTAGAAAATAAATATGCATAAAAATGATAAACTTTTTGTATGGCACCCATACGCATCTGCCATAGATAAAAACCCTATATATGGAGTAAAAAAAGCTAAAGGCGTCAATCTGTACTTAGATTCTGGAGAAATATTAATAGATGGTATGTCATCATGGTGGTGTGTAATAAATGGTTATAACCACCCAGTTTTAAATAAGGCAATAAAGAAACAAGTAGAGAAATTTTCTCACGTCATGTTTGGAGGTCTTACACATAAACCAGCTACAGAACTTGCAAAAAAAATTAATGAAATAACGCCCTCAAGCTTACAAAAAGTCTTTTTCTCTGATTCAGGGTCAGTAGCTGTAGAAGTCGCTATGAAATTTGCTATTCAGTATTGGCATTCAAAAAACCAAAATAATAAGAAGAAATTTTTGACAGTAAGAAATGGATATCATGGTGACACAATAGGAACCATGTCAGTTAGTGATCCAATTAATGGTTTGCATTCAATATTTAAAAATTCTTTAATAAAACAATATTATGTTGCTTGTCCTGAAGATGTAAATTCATATAGTAGAAAAACAAGTAAAAGTCTAAAGGAGATGGAAAAACAATTAAAAGATAAAAATACTAAAATTGCAGCAGTAATAATAGAGCCAATATTGCAGGGTGCAGGCGGTATGAGGATATATCATCCTGACTACTTGGTTCAATTAAGAAAGTTATGTACAAAGTATAATGTTCTTTTGATTTTAGATGAAATTGCTACAGGCTTTGGAAGAACAGGCGAGTTATTTGGTTTTAACCACTCTAAAATCATTCCAGATATATTGTGTTTAGGGAAATCTATAACTGGTGGGTATATGAGTTTAGCTGCCACAATAGTTTCAAAGAAAATTGCAAAGTCCATCTCAAAAAAGGAACCAGGTATATTTATGCACGGACCAACATATATGGCAAATCCTTTAGCCTGCTCTGTTGCTCTAGCAAATATTAATTTATTACTTTCATATGACTGGAAGAAAAAAGTTAAAAAGATAGAAGAAATTTTACATAAAGAATTAAATAATATTTCAAAAAATAATGCAGTAAAGGATTTCAGGGTGATTGGAGCTATTGGTGTTCTAGAAATGAAAAATAAAGTTAACGTAGGGTCAATTCAAAAAAAATTTGTTAAGCATGGAATCTGGTTAAGACCTTTTTCAAACTTAATTTATATTATGCCTCCTTATATCATATCTAAAAAAGATCTAAATTTCTTACTGAAGCAGTTGGAAAAAGTTATAAATTTAGAGTATTAATTATTTATATTTTATAAGAAGCAAACTTCATTAAACCAGCTGTTAATTTCATTATATTTTTTAAATTATTTGGTAATATGGATGCACCTGATGAACGTGCAGTTTCACCATGATGCTCTTCATCAGATTTCATTTTCTTTAGAATACTATAGGTCTTATCATCTTTTTTTGGAATTTTACTTATGTTTGACTCTAAATGTTCTGCAACCTGTTTTTCAGTTTCTTCAATAAAACCTAATGCATCTTTATCATTTGCCATACTTGATAGCATTCCAATAGCAACTGACCCTGAAAACCAAATAGGATTAAATATACTAGTATTTCCATTAAGCTCTTTTATTCTTTGATCACACCATTCTAAATGATCTTTTTCTTCTGAGGCCATATTTAGCATCATATTTTTTTGTTCTTGAGTTTTTGCTAGTAATGCATGCCCAATATATAAGCCTTGCGCTGCAATTTCACCAGAATGATTAACCCTCATTATATTTGTAACATGATCTTTTTCAGAATCAATTAATTCATTTTCTACAATACCTTCAGCTGGATACTCTCTTCCTGAGCTCTGTATATTAAATAAGATATTTAATATTTCATTGGACTTAATAATTAGATTATCTTTGTGTGTGAATTTTCTCATCATACTAAGTTTGAATTTAGAAAAGTTATAGGATGCATAACTTGAACTTTCTTAATATTTTCTAAGTTTATTGAATTTATAAAGTTTAAAGAGCAGCCAACATTGTATGTGAGTAGTAAGTCGATATTATTAGATTTAATAAATTCTATTTTTGGATTAATAATATCCATTGAATTTTTATTATTATGTACTAAGTTTTGTGCTCCAGCTCCACAACAATAACTATCTTCGAATGTAGAAACTTTTAAGCCAGGAATTTTTTTTAAAACTATCATTAATTTAGAAAAATCTATTTCAGCTGATTTAGTTGTGCAAGGCATATGTATGCAAATATTTTTATTAGTAATTTTAAAATTATTATTTTTATTGTTAGCTAAAACTTCTAATACGTAAGAAGTTGCATCTTGATATGCAGTATCTTTCTTATTTTTATTTATAAATGTACTGCACCCACTCGCATATCCAATAATTTTTTTATATTTATTCTTACTAAATTCTTTCATTGCAGCTTTATTTTGCTTAATACCTTTCTCAATTCTACCACTGTTGTAATTTAATGAACCGCAGCACTCAATGTTTTTTATTATCTCTGAATTAATATTATTCTTCCTTAGTATTTTGACACAGTTATTTGCGACATCACTTTGAAATACATTTGATGCGCAGCCTGTAAATATTCCAATATTACCTTGTGTATCATAATTAATTTTTGTGTATTTATTTTGTGTTTGCGTGTAATCCATAAATCTAAATAATTTTTTATTAATTTTTCTCAGAGGTTCTCTATTAAGAGTTGCAATTACTAAAGTAATAAACCTTTTAATATGATTCTTTGTTAGTAAAAAAGAGATTAAGACTGTTTTGATTTTAAAAATCATTTTCTGATTTTTGAAATATTTATTTCTTGCATCGGTCATAAGGGTATAAAAGTCTACTTTTGCTGGACATACTGTTTCACATGCCATGCAAAGCGTACATGAGTTTATATGTTTAAGAGCAGATTCACTTGGTTCAAGTAAAGAATCATTTAGACCGTGAATTATTGATATTCTGCCTCTTGGCGATTCTGATTCGTTATTATTAATTTTATAGGTTGGACAATGATTTAGGCACATACCGCACATAGCGCAATTGTCAGGATCAAGCATTCTATACGATGTGTTAGCACTTTTCATTGTATTGACATAAATTCCTAAAATTATATTGACTATTATATTATAATATCATAAAATACTAATATATACGTAGTTTCCTCCTAATAAGTATATATAAGGTTTCCTCCAACCACTTTCTTATAAGTGGTATTTCAAAGCGCAGTTTTAATCTGCGCTTTTTTTTTACCCATATTTTTTATGAAATTTTCTTCTTGTCCCTGATCTCTGTGTAACAACTCCTAGTATTGAACTTGTGTCTTTTATCTCCATATCTGAAAAACCAGAGTTGTAAGCTTTTAGAACAATATTTTTAGTCAAATCTATTTTTCTTAAAATTATACTATTACTAGTTTCAAATAGAACATAATCACCAGTTTTTGGTGTAATACTTGGATCTACGATAATTATATGATTAATTTCAAATTCTGGAGACATGCTTGCGTCTAGTATTCTTAGCGCAAAAGGCTCACTAGCAGAGCAGTTCTCCCCACTATTCTCTATATTAATTTCATTAATTGGTATTTCTTTGATATCACTCATAATATGTTTATTATTTTAACTTTTTTTATAAGAATTAGTTATCTAATTTTAATGTATTTTTCCTGTATTTGGCTAAAAAAAGCCCATAAGTAAGCAAAAAAGTCCTAAAATTTACTAATTTATACACAGGTTATACCCAAGATAACCAATGTTTAAACACAGCATATTGTGCTTGACTAGAATACTAAACACATCTTATAGTAGTAGATAATAAAAAATACAGATAATAATAAAAACACTATGGAAGGAAAATGAATAATAACGAATCAGACTTAGGGCTAGGCATTTCATCGGTCTCATCGAGCCCAGCGGACGCAATTCAGAGCGCTCAAAATATTGGGGAATTAAGTGTTACGGCGCCAGGAAAGTTCAGAGTTGTTCGTAGAAATGGAAGTATTGCTGCTTTTGATGCTGATAAAATATCTGTTGCTATGACAAAAGCTTTTTTAGCAGTTGAGGGAAACCAGGCTGCAGCATCATCAAGAATTCACGAAACAGTCTCCGAGTTAAGTAATAGTGTTTTTAATGCCTTAGCAAGAAATATTCCTGATGGTGGTACATTTCATATTGAAGATATTCAAGATCATGTAGAGCTTGCACTAATGAGAGGTGGTCATCAAAAAGTAGCAAGATCTTACGTGTTATATAGAGAGCAAAGAAATTCAGAAAGAGTGGCAGAAGAAACTACGGAAGATAGAGATGACAGCCCCACTAAAATTAATGTAACTAATGTAAAAGGTAAGTCACCACTAGACACTGAGAGATTAAATTTAATTATGTCAGAAGCTTGTGCTGGTATAGAGGATGTCTCATTAGAACCAATTGCAGCAGAGCTTAAAAAAAATATTTACGATGGGATTACGCAGTCGGATGTTTCTGTAGCATTAGTTATGTCTTCAAGAGTCCTTATCGAAAAAGAGCCAAATTATACATATGTCACTGCAAGACTGCTTCTTGATAATTTAAGAACAGAGGCGTTAAGTTTTATTTATGGTGAAAATGTTTCTGCTACATCAGAACAAATGAAAGATGTTTACAAAGATTACTTTAAAAAGTATCTAAGCAGGGCATCCGAACTTGAATTAGTAGATAAAGAATTAGTAGATAAATATAATTTAGATGTCTTATGTGATGCAATAGATTCAGAAAGAGATCTTCAATTTACATACCTAGGACTTCAGACGCTTTATGATAGGTATTTTATCCAATCAGAAGATACTAAGATTGAACTACCTCAGGCATTTTTTATGAGAGTAGCTATGGGTCTTGCTAACAACGAAAAAAACAAGGAAGAAAAAGCTATAGAGTTTTATCGTTTATTATCTTCTTTTGATTTTATGAGCTCAACGCCAACGTTGTTTAATTCAGCAACACTCCGCCCGCAGCTCTCATCATGTTACCTAAGCACTATTCCTGATGATCTGCGCGGTATTTTTGATGGTATAACAGATGATGCTATGTTGTCGAAATTTGCAGGTGGACTAGGTAATGATTGGTCTAGAGTAAGAAGTATGGGTACACATATTAAGGGAACTAATGGTAAGTCCCAAGGGATCGTTCCTTTTCTAAAAGTTGCAAACGATACAGCAGTAGCTGTAAACCAGGGTGGTAAAAGAAAAGGCGCAATGTGTGCTTATCTAGAAACTTGGCATCTCGACATAGAGGAATTTTTAGATCTAAGAAAAAATACTGGAGATGATAGAAGAAGAACCCACGATATGAATACAGCAAACTGGATTCCAGATTTGTTTATGAAAAGAGTTGTCGAAGAAAAGTCATGGACACTATTCTCTCCTGATGAGGCACCAGAATTGCATGAGATTACAGGAATAGAGTTTGAAAAAAAATACGAAGAATATGAAGAGCAAGCTAAAACTGGAAAAATTAAAAAATACAAAGAGATACCGGCACTAGATTTATGGAAAAAAATGTTAGGTATGTTATTTGAAACAGGGCACCCGTGGATAACGTTTAAAGATCCTTGCAACATAAGATCACCTCAGTCTCATGCTGGTGTTGTTCATTCGTCAAATCTATGTACTGAAATAACCCTTAATACTTCGGACGAAGAAATTGCTGTATGTAATTTAGGGTCTGTAAATATTGCAGCACATGTTGATGAAAATGGAATAATGGTAGAAAAATTAGAGAAAACAATTAACACAGCTATGCGCATGCTAGATAACGTAATTGATTATAATTACTATAGTGTAGATAAGGCAGAATTCTCTAACGCAAAACACAGACCTGTTGGATTGGGGTTAATGGGATTTCAAGATGCTTTATATAAGCTATCTATTCCTTATGCGAGCGATGAAGCAATCAAGTTTGCAGATGAATCCATGGAGTATATTAGTTATTTTGCCATAAAAGCTTCTACAAATTTGGCTGAAGAAAGAGGTACATATGAGACGTATGAAGGCTCACTTTGGTCCCAAGGAATTTTACCAATAGATTCAATAGATCTATTAGAGCAACAAAGGCAAAAATACATATCTGTTGATAAATCTCAAAATTTAGATTGGAAAAGTCTAAGAGATAGAGTTAAAGAAGTTGGTATGAGAAACTCTAATACAATGGCTATTGCACCAACAGCAACAATATCAAATATAACTGGTGTTACTCAAAGTGTAGAACCAACCTATCAAAACCTTTATGTGAAATCTAATTTATCAGGTGAGTTTACTGTTATTAATCTTGCTTTAGTAAACGATTTAAAGAAAAAAGGTCTTTGGGACGAGGTTATGGTCAATGACCTAAAATATTTTGATGGAAACTTAAAGTCAATTGATAGAATTCCGCAAGATATTAAAGATTTGTATTCAACAGCATTTGAATTAGATGCTCGCTGGTTAATAGAGGCTGCTTCTAGACGCCAAAAATGGATTGATCAAGGCCAATCCTTGAACTTGTATATGGCAGAACCATCAGGGCCTAAATTAGATAATTTGTATAAGCTAGCCTGGGTTAGAGGCTTGAAAACAACTTATTACTTAAGAACCATGGGTGCTACCCATGTAGAAAAAAGCACAATGGCTGACGGTAAATTAAATGCCGTTAATAACGAAAAAGAAGCAAGCAATGCTTGTTCAATACTAGATCCTGACTGCGAAGCATGTCAGTAAAATTTTAGGAGTAAATATTATGTCATCATTATGGGACGATCCAATAGCACAGACTTTAGAGCCTGTTAAAAAAGAAGTAAAAATAGAAAAAGAAGCTCCTTTAAGTTCACCAGGAATTCCTAGTCAAGAAGTAGATGCAGGATTAACTGGTTTTGAAGATATAGAAACTGGCGCCGGAAGAATTCAAGTTGATGATAAAAAAATAATAAACTGTAGAGCTGATTTAAATCAATTAGTTCCATTTAAATATGACTGGGCTTGGACTAAATATCTTTCAGCTTGTAACAACCACTGGATGCCACAAGAAGTCAACATGACGGCTGATATAGCTCTATGGAAAAGTGATGATGGTTTAACTGAAGATGAAAGAATGGTTATTGAAAGAAATCTGGGCTTCTTTTCCACAGCAGATTCATTGGTGGCAAACAACCTAGTTCTTGCTGTTTATAAACATATTACAAACCCAGAATGCAGACAATATTTATTAAGACAAGCGTTTGAGGAGGCAATTCATACCCATGCTTATCAATATTGTATAGAGTCATTAGGTATGGATGAAAGTAGATTATTCAATATGTATCGAGAAATACCATCCGTTGCAAAAAAAGCACAATGGGCTCTTCCATATACGCAAAGCTTAGGTGATATTAATTTTAAAACGGGAACACCAGAAATGGACCAAAGACTATTAAGAGACTTAATAGCTTTCTATGTAGTTTTTGAAGGTATATTTTTCTATGTTGGTTTCACACAAATTTTATCTATGGGTAGAAGAAATAAGATGACTGGAGTAGCAGAGCAATTTCAGTACATTTTAAGAGATGAGTCAATGCATATGAATTTTGGAATAGATGTTATTAATCAGATTAAAGTTGAAAATCCTCATTTATGGACTGAAGACTTTAAGAAAGATATGGTTAAACTAGTTTTAGAAGGTGTTGAAATGGAAACAAGATATGCATATGACACAATGCCAAGAGGTATATTAGGGTTAAATGCTCCAATGTTTGAAGAGTATTTACAGTACATAGCAAATAGACGTCTAACACAAATTGGTTTACCAGAAGAATTTAAGAATGCTAAGAATCCATTCCCATGGATGTCTGAAGTGTTAGATCTTAAGAAAGAGAAAAACTTTTTTGAAACTAGAGTAACTGAATATCAAACTGGTGGGGCGCTAAACTGGTAAAGATTTTTTGTCTGACTCCTAGATGATCCCTTGCAAAGGACTGCTTTTTTTTATTAATTTAAGTAGTCCTGTTATTTTATTTAAACTTTACTCTTTTAATATCATACCCGTATTGATTTTCTAAAAGGCTAAGGACGCCCTTATTTCCAAGTAAATGAAGTGCGCCTACACAAACAAAAGTACCACCTTGTCCTTTATATCTATCTAATCCATATAGAAAAGGTAGATTCATATAATGAGCCATAACAATATTTCTTATATAGACAGAATGCTTTAAGTAAACTTGCAAATGTTTATTTTTTTGGTAATCACTTTGATCTACAAAGCTTGTGCTCGCATCCATTAATCCTTGCAAATCTTCATCTAGATATGCATTAACCATGTCATCTAGTGTTTCTTGTATTTTTGGGAAGTGTTTAATTTTAGATTTTAATAATTCAACTTGTGACTCCATTGGCATAGCATAAAAAGCAGCTAGTAATTCTTCTGGAGACTCTATTTGATATATCTCTTTTTCCTGGATGCTGGCAAGATCTAATAACTTGTGATCTATAATCGGTCCTGAGTGTTTTGATTTAGCGGCAATACTAAACATTGCAGCCCATGGTTTAATCTTCGTAGCATACTCTTTATTAACACCATTTTTTGTCAGTATTTGAAAAACATCATTTGCTGTTTTCTTTCCAGCAACATCTGCTAAAGTTTTATCCTCGAACATCATTTTTTTCTTGATGTTTTCAAACCCATGATAAGGATTCCATAAATGACTACTTGGGAAAGCTTCTATTGAATAGCCAACAGAATTATCAAAAATATCCATTATTTTTTTATCTAGTTTAGTAACTTTTTCATCATTCATATGTATAGTGCCAAGTATATGTCCTAATACCTCACCATTTTTACTCACTTCCCAAAAGGTTCCTTCAGTGTAAGGCTGTTTGTTGTAGAAAAAGAGTGCCGTAAACGCTACTATTATGAAAAGTAATGCATATATAAATGATTTTTTTTCGCTAAACATATTAATTTTCCTTATTCAAATGAGTTCTTATTATAACTCATTCCATAAAAAAAACGCCCTTTTTAGGGGGCGTTTTTAGTATTACAAAGTCTAACTTCTTTGAAGATTAACCAGTATAACCAGCAATTTTATTCATATCACTAGCGATTTTTAATTCACCTTCTGAAGCTTCTTCTTGATCCCACTTAGCTAATTGCTTATTCATGTATTTGTGGAATAAAGGTGGTACTAGAGCTAATGCGAATAATGTAAAGTAACCATTACCACAGTTCGGCGCTCCCACTTCGTCTAATTCCCAGAAATGTGTTTCACCTCTATCATGATGATCAGCTTGTCTTCCAATTTCTATAAAGAACCAACTTGTGAATAATGTTGAGTTATCCCAGCTGTGTCTGTAATCGATTGGCGAACCAGTTTCTCTGATCAAACCATAATGCTCTAAGTAGTTTAATGCTTCTAACTCGAAGTTAGAGATTAACCATATTAAACCCATACATGCTAAACCTGTCCATGCACCTGCATACCAGAATAATGCGATTGTTGGTAATGACATTGCATAACCTCTAATCCATCTGTTTTGCCATGACAAGAAAGGTACTCCCAATCTTTTTAGACGTTGTTTTTCCATTGTATATAGGAATTTACTTTGTCCAAAATGTGACTTAGGTAAATGTGCATATAAACTTCTTCCTCTTGGAGCTGTTGCAGGATCATTTTCACATCCTAACTCTAAGTGATGATTGTATACGTGCGCGTAACAAAAATGTGATGATCCACTTAGTGCCATCATCCATCTTGCTATTAAGAAACTGAATCCTTTGGTATGAGCTAGCTCATGACCGTAAATGATTCCAATTCCAGCAAAGATTCCTGAAGAAACTACTGCACCAACTAATTGGGCACCTGTTATACCTGTGTAGTAAGTCATTCCTAAGAATGAAGATGTAGCACCTGTATACTCAATACCGTTTACGTATTGAAAGATTCTCCATGCTATAGCTATTTGTATAAATACGAATATAGCTAACATTGCGTACATTGTTATGTTTAACAATGCTGGGTTTCCGTTTGTTTCACCATCGTCATCAAATCCAGCACCCATAGTTTGAGCAGGGGTTAAAGTATCAACAATGATACCTACACCTAATAAAAATACTCCTGTCCATACCCATGGTCCACCAGCTATTACACCAAAAAGCGATGCAAAGATTAAAAGTGGTGCTAAATAGTATCTAGCGTTTATTAAAAATTTTTTCATCTCGTCCTCCTTACAGAATGAATGAAAAGTACTAGGTCAGTATAGCAAAGCTACGAAGAAAGAAAATACTTTTCTACTTTTATGATTACCACTTGTTATGGACAATAGCTTTACAAATATGCTAATTTTGTTTATAATGTATGACAAATGGTAAACAGTATGTTTGACAAAGATATAACAAATCAAATTAGTAAAATGTATATACTTTGTATAGATAAATTTGTACATAGTAAAATTAATAAATTTTTTAGCACATTAGAATTATAAAATGAGTGAAACAAAACATCCAATACAAATAGTATCAAGAAGAACAGGCTTAAGTGCTGATGTAATTAGAGCGTGGGAAAGAAGGTATAAGGCTGTAAAGCCAACAAGGAGCTCGAATGGAAGAAGACTTTATTCTGACAATGATGTAAAAAAATTAATGTTACTTCAAAGAATCATAAGTGGCGGAAGAAGGATTGGTGATATTGCAAACCTAAATATTAAAAATCTAGAAAACTTAATTGAGTCAGACGAATCTGCGACAGTTATCAAAACCTCTTTAACTAATAGACCAAACACGGGCTCAGTAATGGAGCATTTTGATGGCTCTATAGAAGCTATTAGAGAATTAGATGCAAATAAATTAATAAAATTATTTGAAGTTGCTCACCAAGAGCTAGGTTCTGTTTTTTTATTGGAAGATTTATTCGCTCCGTTAATTCAGCATGTGAGGGATGAGTGCAAACTAGGAACTTTCAGACAATCCCAGGAAAAATTTGTCGTAGAATTAATGCAGTCTTTTTTGTTAATTAATTCAAGTAAAGCTAATAAGCCGGCGAAAAGTAAGATACTAATTATTGCGCCAATTTCTAATAATGATAATTTAGGTATGTTAAGATTATGCCTTGTTTGCGAGGATGCAGAATGGCTGCCAACATACGTTGGAACATCAACCTCAGCTGATGAGATACTATTTAGTTACGAGCAAGGAAGGTGCGACCTTTTAATGGTAGTGGTAGATCAATACGGGGACCAACAATTCTTGCCAAATGAATTAAGAAAAATTAGAAGCTTGATAAAAGATGATGAGATATTAATATTTGGAGAAACTTTATCATCTTATCAAGATGTAATTAAGGAAACTGGTTTTACAGCTGTACATAACATTGGGGAATTAAGACTAACTTTAGATAGGCTGAAAGTTTTAACAGAATTTAAACCTGTAATACTTCACGCGCAACCGGAGCAAGACTCATGATAGAGCAAAAAGATTCTTATAAGCACCAAGAACTCTTAGAATGTGCAAAAGGCAATATGTTTGGTGAAGGTAACGCGCAGTTACCAAACACCGGAATGCTTATGTTTAATGAAATTGTAAAGATAAGTGCAACTGGTGGTGAGTATGATAAAGGTTATATAGATGCGTCCTTAGATATAACTCCTGATTTGTGGTTTTTTGATTGTCATTTTATAGGTGACCCAGTTATGCCAGGGTGTTTAGGGCTAGACGCAATGTGGCAATTGGTAGGTTTTTATTTAGGATGGGCGCAGCATCCAGGAAAAGGACGAGCGCTTGGTGTTGGAGAAGTAAAATTCACTGGCCAGATATTACCTACAGCAAAAAAAGTAACTTATAAAATAAATATAAAAAGACTGATAACTAGAAAACTTATAATGGGTATAGGTGACGGCATAGTTTCAGTAGATGGAAGAGAAATATACACAGCTAAGGATTTAAGAGTGGGATTATTCACTTCAACCGAAGGTTTCTAAATGTCTTCTGGAAATAAAGAATGTTTGAACTCCACAGGCTATGAATTTGTTAGAATAGAGTCTCCAGAACACATTACTAAAGAAATAAATTCTTTTTTTGAAAATAAAAATATTTTTGGCACAGTATATGTCTCTATCGAAGGCATTAACATCAACCTAGCCGGTGGTGAAGATTCTGTAAAATCTGTAGAAAAACTGTTTCACCAACATGATTTATTTAAAAAAATATTATTCAAACATACCTATTCTGACAAACCCCCATTTAAAAAACTTAAAATTAAAGTTAAACCAGAAATAATAAGTATCAAGAAAGATATTAATAATATTTTTGATATTAAGAAAAACTATATTGAACCAAAAGAATTAGAAAAAAAATTGGATGACGGTGAGGATCTGTATTTATTGGATACTAGAAATAATTATGAGATTAACATTGGTACATTTAAAAATTCTAAAAACTTAAATATATTAAAATTTGATGAGTTCGCAGAAAAAGCAGAAGAACTCAAAAACATAGATGCAGAGGTAGTTATGTTTTGTACTGGTGGAATCAGATGTGAAAAAGCACTAGGTTATTTATCAGAAGCTGGTATAGATTCATTTAAGCAGCTAAAGGGAGGAATAATTAATTATCTAAATGAAACTGAAGGAAAACATTGGGACGGAGAATGTTTTGTTTTCGACGATAGAATTACTTTAGATAAAGGATTAAATCCGACTTATAAGAAATTATGTCCAAAATGTCAGCAAGTTATTAATGCTTTTGATAGAACTAAATGTGAAGTGTGTAGATAAATGAGTAATAAACTAGTCGACATATGTGTGAATCTAACAGACAGTGTTTTTTTTGGAAAAGAAAGAATTATTATAGATAATGCCATTAAGAATGGAGTTTCTAAGATGGTGCTAGTTGGTAATGATCTTGAGTCAAGTTTAAAAGTAGCGCAATTAGCAGAACAATTTAATTTAATCTCCACTGCAGGATACCATCCTCACAACGCTAAAGATTGGCATGCAAAAAGTTACAATGAATTATTAAAAATTATAAAGCTAAATCAAGTCAAAGCAGTTGGGGAATGTGGTTTAGATTTTAATAGGAATTTTTCAACACCAGAGATACAAAATACTGTTTTTTTAAATCATATTAAACTAGCTAAAGAAACAAAATTACCTTTATTTGTTCATGAGAGAGATGCATTTCATCAAATGCACACTATTCTCAAAGAAAATATTAGGGAATGTGAAAATATTGTTGTGCATTGTTTTACTGGAACAAAAAATTCACTTATTGATTATTTAGATCTTGGTGTCCATATTGGATTAACAGGCTGGGTATGTGATGACAGAAGGGGGAAACATCTAAGGGATTTTATAGATATCATTCCAGATGATAAATTATTAATAGAAACTGACTCACCATATCTTTCACCTTATATATCTTCTAAAAAACCTGAAGTTACCTCAGGGATGAAGCATTTAAATAAACCTGAGTATTTAGTTGAAGTTGCAAAAGATGTGGCAAAATACAGAAATCAGTCTTATGATTATATATGTGAAATCACTTATCAGAATTATGTAAATTTCTTTGGGGAAGATAAATGAGTGTAGAAAAAAAAATTGAACATACTTTAAGCGATAACTTTGTGTTAAGTCATCTTGAAGTTATTAATGAAAGTCATATGCATAGCGGCACTAGCACAGAAACTCATTTTAAAGTTATTTTAGTCTCTGATGAGTTTGAAGACATTAAATTGGTTCAGCGCCATAGAAAAATTAATGAATTACTAAAATATGAATTGGAAAATGGTGTACATGCTTTATCACTTCATTTATTCACCCAAAAAGAATGGAAAGAAAAAGAAGAATACGTTAAAGATTCTCCACCTTGTGCCAGTTAGATAGACAATTATTTCTTGGAGCTTGGTACTTTTAAATCAGTCTTCTAGTATTCATCTATATAACTATATTGTAACTCTCTAATCTATTTGATATTTAATAAAAATAACTTAGTATTAAAATAGGAAAGAAAAATGAATAAAAACATAAATTTATCAAAATCATTATATTTGAATGGCCTTCAGTGTCAAAAATATTTATGGCTTAAAATACATAATAAAGAAAAACTGAAAAAACCAGATGCTAATTTAAAAGCTATTTTTGCAACGGGGGACGAAGTTGGTGAAAAAGCATGTAAATTGTTTCCAGGAGGAAAACAAATAAAGTACGACAAAAATATTCCTCACAGTGAAAGAATAGAGCTAACCAAAAAGTATATTAAAGAGGGGGTGAAAACTATTTACGAGGCTACCTTTGAATTTGATGGCGTACTTGTAATGGTTGATATTTTAAATATAGATAGCAACGGAAATTTTGAAATTTATGAGGTAAAAAGCTCAACCTGGAACTCAAAAAAAAATTTAAAGAGTATTGATACTTACATTAAAGATATTTCAATTCAATATTATGTATTGAATGGCTGTGGTCTTGAAATATCAAAAGCATGCGTGACATTGTTAAATGGGGAATATATCCGAGGGGAAAAAGAAAACCTTGAAAAACTTTTTTTTCATAAAGATATCACAAAAGAAGTCATGGCTTTACAAAGTAAAATTTCTGAAACATTAAAATCTTTTCAATCAATACTAAAAATAAAAAAAACTGAGCCAATAATTGATATTGGATGGCATTGCAAAAATCCAAATACGTGCTTAGCTTATGATTACTGTTGGAAAGAACAAAGAAATATTCCAGAGTATTCTATTTTTAATATTTTTCCATTATCAAAAAAATCTAAAGCATTAGAATTTTATAAAAAAGGTATAGTAAATATAAAAAGTATACCTAGCTCTGAAAAATTAACTAAAGCACAAAAAATAAAAGTTGATTTGGTTAAAGTTAACAAAGTAGTTGTGGATAAAAAAGCTATTAAATTATTTTTAAAATCTTTTAGTTACCCTTTTTATTATTTTGATTTTGAAACTTACCAGCAAGCGATACCTAAATTTGCAGATGTAAAACCATTTCAACAAATACCATTCCAGTATTCGTTACATATTATGCGTAATTCTACAAAACTAGATCATGTTGAATTTTTGGCGCAGTCAGGATCTGACCCAAGAGATGACCTAGTTAAACAATTAATTTCTGACATTCCACCTGATGTCACAGTGCTTGCTTTTAATGCAAGTTTTGAAAAAAGTGTTTTAGTAGAACTTTCTAAACAGTTTCCAAAATATAAAAAACATTTACAAAATATCATTAATAATTTAGTAGATCTAGCAGAACCATTTAGAAAAAAATATTACTATCACCCGGAAATGAAAGGAAAGTTTAGCATTAAAATAATATTACCTTTGCTTGTCCCAGAAATGGAAAAAGAATATGAAAACCTAGAGATACAAAATGGTTCTGAAGCTATGCAATCCTTTGCTAATTTAGTAAAAATAAACGATCAGAATCAAATAAATAGAACAAGGAAAAATCTGATAAAGTACTGCGAACTCGATACTTTAGCAATGGTCAAAATTCATGATAAATTGGTAAAATTGTGTGAGTAAAATACAAGTAAAAATTAATAAACTTGTAGATGAAATTCAAAGCATGATGGAGGCAAATGCTCACCTTAATGGTGACCTAGAAAAACTTGAAAAACTTCTCGCAAAGACAAGCATTTACTGGGCGCATATGGATGACGAAAACGCTGATTATGTACAAGCAGTGTATGAAGCAATTGAGAATAAGACAAACTGGAGTTAATAATAAGTCTTGTTATAGAGAAAGTATTCTATTAGACAGAGACATCTAAAATTAACTAACTATTTACAAAATAAATACCACAACGCCCAAGACATTTTGCCGCCGTCGAAACCAGCAAAACTAGTTAACTTGCTTGATCCAGAGCCTTTTCTAACATCACCGTTTCTTGTGTTTGCAATCACAGTAGATCCAGATTTTTCTCGTAACTGATCGCCTCTAACATTTGCAAGCACAGTAGATCCAGATTTTTCCCTGATTTGATCATTTCTAACATTTGCAAGCACAGTAGATCCTGTACCTTCACGAATCTGATCATTTCTAATATTAGCAATTGTTTTATAGCCATCTTTAAAATTATTACCATCCAATTTCATACCCACAATATCTATCCTTTATTTTATTATTATCATTTACTATGGTGATATATTTTCAGATAAATGCAATACTATTAGTAAGTTATAATAAGCTTATTTGCTGTCAGATTTTTTCTTATCTGAACAATAATAAAATTCTTTGAGTTTTTCTTTGTCATAACCCCAACCAGTATTTCTAGCAAAAAAGAGATTTTTATATGACCCATCAAGTTTCCAATAATCTTTCGTATCATAAATTTTTTCTTTGATATCTTTATTATTTTTTCTTAATGATAAAATACAAATATCATTCTTTTTAAAATAATTACGTAATTCAATTGGATTTTTAAACTTATTTTTTTCAAACAGTTCTTTCATAAAATCTTTTCTATGGAAAACATGAGATCTAGTAATTGGATAATCTTTCAGTGGAGGTCTTTTAAAATTATTTTTTTTAAATTCTTCTAATAAAGTATCAGTTATACCAACTACTGGCCATGGATAATCTGTTGAACAATAATAAGCATGCCCGATCATTTTTGCTCTTGCATCCCTATCTTTTGACTTTCCTTTTACGGTTTGTACAATACCATTTTCGTATAGAGTTGAATAAATTTCATATAGTAATTTATCATTATTCATTTTTTTCTCTTTTTTATATGAAACCTAAATTTAAAAGTTCTCCCAATGTCTTATCTGTACTTGTATGATGTATTGCGATACCACCACTTTCCTTCCAGTCTTTGACATTCTTAAGATAATCATCTATTAGCAAATTGGATTGCCCGTTAAAAGTCGCATGTGATTTTTTTTCTGATCTCTTCACAAGGTTTACTCGTGAAAGTGGAATACTAGTATTTTTCTGAATCCATTTATGTTTACCTTCTATACAATTTTTATCTCTTTCAGAATAAGCCGATAATATATATGGGTCATACTTCATTATACTTCCATAAAGCTTTTCCCCATCTGACATCCACGGTAAATTTTCCCAAAAATCCTCAACACTGCCAATTAATTCCCATCGCATTACATTGTCTACTTTTGTGAAATCATCTCGTAGAACTGAATTTGCACTTGTTATAAAATCACAAAGCACTTGATCCATGTCACAGTATAATTTTGGTAATTCTTGAAAATTTGTCATTTTAATTTTGAAACAATATCATTTGTTTGTTCATCTAAATTCTTTTGTATACTCTCAACCAATAACGAGGCAACAAAGGACATCTGCGCAAGAGGATCAATGGCATTTGAATTATGATTAACTGCTTCAGATAATAAACTCATGCCTTCTGCCATATAGTTTAATTTCTTCGTATTATCTCTCTCGTTTTTTGCATATCTAAATTTCCCCATGGCATCTTTGGCTTTTCTTGTAGCTTGGCCAGATTCTTTAATAGCTTGGTTCTTGTATTTGCTTGCCGCAACAGCTCTAATTGCCCATCTTAACATATTCGTAACCCCCAAAAAAATGTGTAAGTGTTAACTTCATAATAGAAACCAATTTTACTTTAGTCAAATAATTTTTTTGGTATCATTTTAAGAAATTGTTTTTGTGATGTAATTTTATATTTTATTATTAATATAGATGTAAAGATTGCCAAAGGTATAAAAAATTTTGCTACCAGCATATAAACTGCAAAATAACTTGGTATAAACGAAAAAACAGTAACGCCTAATGTTATTAGGGCAACCACTACATAATATATAGCAAAAATATAATCAACAATTGACATACTTAATGGCTGAGGATTATCCGTTGAAAAGTAGAGTGCTATCCCAGAAAGAAAAGAGGTTGCAAGAATTTCAATAGACGTATCAATATTATCTAGCGGTATAAATAAAGTATAGTAAACAAGTAAAGTTAGAAAAGCCATAGGAATACCTAATTTTATGGCAGTCATAGTACTAGATCGTTTAATTCTCCATCCCATTCTTAATTCTTCTTCAATTTCTATTTTGGGAAGTTTATCAGGCCCTAAATTAATTCGGCTTTTTGTCCTTAATATACCGAATCTTTTTTGTACCATTCTCCATCCATCTATTTCGAAGTCATCATCTATTTCATTTTCTTGAAAAGGCTGGAGAATTCCATATTTTTGTTCATTAATCATAGCGAATGAAATAAAAATGATCTGCTCATCAAAAGGATATCTGGTAACTGACCCATCAAAACTAAGATTTGCTCTTACGAGATAACGATGCGTTGCAAATCCTGAATCAGATGAAGAGGTTTCATTTGTCAGCACATATTCATAGTGATGATTATTAGGGTTTAAATTATTGAATTTTATATTTTCAATGGGGTTGTCATGTCTTGAAGTAATGTCAAAAAAGAACTCAATAGAAAAGTCATTAGTATCAAGAGAAATATTATTTACCTTAACAATATCAATATTAACATAGTTTACATTGACCACTTTCGAGGAATTTCCAAAATTTCTATATTGTTTGTCATGAAGAAAAAATAGAGGTTCTTGATTTTCATGATCATACTTAACTTTTAAAAGAGAATTACCTCGTAAAATATTTAAATTATCACGAAACATAAAATTACAGCTCTTACCTAAAAAAATGTCATTTTTATTTGATAATGAATTTATTAATTTCTTGCAGTCAATCAAGAATTGTTTTTTATTTATTATAGAATTTATATTATTTTTCTTAAATAAGTATTCTAACAAGTATGGTATTTCTAACTCCCAACTAAAAAGTTTATTTACATATTTCCTTTCAGATTTTGTAGTCTTTGTATTCAGGCAATAAAAAATTTGTTTTAATTTAAGATAAATGTGATAATTTTCATCGTCAAAAAAGTATATCTCTTTTTTAGAAAAATTCTCTAAATTTTTATCGGTAATAATTTTAAGATGTCTAACGTCTAAATGCCTTAGTATTAATTTTGCTTTAGTATCTGATTTTATATATTCTAAGATAAAGGAAATCTTATTTTTAGTAGAAGAATTAACGAGGTATATAACATCATTTATAGAACATTCCTTCAATTTTTCTAATATTTTTAACTCATCGTTATCTGTTTCATCGATATTTATCTCTACTACATTATTACAATTTACATCATCTTTTAAAATTTTTTCTTTAGAATCAATGAAATTAAATATATAAATATTATTTGGACTTAATAACGCATCTATGTTTTTTAATACATTCTTGTTTGTTAAAGACCCTCTATTTGTATTAAAAAAATTTGATGAATAGTTTTCTGAAAACATTTCAAGTGCATCGAAAATTATATATGGTTGGCCCTTAAACTTATCAAGCAATTCTTGGTAGGTACCATTTTTTGAATCCTTTTTATAAAAATTTGGAGCTTGGCAGATAAACATTATGTCCGAATTTTGTTTCAGATAATTTTCAAAATTTTCTTTTGCTTGGTCTGTGTTTTCAGGAACTGTTAAAAAATGTACTTTAATTTTTTTTCCTGCAATTCCTCCATTTGAATTAATCTCGTTCTCTACATATTTACATATTTTTTTGATTAAATTGACAATAGAATTTTGTTGCGTCTCATCTACATTGGAGAAGACTTGGTACCAAACAAGGAAGCCTATGCGCGAAGGTAAATTTTCAGTATCAGTCATGAATTTCAATATTTGTTATTAATTATTAGTATTGTTATATTATTGTTATATTATTGTTATATTATTGTAATGTCATATATTTATGATAATTGAAATCTTCAAAATGTACAGTTTTTAGTAATTTTAAGGGATGAGATAAAATGGAAATAAAAAAAAATATACGCGGGATCAGAGCGGGAAATAAATACTCAGGCGCAGAAAATTCAGAAAAAAATCTAAAAAAAATCTTAGATATTTTTTTCCCTAATTGCCTTGCTGAAAAAACAAAAATTACATATGAACCAGAATATGGAAATAGGAAGGTTTCTTATTTTGAAATAGACTCCTTAGTAAATTTTAAGGATAAAAAATTAGCTTTTGAATATGATGGCCCACCGCATTTTAACAACATATTTACAATCGAAAAAGATTTAAGGAAAACGAAGGTACTTGAAAATCTAGGGTTTATAGTTCATTCCGTACCCTATTATGCTCAATTCACAAAAGATATAGCTAAGCATTTCTTTGAGCGTTATGGAGTTTATACAGACGAAAAGTATGAAAAAATGCTACGTGAGGTTTATGAAGTAAAACAAGAATGTGATATTTTAGGACCAGGATGGCAAGGTACAACAGAGACTCCTGCTAATTTCGTTTCTATGGGTTTGGATTTACTTTTAGAAAGTTTAGAAGATTTTCCAGAAAGTTTAAGGTGCCAGCTCGTTCACTCACTTAATCTTAATAAAGCGGCAGCCTATGATAAAGACTGGTTGATTTGTCCAAAACACCATGAAGCTTTTAATAATTTTATGTTGCATCACCCTAAAATTGAAAATATCAATTATTTTTACGCCTATGATTTTTCTGAATAGTTTAAGTTTCTTATGAGAGATTACTTTTCACAAATTAAGGATAGTAAATTTTTTAATATTTTTGCTGTGTCTGTTATTCTTCTGGCTGCTTTGCATGCCGGCGCCATAACATATGACTTATCAAGTAAAGTAGAGCCTTATTTAGTTTTCTTTGATTATGCTATAACAATAATCTTTTTAATTGAAATAGTAATTAGATTATTAGCTGAAAAATCAATTCTAAATTTTTTTAAAAATGGCTGGAATGTATTTGATTTTTTGATTGTTACTATAAGTTTAATTCCAATGGATGGAAATGAAACGGTATTGGTTGCAAGGTTGTTAAGGATAGTGAGAATACTTCGCATAATTACCATTATGCCTCAGCTTAAAATTATAATAGATAGTCTTTTTAAGACTCTTCCAAAAGTTGGTTATGTTTGTTTACTAATGTTTATATTTTTTTATATTTGGGCTGCTATTGGATCAATTTTATTTCATCATATTGACCCAGAACGCTGGGGAAATATTGGCACAGCTATGCTTCTTTTGTTACAGGTAATGACATTTGATGATTGGGGTGCAATTATGAGAGATGTAGTAAGCGTTTATCCATTTGCTTGGGTGTATTTCGTGACCTTTTTAATTTTAAATGCTTTTATTTTATTTAACATGATAATAGGCATAATTGTGGACGCTATGTCTCACCAGGTAGAAAAAGGTGATAGACCATAATCTAAAATTTTTTCTAAATAGAATGTATTAAAGCTAAGCTCATTATTCATTTTCTCTTCTAGTATTCATGAATATATTTCCATCATGATCAATTTCTACACTAATTAAGATTGGGCTGCAACAAACTTGGCAGTCTTCAACGTATTCTTGATTTTCTATTGAATTATCTATTAATAAAGAAATACTTTCGCCACAATAAGGACAATAAGATTCTTTTTCATCAATATCCATTAACTAATTTCGGGTAATTATATATTCGTTATCAATTTTATCAACGATTCCGGTATGAGGCATATCAGATTTTTCTTTTTCATAAAATAATTTTAAATTTTCTGTGATAATTGGAAACGCTAATTCATCCCATGGAATATCCTCTTTATCATACAATCTTGTATCAAAAGATTCTTCTAAACCAGGGCTATGTTTGCCGTCTCTCAAACTTCCATAATACATAATGTAAATTTGACTAATATGTACCAAGCTGTAGATAGAAAAGATTTTCATGTCATCTGAATAAGCATTCGCTTCTTCAATACACTCTCTTGCAGCACCTGTCTCTAAAGGTTCTTCATTTTCTAAGAAACCAGCGGGCAATGTCCAGCAATTAATCCTTGGCTCAATGGCTCTTTTGCATAATAAAATCTTGTTATCCCATTCTAAGATAGAACCTGAAACAATATTTGGATTTTGATAGTGAATGAAACCGCAGCTTTTACAAATATATCTATTTCTGTTATCACCTAATGGAATAGAAAAATCAATTTTATCTGATCCACATTGCGAGCAATTTTTGATTACAATTTTCAATTTATTTTGTAAATATTTCTCTAAATTTGTTTATAGGATCCTTTGCAGTCATAAGTGACTCACCAACTAAAAATGTATTTATACCACAGTCGTTCATTTTTTTAACATCATCACAAGTATGAATGCCGCTCTCAGTAATTATAAGCTGTTCATTCTTTATATACTGAATTAAATCAACAGTCGTATTTAAATCTACCTCAAACGTATGCAGATTTCTATTATTGATACCTATAATGTCGCATTCTATTTCTAATGCAGCTTCAAGCTCACTATGGTCGTGCACCTCTACAATGACATCAAGATTTCTTTGTTTAGCTTCATTATAAAGTTTTTTTAATAATTCTTTTTCAAGAGCTGAAACAATAAGTAAGATGCAGTCCGCTCCCATAGTAACGGATTCATCAATTTGATATTCATCAATAATAAAATCTTTTCTAAGTACCGGGAGGCCACACCCTTTTTTAGCCATCTCAAGTATTGCTCCAGATCCTTTGAAGTATTTCGCATCAGTTAATACAGATAAACATGCAGCGCCCATTGCCTCAAAATCTGAAGCTACCTTTGCAGGAATTATATTCATATTAAGTTCTCCCATACTAGGGGAGGCCCTTTTAATCTCTGCTATTACAGCAGCTTTGTTTTTACTAATTTTATCTAGTAATGCTCCTTTGAAGTCTCTTTTTAAAGAACTCATGTAATCAATTTCTTTTAAGTCTTTGACAGAAATTTTAATTTTTCTTTCTGCAACTTCTTTTGCTTTATTCTCTAAAATTTCTTTTAATATTTGTGGTGTTTTAATTTCTTCTGGCATTGATTTTTTAATGTCTTCAAATTTTTTCATTGCTTTTCCAGACTCTATAATTTCTTTAGCAAACTTAATACCACTTTTTAGATTTTCTTTAATACCTGCGATATAAATAGCGGCACCAGCATTTAAGCTTACTATGTTTACTGCAGCTTTATCATTATTTCCCAGCATATTGATAAATATTTTATAGCTTTCTTCTACAGTATTTACTCTTAAAGATTCTAAAGGTGATATTTCAAGATTAAAATCTTTTGGATTAATTGTGTATTCTGTAATCTTATCCTCATCTAGTTCTGCAACGTAGGTATCTTTCTCGCAAGATATTTCATCTAAACCTTCTTCGGAATGAACTACCATAGCTCTCTTAACACCAAGATCTTTTATTACTTCAGCAATTGGTAAAACCAATTTTTTGTCATAAACGCCTAAAATTTGAAAGTTAGCACTAGCGGGATTTGATAGCGGACCTAAAACATTAAATATCGTTCTAGTTTTAATATTTTTTCTAACTGTAGAAACGCTTTTCATAGCTTTATGATATTTTGGGGCAAACATAAAGGTTATACCATTCTCATCAAAACATTTTTTAGCTTGCTCTTCATCTAAATCAATATTGATTCCAGAATACTCAAGTAGGTCAGCGCTTCCAGATTTACTAGATATTGACTTATTGCCGTGTTTCGCAATTTTTACACCAGCTGCTGCCGCAACTATGGCAGATGCTGTTGATATATTAAAGGTGTTTTGTCCATCACCACCAGTCCCACAAGTATCTACTAATTGATCAGAAGGTAATTCTAGTTTTTGACACATCTCTCTTAATACTTCAGCTGCTCCAGCAATTTCTTCAACTGTTTCGCCTTTTGTTTTTAATGTCATTAAGAATGAAATGATCTCAGCATCATTACATTTGTTATTCATAATGCTTAAAAAAACTTCTTTAATTTCATTTTTTTTCAGACTGTCGCCAGACGAAATTTTTTCTACCGCTTCATTTATATTCATTTTATTTCTAGGAAATTTTTTAAAATTTGATGCCCATGTTCACTCATTATTGATTCTGGGTGGAATTGTACACCATATGTATGAAAATCTTTATGTCTAATTGCCATAATCTCATTATCACTTTTGTCATCTGATTTTGTTTCTGCAATTATTTCTAAACAATCAGGTATAGTTTTTTCTTCTATTACTAAGGAATGATATCTGGTTGCTATATATGGAGTCGGCAAATCTTTAAATATATAATCTTGATTGTGATGAATTTGTGAAGTCTTTCCGTGCATAATTTTTTTAGCTTTTATTATATTTCCACCAAATGCAGCGCCAATACTTTGATGCCCAAGGCATATTCCTAAAATCGGTAATTTTTTATGAAAATGATTTATTGTTTCTATTGATACGCCAGCTTCTTTTGGGGTGCAAGGCCCAGGTGATATTACAATTTTTTCTGGCTCCATACACTCAATGTCTTGTATGGAAATCATGTCGTTTCTAACAACTTTTACATTTGATCCCAGTTCACCCAAATATTGCACAATGTTGTATGTGAATGAATCGTAATTATCTATCATCAATATCATCTATTTATCCTTATTTGAAGCATTAGCTTTTTCTGAAGCTTTTAATAGTGCCATTGCTTTATTCATTGTTTCTTCCCATTCTGTTTCTGGAACAGAATCATAAACTATACCAGCACCTGCTTGGACATGAATTAAATTATCTTTTATAACGGCTGTTCTAATTGATAATGCCGTATCTAGATCTCCTGTCCAAGAAAGATATCCTATAGCTCCAGAATATATACCTCTTTTTAAAGGTTCAAGCTCATTAATTATTTCCATAGCTCTTATTTTTGGCGCTCCTGACACAGTCCCTGCTGGAAATGTTGCTCTTAAAACATCTAGAGGTTTAGTGTTATCGTTAACAGTACCATCAACATTAGAAACTATATGCATTACGTGAGAGTATCTTTCGATTATCATTTTTTCTGTAAGCTCAACACTACCAACTTTTGATATTCTTCCAATATCATTTCTTCCTAAATCAATTAACATTAGATGCTCTGCAAGTTCTTTAGGGTCATTTAATAAATCTTTTTCATTTTGCAAATCTTCTGCTTCACTAGCGCCTCTTGGTCTAGTACCTGCAATTGGTCGCACAGTAACTTTTTTATCTTCTAATTTAACTAGTATTTCAGGAGAAGAGCCAATTATTTGGAAACCATCCATATCTAAAAAATACATGTAGGGTGACGGATTCATATCTCTTAATGCTTCATACATATCTATAGGATTTCCATTAAAATTTTTTGTGAGCCTTTGCGACAGCACAACTTGCATGTGGGATCCCCGGGTACCGAGCTCG
>JGI24920J38491_100503_pt1 | contig 31304 bp, 33 predicted proteins | sample LinPFosmplate8_FD_38491 | JGI IMG/M metagenome (IMG submission 38491)
TGCAGGTCGACTCTAGAGGATCCCACGCACCCTGTGAGAATGGAACAAGTAATAGGTAGAGCAAGGCGTATTTGTAGTCATGAAAATCTCCCTGATGATGAGCGAAGAGTAAATGTATATTTATATTTAATGCACTTCACGGATGAACAATTAGTACCTGCCGTGATAAAAGGTGGAATGGCATCGAAAGGTTTATTAGAAAAAGATGTATCCAAACTAGATAAAACAACTCCTTTAACCAGTGATCAAGCATTATATGAAATTTCAAATATAAAAGAGGAAATTAATAAACAATTATTAACAGCCATAAAAGAATCTGCTTTCGATTGTGCTTTACACGCCAGAGCAGGCGATAAAGAGCCATTAATGTGTATGTCATTTGGTAGACCTGCTTCAACTACTTTTACAACAACACCGGCATTAACCATAGAAACAGACTATGATAAACAACTAAAGAAAAATTATGAAAAGATTACTTGGAAAGCTATTAAGGTAACTATTTCTGGTAAAAGATATGCTTTTAGGCCGAGCAAAAAAGGGTCACGCACAGGTGATGTATATGATCTTGAAAGTTATAATAGAGCGGTTAAATTAGGTGGCGAAGCTATCCCAGTAGGTAAATTGTCAATAGATCCAAAAACCAAGGCATTAACATTTAATTTAATTTAATTATATAACTTATAATAAAATTGAAAAAAAATTTCCACAACTTATCATTTGAAAAAAAACATACGATATATATAAATAATGCACACAGTTATTATCAACCAACTAAAATCCAACTTATTCAAAAAGAAATTTGGCGTCACTCTTCCAAAAAAAGTTAAAATACCCTCACCCGCAAAACCACAAAGACCAACTGTGGCAGAAATCAATCAACGATTTAAAAATTTAAAAGGAAAAACTTTCGATTACCCAAAAACAAAAAATAAGGGTGGACCTGGCCAGTTTCTAGAGCAACAATTAGGAATTCCCAATAGTTCGGATTGTTTGGATTGTTCGGACGGTGAGCTGAAACTGTTTCCTCTTAAAAAACTTAAAAACGGCAAATTTAGTTCGAAAGAAACGGTAGCAATTACTATGCGAGGATTGAATAACGGAAAATATTTATCTTGGGAAGAATCTGCTCTCAAAAAAAAGACTCATAACCTGTTGTTTATTTCCTATATTCGCGAAGGAGACTACATCACCTATTTATCAGCGTTCTCATTTGGTGCTTCATGTCCTGAATACGCTGCATTTAAAAGTGATTATGAGAAAATTACCGAGTATTATAAAACGCATGGAATATGCCAACTTAAAAAAAATGACCCTGCACATCGGTCCAACACCATCAATGGAAAATACATACAAGGTCGTACGAAAGGACAAGGGGAAAAAGTTGGTAATGGAAAAAAAACCGTAGCCTTTTATTTTCGCTCTCAACAATTTATTAAAGATATTATACTGCGAGATATTAAACAATCAACACATCAGTCGTCTTCGCCCCTGGATTCTTCGAATGAATAGCTCGCCGCGCGGAAATCTCCGTGAAGGTATAACCTTCAAAACTTTTTTTTACTAATTCAACATTTGCATTGCTCATAGCAAATTTAATGTTGTCCGTCGTCAGTGCTTTTGTTAACTTAAATAATTTTTTATGCATATCTATATCAAATCCATTTTCTGTATATCCTACAAATGAAGTTCTATTTTTTGGAGCATACGGTGGGTCTAGATATACAAAATCTCCTTCTGTTGCATTTTTTATAGATATAGCGAAATCAGCACAAATAAATACAACATCTTTTATCAATTCACTAATATTGTCAATTTCACTTTTGGAAATAATAACAGGTGTTTTTTTATAATGACCAAATGGTACATTATATCCATTAGGACCTTCACGATACACACCTCTAAAACCAGTTTTGTTTAGTATGATAAATAGTGCCGAGTTTTCTACAGATAATTCAGTCAATTCATTGAATTTCTTTCGCATCCAATAATAATAACTTTCCTTTGATGTCTTAGCTTCGATTTCATTCATAGGCTTCCTATTTGCAGTTCCCCTTTCGACATTGGGACATTTCTCATATTCATTTTTATATTTTTCAACGCATGCAATTAAAGCATCTTTGTTAGACTGAACGTCTCGATATACTCGTATTAGTTGATTATTCAAATCATATGCATATACACTACCCTTAATTGTGAGTTTTCCCATTTTTTGCAAAGAGAGTAGGGCTAATAGTACGCTTCCGCCCCCTAGAAAGATTTCATGATAATTTTCCATTGTATCAGGAAAACCATTCATAATTTGATGAATGTGTTGCGTTTTTCCTCCAACCCACTTTAAGAATGGTTTTTGAAACTTAATTGGTTCAGACATTGTATAATAATACTATATTGGTTTAAGTTAAATCAATTTTTTCAAATGTATTTAATTTCGTTGTTTCAATAAATCAATAATAATTGCTTGATTTTCTTCTATACGGTTAAGATAAGAAAGAATATCAACATCGTTGTCAGTTTTTTTGAGTTTTTGTAAAAACGACATCGCGCTAACCGGCGCCACAGATTTTTCTTCTACTTCAAATCTCACATGCCTTTCTGACGTTTCATCTGTTAAAACGGTAGGCTCAATCTTAATATTGGAATTATCATCTATCTTTATATGGGTGGAGGTTGATTCTCCAGTTAACCATTGTTTGGCATTGTCTTCGTTTGAATTATACTCAGCCATTATTTTTTTTAACTCATGTTCACGTTGTTGTAATGTGGTATCAACCATTCTTACATCGATGGGTGCGTCATCTGTTTTATCCGAGAAATCAATATCTGGTGGTTTTTTTTTATTAATTAAAGTATTGAAATTATTTTGTTGTGCTTTTAAATTTTTTTCGAAAGCTTGTGCTTTAGACAGTGCAGCAGGTTGATTATGGGACTTGGTTGTTTGTGGGTGGTTTGCTTCTTGAGCAAATTGTTTTATAATTTCTTTATTCATTGACATTAAATCATTGTTAAATTTGAAACGATTTCTGTGCATCGCATTAACACGATACTCTAATACTACTTGGAATTTTTTAGGAGCGATTTTTTGATTAGGATGGTTCGATAATAATTGCCACAATAAACCCTTGTTTTCCGTAGAATTGACAGACATATATAATATTAAAATGATATACTTTTAATATTCTATCGTTTATTAAAATAAATACTTCTTAGTTTTCGCATATATTTATCAGTAATTCGTTTTTTAAAAAATTCCACCGGTTTACCTTCTAACAGTTTAATTATAAAATATAAAGAATACATACCACATTCAGTAGTTAAATATTGATGTCGTCTACTGGTTTGCTCAAATGTATATTTTTCTCCTAAATTTCGTGCTTGTTTGCGAACTGTTCTAACAAATTTCATCAGTCTACCTGGTATTTTATCTCCGTAACTATCAAAATAGTAAATATCTTTTTTTCTAATATCAATAAACATTGCCACCCAATGAGACCCTTCTTTATAATGCGGGTCTAAATTGAATATTAAACCTATTTTAGTGATGCCTTTACTTTTATAGTCTAATAAAGAAAATTTACATATTTCTTCCCATACACATTCGTTGTGTAATTTTCGTACATCATAATCTACTGGCGAAGGTCCTAAAAATATAAAATGACTATGTTTTTTTTCATATTGTTTCATTAATTGTTCTATTTCAACAGAAGTAAGCCAAGTATTAGGTTTATTCTTCCACTCTTTTGGTTGTTTTGGAGCGAAATTTTGTATAAAGAACCCAGATGGCAAATCATTTTTAATACATTGATGTCTTAACCAGCAAGATTCTTTATGGCATGTTTTCTGCATATTATTTTTCAAATGTTGCCATATTTCCTTGGGGTCGTTGCTATAGATTTTTACATCGGGGTGTCTGGTGTTCCAAATAATTTTTAACTTATGTAATGCTGATTTACTATAGCAAGTAAAATCTAATTCATCGTGATTAGTTTTGGGAGAACACTTATCAGGTTTAAATTTTATTTTTCTTGTTTTTTTATGATGTTTATGTTTATGTTTATGTTTATGTTTATGTTTATGATGTTTACGCGTTTTTGAGCCACCTATCATCTTAAATATCATTGATATTTTTCTTTTTTAAACCTTTTTCACGAAATCTTGGATCTTTCAAATTAAAATTTCTATTTTTTGGTATAATAGGAGGTGTATTTATCCTTGTGCTTTTAATTTTAATATTATCAGTAATTCTTGGTCGATATGGCTTCTTTTTCCTTAACATCATACTATTACTGGTTTTCATATTAAAATTGTTCTTTTTGTTAACTGAGGGTTTAATATCTTTGTAGTCATTTTGAATTAATTCCATCTTATCCATGAACTTAAAATGGTCAATACAAATTTGAGCATAATTTACAAAAGCTTTATTAACTTTTGTGTTAATTTTCTCTCCACGTAACATATCTTTTGTTAATTGAAAGATACGTTTTTTATAAAAATCCAAATCATTGCGTGGAATCTGTTGGAATTCTTTTTTCTGCTTAAGTTTTGACATTTGGTCGGGATTAGTTAAATATTGTAAATCAATTAAATTTAATGAGATATCCATGATTTATAATTACATAACAAATATAATTTTATGTAATTACTTAATTCGTTTTTAAATTTTTAATCTGTACTCTCGTGTTATTATTAAAAGTATCTTTGCCTAAATTACACATATTAGGATTAAATGGAGAGAATTGTTCTTGTTTAAATAATAATTGATTAGTCATTTTAGTTGTCTCAATTGGCGGTGTCAAATAAGTTGTATTATATAAATCACTTTTAGAACTAGGAATAAATTTGGCTTGAGGACAAGATTGTAGTGGAAATATAATATTCATTAATTTTGACTCGGTATCAATTTTTGATTGAAAACCGTTAAATGGCAAGGATTGACTACTACCTGCAAACATATGTCTTGTATTATAAATAGGTCTTCGCTCACAAGGCACATTTGTTGGAAGACGACAATCCAATATGGGAAATACAACAAATTTAGTATCTACAGGACGTGGATCATAATTCATTTGAAGGGGAACACCAGGTACATTTCTTTTATACATTCTATTACTTAATTGAGTTGTTCTATTTTGTTGGCAATAATAAGCTCCTTTAACAGTATTTTCCATTATAATATCACTATAGAATAATTATTTCAAATTACCTAAAGATATCTATTAAAGTATTTGTAATATGTGTGGAATCTTTGCAGTGTTGTCTAGTGATATCGATAAAGATGAAACCCAAACAAAAAATTTTCACAAGGGTCAAAATAGAGGACCAGAAAATTCAGTATGTAAAAAAATAAGTGAAAATGTTTTATTTGGATTTCATCGTTTAGCTATTAATGGATATAGCAACCCAAATTCGGAACAGCCAATTTGTATCGAAAATTGTGTTCTCATCTGCAATGGGGAAATTTACAACTGGAAAGAATTACATAGTATGCTAGATATTCCTGCTAAAACAGGTTCGGATTGTGAAATTATTATTCATTTGTATAAACAATTTGGTATAGAATATACTTTAAATAAATTAGATGGTGTATTTGCATTTGTATTGTATGATAAGGAAAAAGAGTATGTTTTTATAGCTCGTGATCCCTTTGGAGTAAGACCATTATTTATTTCATTTAACAAAGCCCATTCTGATCATTATTTTTATGTATTATCTTCGGAACTTAAAATGATAACTCATATGATAAATGATACTACATATGCCGCTAAACAATTTCAACCTGGATCATATGCTAAAATAAATTTAAAACAAAGAGGAAAAATGATACAACAACAATACTATAATAATGTTAGCACGGAAGACGGAATTTTGATGCAAGGAAAAAATAGTTATATTCTTTCGATTAGAGATAATCTAATCGCTGCAGTAAAAAAAAGAATTGATAATACAGACAGAGAAATAGCTTGTTTGCTTTCTGGAGGCTTGGATAGTAGTTTAATTACTGCGTTGGTTGCAAAATTTCACGGTACTGAAAATTTACATACATGGAGTATAGGTATGGAGGGTTCTGAAGATTTAAAATATGCTAAAAAAGTTGCCGATTATCTAGGCACACACCACCATTCAATAGAATTAAGTACAAAAGAATTTATTGATGCTATAGAATCCGTAATACAGACAATCGAGAGTTATGATACAACTACTGTAAGAGCTAGTGTTGGTAACTGGTTGATTTCTAAATATATCAAGGAAAACAGTAATGCAAAAGTTATTTTTAATGGCGATGGTAGCGATGAAGTTACGGGTGGGTATATGTATTTTCATTATGCTCCGAATGCATTAGCATTTGATAATGAATGTAAACGCTTATTAAAAGATATACATTATTTCGATGTGCTCCGGTCAGATAGAAGTATCTCATCTCATGGATTAGAAGCAAGAACACCTTTTCTTGATAAGAATTTTGTACAGAGTTATTTATCAATTCCTGCTGAATATAGATTTCAAATTATGAAAGACACAAAAATAGAGAAGTATTTATTAAGAAAGGCATTTGATAATGAAAATATGTTAATGTCAAAGACGTGGCCATTATTGCCAAAGGATGTGTTATGGCGCAGAAAAGAGGCATTTAGCGATGGAGTTAGTGCACAAAAAGAATCTTGGTTTAAGGTAATACAAAATTACGCAAAAGAAAAATATAAAGATATGAATTTAGATGGTCCTTGTTGTGAAAAATATTTATATCGAGAAATCTTCAACAAATATTATCCAAATTGTAAAAAAGTAATTCCATATATGTGGATGCCGAAATTTGTAGATGCATTTGATGCATCAGCAAGAACATTAGATGTTTATAAATCGAAACCTACAAAGGAAAATGTTAAATTGGAGGTTTATTAAGTTGATTCATTTAATCCGCTAGCTTTATATTTCGCCCAACTTATATTATTAACAGGTTTTTTGTGTTTTGGTGCGCGTTTTTTGTCTTCCACATTTATTTTTTTTTCACGTTGTAATGCACTATCAATATATAATTGTTTGAGAACTTCACCAACTTTAACAGATGCTTCATGCTGGTCTAATTGACCATCCTCTACTTCACGAAGTGTATCAATAAATTTACGTAAAATATTAAGATTTAATTCATCTTTCATAATTCTATTAAAAATGTTTGTGTAATTAGTCCAAAGAAAGTTGCAATGGGATATAACAATTTTCTCAAATTTCTTTGTTTCAAATGTAGCCATGCGATGATACTTTTTTTTCAAATTTACCATTTTCTCAACCTCGTCGCGGATAAGACGACTATGTTTTAGTTGACGAATTTTAGAAGTATTATCATCAGCATCATAGGCTTTAATCATTTCTTGCAAATTTAAACGTTGTTTATCATCCATTATAACATACTAGAATACTTTCTTTTTATTTTATTTAATCTAATTATACTTTATATGGGAAAATCACGCAAATATAAAGGGGGGAATCCTACATCTATAGATTGTGCAAAAAATCCAGCATTATGTCCTACCCAAACGGAGCACGGTGGATCTTTGACGGCAATAGCAACAGCAGGAGCAACCCAACAAAAAGCACAAGCAAAAACTATGACCGCAGCTAACGCGAGTCTTGCAAGTGGAGGAGGAAAAAAGAAAAAAGGTGGTGCGGCTAAAGTTATATGTCCACAACCTGCAGCTGGATCTGGAGGAAGTATTTCCGCTGGTGGCTCGAGTGCAGGTGAAAATATGTGTTCCGGGGTAGGTACGAGCCAGCAACAGGGAGCAGATGCTGTTCATGATAATGCGGCAAAAAATTTAAGCACTGCGCCTCCTTGCGATCCTTTTAGTGGTAAATGTGGTGGAGGAAAAAGAAGGCGCCGTAGAAAAACAAGGAGACGACGTAGAAAATCCAAAAGAAAATCCAAAAGAAAATCCAAAAGAAAATCCAAAAGAAAAACAAAAAGACGAAAAACAAAAAAACGAAGGGGTCGTAAATCAAGAAGACGCCGTTCTTAATTTCATAAATAAAATAACTATATATTTTAATATGAAGTTCAGTGATATGATTCTTGCTCTATTGATAATATTAGTATTCGTGGGTATGTATGTATTTAGCATAGTATCTGTAGGATTGAAAAATATAAAAAAGAATTGGCCAGAATATAGATGTAATCCGATGGTAATGCCTTTAGCAGGACAATTTGGTTTTGATCCTATGGAGAATTTTACATTCTGTATTACACAAATGCAATCTAATGCAATGGGCTTCTTTTTAGAACCGATTCATTTCCTTGTTGGAATGATGGGTAACTTAGGAAAGGAACTGTCAGAAGCAATCAATATGGTTCGTAATGTAGTAGCGTACATAAGAGGTATGGTTGGAACTATTGTTGGTGATATTTTCGGAGTGTTTATGAACATTTTGATTCAAATTCAAACAATTATGATAAAGCTAAAAGATTTAGCAATGAAATTGGTGGGTGTTATGACAACAACTATGTATATTATAGGAACAAGTATGAAGTTGGGAAAAAGTATTTGGGCAGGTCCTATAGGTGGTATTTTACGCACATTATGTTTCAAAGGAACTACACCAATTACATTAAAATCAGGCAAACAGGTTTCTATTAAAGATATTAATTTAGGAGATATATTAACCAATGGTTCAAGTGTTATAGGTACACTGAAATTGAAAGGTGACAAAAGTAATCCTTACTATAAAATATGGAGTCGTGAACTAGAAGATTATATTTATGTAACGGGTGAACATAGAATTCTAAATAATGAAGAAGATGATATTAGGAAATTAGATGACATATTTGAAAATTATATTAAGGTAAGTTCCTATGGTAAAGCAGAAAAAACAAGCAAAAATGATACAGAATTATATTGTTTGATTACTTCGGATCACCGTATACCAATTGGCGAATATACATTCTGGGATTGGGAAGATTAATTACATTTTACTCATATGAATATTATCCAGTTACTATATAATGGATAATATTCCAAAAACATTCGAATCATACATAAATAAAATAACAAAGAAAATTGGATATCTAGATAAATATGGTGGTTCTGTGGTGGTTACTGGAATTGTTTTATTCATATTTTTCCTAATTTTTTCCTATTTTTATGTGATGAATAGACTTAAACCAATTAAGGCAGATTGGGTTAATCAAAAATGTAATCCAGCTGTTATGCCGTTTGCTGGTATAATCAATGCTCCTCCATCTAAATCTAAGATAGACTATACCGCAGATAATTTTTATCAATGTACTCAGACTATTTTAGCTACAATTATTGGGTATTTTATGGAGCCTATTAATTTGACAGTGGAAATGATGACCAAATTTTGGAGTGAGATAATGAAATCAGTAAATATGATACGTCATGTATTTGCCTATATTCGAAATAGAATCATGGCCATCGTTTCTAATATATTTGGAAGAATCTATAATGTTATGATTCCTGTACAAATAATTTTAATGAAATTAAAAGATATTTTAGCAAAAAATGTAGGAGTATTGACATCTGGGCTATATACGGTAATGACATTGTATCTTTCCATGAAATCCTTTTTAGGCGCTTTTTTAGAAATCTTGGTCTTAGCATTAATTGTTCTCGCGGCAGCAATTATTCTTTTATGGATTCTTCCTTTTACATGGCCTGCCGCTGGCGTAATGACAGCGTTGTTTGTAGCTGTTGCAATACCTTTAGCTATAATAGCTATTGCCTTGGGTAATATATTACATCTTACTTCAAGTAAGAACATTCCTGGTAAACCTGGCTGTTTTGATAAGGATACAAAATTAATGCTCAAACGTGGGAAAGTTCAAATTAGAGATATTAAGGTAGGTGATGAAATGTTTGACGGATCAGAAATAACAGCGTTCTTTAAATTATCAACATATGGAAAACAAATGTACCAAATCGATAAATTAAAGGTATCTGGTTCTCATAAAATACAATATGGAGACATATGGATAGAAGTAAAAAATCATCCTGCAGCAATATTAATAGAAGATTATTGCGAACCATTTATCTATTGTTTGAACACTACAAGTAAAAGAATTAAAATAGACCAACATATCTTATTGGATTGGGATGATATAGATGATATGGATTTTGTAGAATTAAAAAATATAGCAGGGGATTTTATTCCATTTAATGCACCTACACATAAAATACACGCTACTTTAGAAGGTGGGTTTGACTATTTAACAAAGATTGAATTGGAAGATGGACGAATGATAAATATATCAGATATAAAAGTGAATGATCAGTTGCGTTTTGGAGAGAGAGTTTTAGGAATTGTTACTATTGATACTAAAAATCTACAACAAGTGAACAAATATAGGATCAAAGATAAAAACTTTATTGGAGGTCCTAATTTATGGGTTAATGATAATTTAGGCAAATTTTCAACTTTAGGTTTAGATTGTGAAAGTATAGAAAAACCGAAATATTTATATCAAATTTTAACAAATACTGGCAATTTTACTGTGGACGGAATCCAATTTATGGATTATAATAGTGCCATTGAACAAATTATGGGAGATTCTTGGGCAACAGGTGAATCTTTATTTTCAGTATAAAAATTATCTATGAATTATGTATAGTATGCAAATCAAAGTATTAGGAATGACTTGTCGTATCGAAATTATCGTAATTAGTATTGTCGTGGGAATGATATTGGGTGGGCATCTTTTATGCTCCTGTGTAACACCCGAAGCTAAGAAAAAAGCAAAAGAAGGCTTTGTTAATGCTCTCGGCTCAGCACCAACAAATTACAAAATGGGACGAGGTGTAAAATCATCTTGGGATACTAAACAAATCCCTAGCATTGCACAAGATTTGAGTACACATATGGGACCAAAAGTACCTCTCCCTGCAGGACAATTGTTCTTCTTTGCAAACAATAACTTTAGCCCTGATTGCTGTGTGCCACCACAAAGTGGAGTAAGCAACGGAGATGGATGTGCTTGTGTTACGCAAGAACAAGTGAATTACATCAGCTCTCGAGGTGGCAATCGTGCCACTTGTGGAGAATTTTAAATTGAATCTTTACGATTGTTTATTATATAACCAATCGTAACCATGAACAGTATAAATTATCACGAATATTTTCAGTATACTTGTGATAAATGTAAGGATACTTATTTAGCCAGATATGCCCGCGTCTCAGATAGAACAAGTTGTCGATATCATCATTATATTACCTATAATAATGAAATAATATGTCGTGATTGCAAAATTGTTAAAGGGGAACATAATCAAAATTGTTACCATACAAGTACTCCTAGTTGTTGTAGTTTTCAATAAAATATATTTAAATAAGGAACGATATATTCTAATAGATGTTAAAAATACTACTTTTACTTTTAAGTTTAACAACCTCAGCGGCATATCACGGTACACCTGTAATATGGAATAGAATCATAGAGTTTCCAGTAAATATAAGGGTATCTCAATTTTTAAATGATAAAGGTATAAATAACTGCTTTGAATATGAAGAAGATATAGATAATTTACATTTAAAATGTTGGACAGATAATGAATTGATTAATGTGGATATTAAAATTTATAATAATGATGAGGTTGCATATATATAAAAATATTTATAATATTTATAAATGCCTTGTGCCGCTTGTGGGAAAACTGGGATAACTACTAATGTTACAAAACCTAAATCTATGATATTGGGTATGCAAAGCAACATAAGAAGAACTGTGCGAACAATTCAAAGACCAAGAGTTTTAATATTAAATCAACCAACAGGTAGACGAGCGTTCATTTTGGGTCGTTAAATATACATACCAAAGGGTACACTACTGGTTTCACCTAGTTTAATTAATTTATTAATAACTTCAGCTGTTACAGTAAATGGAAATGTTACCTTGATTGTATTTTCTTTTTCAAACAATTTACTATCTGGTTTCATCAATCTATATAAATTAAGCTTTGTGTATATAATTTCTAGACAACGCTTAAGATTTCTCACACCTTTCTCTTTATCTGTGAATCCATCAATAATCCTAATAAGTGCTTCATCGGTGATAGTAATATCTTCACTTTTGAAATTAACATTTTTCTCAATTTTTGGTATCAAATATTTTTTAGCAATAGTAATTTTTTCCTTAGAAACATAACCTGCTGTATGAATTCTATACATTCTATCTTTTAAAACAGGATTGACTTTACTCTCATCATTATAACTGAATATAAACAATGATTTGCTAAGATCAAAATCCATATTAGCGAAATATTTATCATGAAAACAATTATTTTGGGTTGTATCCGTCAAATGAGTAAGAATACCCGTTATTTCTTCACCTTTTGGGGTCTCTGAAATTTTATCTAATTCATCGAAATAAATTACCGGATTCATACATTTACTCTGGATCAAAATATTTACAATTTTACCCCAAGTACTACCTTCATAAGTATATCCGTGTCCCTCAAGAAAACTACTATCGGTTGCACCACCAAGAGCTAGAAAAGCAAAAGGTCTTTGAAGTATTTTACTAATACCCTCTTTAATTAGAGTTGTTTTTCCAGTACCAGGTGGACCTTTGATAGCAATAGCTGTTCCAATGGAATTAGGATTACTTATCCAATTGCCTACTAATTGTAGAATTTGCATTTTGGCATCATCCAATCCATATACACATTCATCCAAAACTTTTTTGGCATCTTCCATAAACGCATGGCATTTATCTATACCATCATCCATGGTTAATGGTAATTGTTTTGTTTTTCCAAATGGAATAGACATAAATGCATCTACCCATTGTTTAATTTTATAATATTCTCCGGAACCAGGGTCCATATAATTAAGAACGTTAATTTTTTTAAGCGCGGCTGCTTGATAACAGGCTGGCATATCGGAATCTAAAAGTTGTAATCTGTAGGGTTTTTCTACACTAGACAATTTATTAACTTCTTTTAGTCGTCTTATTATTTTTTTTTGAGCAGTGATATCCATATCTTTAAAATATTTAAAATCATTCATAATATTTGGCGCGCGTAACAATTTACGTAATGTAGACACATTTTTTGATTTCTGTTTGGTTTCTTGTATTTTTTGCTCTTTTGTTTGTTTCCGTTTATAAGCTTGCGACATTTTATCTAATTTTTTTACCATTGCATCACTACCTTTTAATTTACGACATTTTATTAGTTCTTGTAATTCATTCAAAATTACAGAATCTTCTACATGTACCTTTTCATCTATTGCTGTAATATATTTTCCTTTAATATTCTCTTGAAGTGCCCATTCTTCTTCATCTTTATCATCAATATTTTCTAATTCAACATTATATAAACTATAGGCTGGATTATTACCCACCTCAACCACCGTTTTAATTTTACCAACATAAGCTTCTTCCCAATCTTTATAGTGAACACTGACTTTTTGATTTTTCTTGAACTGTACTTTTTTTTTAATTTCTTTTTTGGTTTTTTCTGAAATCTCTGTGCATTCTTCTTCTTCATCATTCTCTTCTTCACCATTCTCTTCTTCATCTTCTTCGGAAGTTTCTTCTTCTTCTTCATCTTCGCCAGGTCGTCCCACAGTAAATATAATGTTAAATTTCATATTTTGTCGTAACATATCCTGTATCTCATTATCATCCATTTTTTCATCTTCATCAAGCAAATCTTCACATAGCATTTTTGCTTCTTCTTTACGCATTATTTCCTCAAATGCTTCTTCATCTTCGCTCGATTCTTCTGTAACAACTTTCTTTTTTTTCTTCCTTTTATTTTTTTTCGATTTCTTTTTGGTTTGTTTAACATCAGCAGCAGTTATTTTTTTATTTTTAATTCGAGATGTCAATGAATTTGATTTTTTCTTTTTCTCTTTTTTATTTTCTAACATTTCATCTATTTTTTCCAATTGCCGAACCCTCTCCTGTCCACTTTTAGATGGAAATATTTTTTGAACGAATTTTTGAAATTCCCTGGCATTAAATTCTTCTTTGGTTTCTTCTTCATCTTCTGAAGAAGAAGAATCTGTTTCTTCTTCATCTTCTATTAAAATATCCATTTCGTCCTCTGGATCATAATCACTATCACTATCGGTATCAGATGCCAGATGTTTACCATTGATTTTTTTATTTTTCTTTGTTTTTTCCTTTGTAGATTGTCTAAATTTATATCCTTTTTTAGGAGATTTAGCTAAACGATCATTGATGTCAGATTTATCCATTATGAAGTATTGTGTGATAATTTTTAAATCCTCTTTGCAATTATCAATTTTTTTATTATTCGAAAACTTAAAATAAATAAATTGAAAAACAATCTAAATATTCTAAGCGTAGTATAAGGAATGGCTCAATCAAAAACAAAGACAACCCCGTCTAGAATTATAGGAATACAATTTAGTATATTATCTCCAGATGAAATTCGAAAAAGTTCTGTGGCAAATATTGTTTCCAGAGATACATATGTAAATAATAAACCTGTGATTGGTGGTTTGTTTGATCCTCGAATGGGCGTACTGGATCCGGGACTGATTTGTCCAACAGATGGTCTAAATTATATGAATACACCAGGATATTTTGGACATATAGAGCTTGCTAGACCTATATTTTACATTCAATATATTCACACTATCGTAAAAATTCTTCGATGTGTATGTATTAAATGTAGTAAATTATTGATAGACAAAACAAAATATAACTATCTACTTAGGTTATCTTCGAAAAAACGATGGGATAAAATTTTCAAACTAGCATCAAAGGTGGTAAGATGTGGCGATGAAACATGTGATGGTTGTGGTACTAAACAACCTCGTAAAATTATGAAGGAAGGATTGGCAACTCTTATTGCTGAATGGGACAATATTGAAGGTATTGAGAATAGTGAAGGAAATAAAAAAGATAAATTAACAATGCGATTAACACCAGAAATTGTTCTTAAAATATTTAGGCGCATATCTGATGAAGATGTTTCATTTATGGGCTTCAGTGCCATCTGGTCAAGACCGGACTGGATGATATGTCAAGTGTTAGCTGTGCCACCTCCAGCAGTGCGCCCTTCAGTAAAACATGATGCACAACAACGCAGCGAAGATGATATATCTCATATCATAGTTAATATTGTAAAAGCCAACAAAACTCTACAAGAAAAACTAGAAAGTAACGCCACTGCAAAGGTGATTGATGATTGGACAATGGTCTTGCAATATTACGTTGCGACAATGGTAGATAATAAAATTCCTGGAGTAGCATCAGTTGCACAACGCTCAGGTAGACCATTAAAATCGATTAAAGAAAGATTGGTTGGTAAACCAGGTCGTGTTCGGGGCAATCTCATGGGTAAAAGGGTTGACTATTCGGCAAGGTCAGTTATTACTCCTGATGCCAATATAGGAATATCAGAATTGGGCATTCCGCTTAAAGTAGCGAAAAATATTACTTTTCCTGAAGTTGTAAATAAAAGAAATAAGAGTTTCCTTACTCAATTGATGTTGAACGGACCCGATGTGTATCCTGGTGCAAAAATTTTAGAAAGAAAAGCTGGCGATTCAATTTCACTTAGATATGTGGATAGAAACTCTATTGAATTACAATTTGGAGATCTGGTACATCGACATCTTTTAGATGGAGATCCTATATTGTTTAATAGGCAACCTACTCTTCATAGAATGAGTATGATGTGTCATTTCGCAAAAATTTTAAAAGTAGGAGATACTTTTCGTTTGAATGTGGCTGATACGAAACCGTATAATGCTGATTTTGATGGGGATGAAATGAATCTCCATGGACCACAAGATTATGAAAGTGCAGCAGAACTGGCAAATTTGGCAGAAGTTGCAAGACAAATTATTTCACCAGCTAATAATTCACCTATTATTGGAATCTTCCAGGACTCATTGTTAGGAGCATTTCGATTTACTCGTGAAAATACTGACTTCGATACACGCACAGCCATGAATTTATTGATGTCTTACGATAAACTTAATACAAAAATTTTCAAAAATCCAAATAAAAGAATCAATAGTTTCCAGCTTCTAACAGAGATTATGCCACCATTATCAGCACATTTCCATAATGGACAATATGATTCAACAGAAGATAAAAAAGTTTCAAATAATGTTATTGAAATTATAAATGGCGAATACATAAGAGGTCAATTGGACAAAAAAGCTTTGGGCGCAGGTTCCAAAGGTTTATTACATAGTATATTCAATGATTTCAATTATAGAGAGTGCGGTGATTTTATAGATAATTTACAAGATTTAGTCACTGAGTATATGAAATTGAGTGCATATAGTGTAGGTATTAGTGATTTAATAGCCGATGCTATAACAAATCAAAAAATATCTAATGCAATGATTAAAAAGAAACAAGAAGTTAAAAATTTAATTGATCAAACACATTTAGGTACATTTGAAAATAATACAGGAAAAACCAATGAAGTTGAGTTTGAATCAAAGGTTAACTCAATTTTACAGAAAGCTGCAGATGAAGCGGGTAAAATTGGAAGAAAAAGTTTGGCTGCCGATAATCGTTTTGTCATTATGGTCAATTCGGGAAGTAAGGGTAAATCTTTAAATATTGCACAGATGATTTCCTGTTTAGGACAACAGAACGTCGATGGAAAACGAATCCCTTATGGTTTCCAAGATAGAACTTTGCCTCATTATACAAAATACAATGACTCACCCGAAGCCAGAGGATTTGTAGAATCATCATTCATTCAGGGTTTAACACCCACGGAGCTTTATTTCCATGCAATGGGTGGTAGAACAGGTCTTATTGATACAGCTGTTAAAACTAGCACTACTGGTTATATTCAAAGAAGACTTATTAAAGGATTGGAGGATTTGCGTGTTGTTTACGATATGACGGTTAGAAATAATAAAAATAAAATTATTCAATTTGCATATGGCGATGATAATATTGATCCTACTAAAGTAGAAATGCAAAATCTACCATTGCCTACAGCAACCCGTGAAGATATTTATGCACATTTTCAAATGCCATTAGATGATTCAAGTGATGCTATTATCACGACAAATTATAGCAAAGCTGCTATCAAGAGAATTAAAAAACAGAAAGCCCAATTGATTAAAAAAACTGATGAAATGATAACTTTTATGATTGAAGCGCGAGAAACAGTTGTAGAAAATGTATTTAAATTCATAGATGAAACACAAATAAATATTCCAGTACACTTTCGTCGCATTATTAATAATATTCATAATCAGCTAAGTATTCAATCTAATTCATTGGTTAATATAACACCTATAGAATTATATGAGATGTTGGATGAAGCTTTTGATAAACTATCTAGAAATTACTATGCACCACCTACAGAATTATTTAAAATTGCCTATTATTATTATCTTTCACCCAAAACTTTACTAACAGTAAAACGTTTCAATAGAAAAGCAATCATAATTTTATTAGAAACTATTATTACAAATTATCAAAAGGCTATTGTTCATCCAGGAGAAATGGTAGGTATGATAGCTGCGCAATCAATTGGAGAGCCGACAACACAAATGACCTTAAATACATTTCACTTTGCTGGTGTGGCTAGCAAATCCAATGCTACTCGCGGAGTACCGAGAGTTGAAGAGATTTTATCTCTTTCTGACAATCCTAAGAAACCATCAGTTACTATTTATCTTAAAGAAAATGAGCGAGATAATATCGAAAAAGCACAAGAACTCAAATATACGCTAGAATATACTAGTTTACGTGATGTTGTTGATTCTGTAAGTATTTGTTTTGATCCAGATGATATGACTACTTTGATAGCTGATGATAAACCATTGTTGGCTGAATATAATACCTTTCAGAATTTGGTAGAAGAATGCCAAGAAGACGATTTTGATGATACTGAATCAGATGCAAAATCTAAATGGATTATTCGAATGGAATTAAACAAAGAAGCAATGTTAGATAAACATATTTCAATGGACGATATTCATTTCGCAGTGTCTAATAGTTATAGTGCTGATATTAACTGTGTATATGCTGATATGAACTCTGATAATCTTATATTTAGAATTCGACTTACAGAGAGCAATTGTGCTAGTAAGAAAAAGTCTTTAGACCAATCTGATGAAATTTATAAATTAAAGAATTTTCAAAACAATTTGCTCAATAATATTATTTTAAGGGGTGTTAAAGATATACCAAAAGTTCTTTTGAGAAAAGTTGTAAACGAAGTTGTTATCGATGATGCTAATTATGTGCAAAAAGACGGATGGGTACTTGATACAGTTGGAACCAATTTGCGTGATATTCTCACTCTATCGTCTATTAATAGTAATAAAACTACCAGCAATGATATTCAAGAAACCTATAGAACATTGGGTCTTGAAGCTGCTAGACAATCAATATTCAATGAGCTTTCAGAAGCGATGGACCACGCTGGTGTTTATATTAATTACCATCACTTATCTATTTTATGCGATCGAATGGCAGCAACTTGTAAAATGGTTTCAATCTTCAGACATGGTATTAACAATGATAATATTGGACCTATTGCAAAAGCTTCTTTTGAGGAGACACCAGAAATGTTCCTGAGAGCTGCTCGTCATGCGGAGTTAGATCCAATGACTGGCGTATCAGCTAATATTATGTGTGGACAAGAGGGTTACTTTGGTACAGGGTGTTTCCAAGTAATGTTAGATATAAATAAGATGAAAGGTAATAAGGTCTTAGAAAAGGATATTGATATACAAGCATTGATGTCGGCGGAAAATACAAGTAATCCTTGCTCCTTGCAAAATATTCAAATTAGTAATACTGCGGAATTTATTGGAGGAAAAGACACAGGTGTGGTTGATGATGAATATGATCCTGGCTTTTAAATAAAATATAAATTATTATTAATGGCTATATTAACTTATATTTTACGACGCGTAATAGAGAAAAGCAAATATCCAATTTTTAATATTTGTCCTATGTATTTTTTTTCTGATTTACCAAGCAAATTTAAAGCTCTTCAAAAAGAAGTAATAGAAAATGACTTTTTCACTGAAAACCAGAAAAATATATATATAGGATTATTTTCAGATGCCCAAAAATATTATTATTCTTTCTCAAAATTGGCAAAAATATGGAAAACCAAGAAATATGCATACTACAACAATGATGTAGACTTATGTTTAAAACCTCTGTCATCATACCCCGAGTCTCAAAAGGTTACATTAATACATTTGAAAAAAAAATATGTGTTTCGTTTAACTGATTTTATGAATCTTTGGTTAAGGGGTTTGACAAAAAGCAATGGTTTATCTCCAGATCCACGGTATCCGGTTAATCCATATATAAATAGACCCTTTAGGAAACATCATTTATATATTGTATATTTCAAGTTGTTAGATTCATCATTTATGATTCCATTGCTTATTCAAAATTTTTATCAATTAAATTTTAATATTACCAAATTTGAATTGGTGAATTATCCAACACTAAAAGACTGTGCTATTAATAATTATCTACAAGAAGAAGATGATACAACGCTATTCTTAGATATAATACATATGATAGAAACATTTAAAATAGAGTTAGATTATGCTTATATAGATCCTAGAATGCCCCGTACTCAAATGAAAGACATAGTGATTACACTGAACCCCTTTTTGAAAGATTTTTTAATGGGCTCAGTATCTTGTAATCCATTAACGCGTGAATTATCTCGATCGTCTGCATTAAATGGTTTAAGATGTTTCTTTAGTAGATACACTTTATATGGTACATTACAATATCACGGTGTATCACGCTCCGAAATCTCCTTTGGAGATGTAGAAGATGATGATGAAATAACGGATATTGAAATATCAGATAGTGAATTATAATTATTTAGCACGCGACCTCATCTTACGGCGTTTTCTTTGTAACCTTCTAGTACGTTTCTTTTTCCACTTCCATCGCATTTTAGCTGTTGATTTCTTGAAAGGACAACCATGACCCATTATATAAAGATAATAACATTATATCTTTATGTAATTATTTGAACACCTAGTGTCCTCGCATCACTACATCATCTTCAGCACCCTGGCCACCAGTGCCTCCTCTTTTCTTCCTGCTGCCACCAAACTTCTTAGGAGACCCTCCCGGAACTGGGGGAAAACCCCCCAATTGTTTTTTTTTATAACCACCTCTTAGGATGGTGTGTGGTGTTCCATGTTGAGGCAGAGTACCACCTCTTCTTCGGCGAGAGCGTCTTCTTCTACGAGTGCGTCTTTTTTTATTTCTTCTGTGACGACTAGAGCGTCTGCGTTTAGTTCTCTTTTTTCGGCGGGTTCGTTTTCTTCGCTTTTTTCTTCCTCCGCCAAATCCCTTTTCATTATCTGCCTCATAACCTTTCTCGTGTTTTTGGTCTTCTTTCTCTTGTTTTTGGTCTTCTTTCTTCCATTTTTTGATTGTAGATGAGTATTTTACCATATCTTCTATGAGAGCTTTTTTAAGCCTTTTGATCTGGTCGCTAAGTCGGCTTCGCTTTTCTCCATCTATCACTCTATCTCTCTCTACCTCTTTCTTTTTAATGTTTTCTTCTTGGTCTGTTATCATTTCTTGCATTGCCTCTATTTCTGCAATTTTTTCCATCGATGTATATATTACCTAAATATTTTAGTTAATATATTGATTAACATCTACGATAATGTCCATGTTTGGTGATTTTCCCTGCTGCATTACGGCGCTGTCCTACTAAGCATTTTCCCTTTCTACCTTTTCCACCTCTACGAGTGCGTTTTCCTCCACGTTTAGCATGTCTGCGTCTCAAAATAGCATTGGCCTCACGAGCTACTCTGGTATAGGTGCCACGTCTCATACTTGGGCGGCTCTTACCCTTGTAGTGAGATTTTTTCTTACCCCACTGTTTTGCTCTAATGTAAGCAGCATAGACTCCTTTTTTATTAACACGACAAGTTCCTTTGGTGCAAATTGGGAAACTTGGATGAGGGCGTTTAGCTGGTCCTAAAAAACATTTGCGACCACATTTTTTGTACATAACCGTGCGTTGATGTCCACGAGGTTCCTTTTTGCCCCATCCGGCCCAAGGAACGCGCTTGCGAGTTTTTCGTTTTCCTCCTTTTCTACGAGTTGGCATTATATATTATATTAATATAATAATTCACGATTGAATGAATGAAGGCCGGATACAACACCAACAACCTTTTTTTTGTGGACCATTTAATGCATTCCATTGTTTTATTGTGTAATTATTACTCATAGATAAATTACAACGCGCACAAATTGGCTTCAAATTAGAAACATCTAAAGTTCCGCCTTCACTTTCAGGTTTATCGTGACCAACATGAAAATCAAATACACTAATATCATTTTCACACCAATTTATATAACATTTCTCCTTAAATGTCTCTCCAAATACTTGAATCCAACATTGCTCGCGAATGGCTTTTGGTATAGTAGCTTTTCGATATTTACCTTTTTTATTGTTTTTTGTATTTTTTCGACCAGTTCTTCTAGGCATTTGAGATTATATATTAATCTTTCTTTAATATATATGCATAAAGCTTCCAAAAAAGTTGTGGTATTTGATTTAGATGAAACAATAGGACATTTTGAAGAATTAGGCCGTTTCATTGATGGTTTAGCTGCACTACATGAAAATAAACAATTTGTCCATTCCTATCATAAAGACGCATTTGATCACATTACTCAAAAACATTTTAATGAAATTTTAGATTTATATCCAGAATTTTTCAGACCAAAAATACTAAATATATTTAAAACACTCGTCAAGCTTAAAAAAAAGAATAAAAATTTGAAAGTGGCAATATACACAAATAATATGGGGCCTCGTAGTTGGACATTGTATATCAAAAGATATATCGAAAATAAAATTGGTCATAAATTATTTGATAAAACAATTACTGGATATCGCACACATGAAAAAGGTAATTGTCGTACAACACATAGTAAAACCCATAAAGATCTTATTAAATGTATGAAATTACCAAGTAATACACAAGTCGTTTTTTTCGATGATCAATATCATCCAAAGATGAAACATAATAATATACATTATGTGCATCTTTCTCCATATACCAGGGGCATCAAATTTTTAGATATGATAAAACGATTTATTAAAGCAAATAATAAAGGAAAATTTGGAACAACGTTTAAATTTGCTCCCAGTTTATCAAACACGCAATTTATAACAACAATGTATAAAATTTTAGAAAAACTAGGAAGACAACATGTCACATATCAAGTAACCAAAACAAAACTTAGCAAAACAGATGTAGAAGAAACCGTGCGTATTAAACAAGCCATAAAACAGTTTATCGGGAAAAAGAGCAGAAAAAAGAAAAAGAAAACTCACAGAAGAAAAACTAGGCGACGACTTTCTTAACTACTGGAACTTTTTGCAATAATGATTTTACAGAACTAGATAATAATAACATAATTCCAGCTTCAAAAATTATTTTTTTATGGTGACCAGAAATGCCTTTCTCATCCCAAGGATTACATAAATACATTAACACTACACCCACAAAAATCTTAAATATATCATCCGCCTTCTCTAAATAATGTGGTGCGCTATGCCACAAACCTAGAATAGTAATTATATATAATATCCAAAAAATAGCCCTTCCTATATCATATATTCGTTCGTATAGTTTCATTTATAGTAAATTTAGATAATTTACTTTGACAAACACCAAACCAAAACCTTTTTATTTGTATTATTATCTATCCAATGTTCACCGACTCCTAAACATTCGCCGCACTCTTTATACTGTCCTCTAAATAATTTAAATTCACAATAACAACAAGTTTTTATTGTGGTTTCATCACAATGAGAGCAAAAATCAACTTCCATTTTCTTAATAATGCCAATTCCTTTACACAGAGAACATTTAATCGTTCTATATTTTGACATTTATAATATTACGATTTAAAAATTATAGTATAATGTATCTTAAATGGATTTTTATATGTACAAATCGTCCTGTCCACGTTGGTATGCTATTCAGAATGATATTAGACATATTGTAGTTGCAAAAGATACAAAAGAAGAAGATGTTAAAGAACAAGCAAAGCAAACGGCTAACAATCTTACTGGATCTAAAACATGCAATATTCAACTAATTCAAAAATATCATATGATTATACAACCTAAAAAAAGTTATGCCGCGCTCACTCACCTAACCTTCCATGGTCAAAACGCGCCATATGCAGTATCTCCCTCATCAGAAAATAAAAATGATATATAAAATATATGGATAACTCTTATAATTGTGTAATATGTTTAAAAGATTTAGATATGGATAACGGTGTATTAACACCTTGCAACCACCGTTATCATTCTGAATGTTTTTTCAAATGGATTTTTAAAAAAAGAACCTGTCCATTATGCCGTAAAGAATTAATTGCACAACCAGATATAGAAGAACGCGCGTCTTTATATGAATTACGTCGTCAAATAGACTGGGAAAGCTCATTATATAACACCTTGCGCAATAATGTGGATACTTTGGAGAAGCATATACTAACAAAAAAAAAAGAATTGGAAAATTTGAATTTACAAGTCCATTCAAGACAAAATCAGTTAGTTACAATCATTGATCGTTATAAACAATTTATGCAAAGTTCGCGAAGAAACCAAAGGAGGCGCAGGCGTGGTTTATTGTTTTAAAAATAATCACAAATGGAATTAAAAATAATCACAATATAATAGTAGTGATGAGTTTATCAATAATAAGAAATTACGATTATCCAGCCTTACTATTTCTAGGCGGGATGTGTAAAATTATTCAAAAATTATACCCTAGAGTTGATACATATCTACAACGATTTGAAAAATATAATAATCTTCCTTTAGAAAGAAGGAGGTATATTATTAAAAATTTTATCAAATCTGCACTATTATTAGTATTATCAATAGGTTTATTTAGGCCTGTAATTTGGCCGGCAATAAGATATAATCAGTGGGACACTCGTCTTATTCATATAACAGGTGCAATATATACTTCCAATGATCTCATGGGATTAGTGATGGTTAAAAAACTGCCTTATAGTACCAAAATGCATCACATTATTACAACTGCATTATGTCTTACCTGTTTTGGAATTGATTTTCAAACATCACATTTGGGAAAAATGATGTTTGTTTACACATTTGCATCTAGTCAAGCTTATTTAGTAAATTTTTATTTAGGCGCTAGATTACTAACTGAAAAAGCAAAATTGGAAATGGTTCGTATAACTGCAAGAAATATATATTTCCTTTGTTGTCTATTTAATTGGGGGTGGCATCTTTTTTGGATATTAAACAATTATAGCATTGTTAATACTGGTCATTTGTTATATTTTGTCGTATTATTTTGGATAGTCAAAGATGACATTATACTATTATCATGGTTAAATAATACAATGATTAGATTTAATTAATTCTTGCCCTTATTATCTTCTTTTGCGATGATATATCCTTCTAGATCGTCTTTTACCCTTTCGTTTTGCTTTTGATGGCCTGGACCATTTAACCAATCCCTTTGTTCCTTTAAATCGCTTATCACCTTTTGCTATTCTAAATCTACGATATTGTGTTTGTAAACGTTTCAATTGCTTTTTATTTTTCCCTATGCGTCTTCTTTTACGAGTCTTTCGTGTTTTTCTTCTCTTCGTCTTTCTTCTTCCTCCCATTCCCGGAATACTATGAATCCTTGAAGTCATTGGGTCGATAGCTGTCAATAATTTCCCATATGCTACTGCAACATCTTTAGTCCAAATTTTCTTTTCCAACAAGTTCTTTCTGTTGCGGACCTCGTTCTTAACTTTTTCTTTATCAAGTTTAATATTTCCTTCGAGCTGTTCTTTTGCACTATTGTTAAATAAATCAATAAGCTTTCTTTCGGTGAAGGAAAAGACGAGGTCTTGATAAAAACGTTTTTTGTTTTCTTTTTTTATAACCTTCATAACATCCTCTCTCTGGGATTCGATTTGTTTTTCTTCCTCTAAAAGCTCCTTCATTCTTTCCGCGGCTATACGTCTTCGTTCTGCATATGCAGCTGTCCGTATCTCACGCTCTTGTGTTTCTCGAACTCCTTGGACTCCATATCTTCTGTCTCCATATCTTCTATCTTCAGGTATATCAGACATATATAATTACTTGATATTATATATAATTAAATTTTTCTAGTTTTTCTTTTTAATGCGTTTTCTTCGACGTTTTGTCTTTTTTCTAGTTTTCATTTTTTTCCGTGTTTTTTTGCGGCGTTTTATCTTTTTTCTTTTACGAGTTTTCCTTCTCTTCGTCTTTCTTCTTCCTCCCTCTGGGGCACCACTGGCAAGACGAGCAATTCTTGAAGTCATTGGGTCGATAGCTGTCAATAATTTCCCATATGCTACTGCAACCTCTTTATTCCAAAATTCCTGCTGAGTTTTACCGAGTATGCCTTGAATCTCCTTTTTCTTTTCCAACAAGTTCTTTTTGTTGAGGACTTCCTTCTTAACTTTTTCTTTATCAAGTTTAATATCTCCTTCGAGCTGTTTTTTAGCAGTGTCTGTGAATAGTTTTATCAATTCATGTTTATCCTCTGCTAAGTTGAGATCGAGATAAAACATGGTTTTATTCAGATCTTTCGCTCTCTCTCTTCTACTCTCTCTCTTCTCTTTTCTCTCCTCTTCAAGTTTTTTTGTGTTTTCAAGTGTTCTACGACTTTGTTCTGTAAAGTCGCGAACGGAAGCAACGCTCGCATCGGGGCGGGGCGTCGCGTCGCTTCTGTTTGCAACTGCTGTAGGGTGTCGGCGGGTAAATCGAGCCATACGGTTCCTAAAATATGGGCTATCAAACATATATAATTACTTAATATTATATAATTAATTTTTTCTAGTTTTTCTTTTTTTTACGCATTTTCTTCGACGTTTTGTCTTTTTTCTTTTGTGAATTTTCCTTTTTTTCCGCGTTTTTTTGCGGCGTTTTGTCTTTTTTCTAGTTTTCCTTTTCTTCGTCTTTCTTCCTCCTCCAAACTCTGGGTCTTGACCCTGGTCAAACGCTTCTTGTATTGCTGCTTCTTCTGCCTGTTGAGCTGCTGCTTCTTCTGCTAAGGCGAGCCTGTCCATCTTATCCATACGGTCAATATCAGTGTAATGGATAGTTGTATTTCCTGTATGTATATTGTGGTGGGGCCATTTGGAAGTGGCTTCTTGTTCTGTGTTCTTACCCCAACCCAATAGTCGAGGATCTGCTGCTTTTTTGTCTTTCCGATAGTCATCTTTCGTTGTTTGTTCAGCTCTGATTTTTTCCAGAGATAATCTTCGCCCTTGTTCCTCCCTATAAGCTATTTCTTTTTGTACTTGTTGTTCATGTTCAGATGGACCTGCCAACCAACCCCACCAACTATTTGCAGCAGGTTCGACAAATGGCGCTGGTGTTTTTGTCCCAAATCGTGTTTCACCTCTACCGTAACTCTTTTGCCTATTGTATAATTCCATTCCTTGTGCATGTTTTGGCTTGTTTATAGTTTGTATAATCTCACGCCTCTCTGCTGCTTTAATTGCTTTAAGATTTTCTTCATCGGACAACCCTTCTTTTTGACCTCTCACTGCTACATTCTTCCAAATAACGTTCTTAGTGGAAGGTCGTTGCTGAACATCAAACTGATCTAAATTCGAGCGAGTAAGGGCTGCCAATGGGCGCGCTGGAGTCGTATCCTTCCGTTGCTGATAATCAAATGGTAAAGAACGCGCTGTTGCTATCTCATTCAACTTATCCTCTATACTCTCATCTTCATCTTCATCACTCTCGTAATGATGCATTGGTCCCCCAGATCCAAAATCGTCACCTTCCTCTCCTTGAAACCAAGTGTAGTTATCACCCATATATAATAACTAAATATAAATATAAATTGAAATATCTTAAACCTATCGTTACTAGTTTAATTAAACACAATGACTAAACTAGTAATCGTCGAATCGCCCGCCAAATGCAAAAAGATTGAGAGTTATCTTGGACCAGGTTACAAATGTATTGCCAGTTTCGGACATATACGTGATCTTGCAGATGGTTTAAAAGGAATTGATATTCAAAATAATTTTAAACCAACGTTTCGCTTACTTCCTGGTAAAAGTAAGTACATCAAACCCCTTAGAGCGGCCATTAAAAAAGCAGACGAGATTATTCTTGCGACAGATGATGACAGAGAGGGTGAGGCCATTGCATGGCATATTTGCAAAGCCTTTAATTTACCCGTGAGTACAACGCCAAGAATCATATTTCATGAAATAACTAAATCTGCAATTAAAAAGGCTGTTAGCAATCCAACTGTTGTTGATATGAATAAAGTAAATGCACAACAAGCACGACAAATATTGGATTGTCTGGTAGGATTTACTATTTCGCCTATTTTATGGGCAAATATTAGTAGAAAAAGTGGTTTATCCGCTGGCCGATGTCAAACGCCAGCACTAAGACTTATTTATGATAATCAACAAGAAATCAATAATGCACCAGGAAGAATAGCATATGATACAACAGGTTATTTTACAGATAAAAATTTAGATTTTAAACTTAATCATCACCACGAAAACGAAGTAGTAATGGGTGATTTTCTAGAAAGTAGTGTTGATTTTGAACATGTTTATACTTGTGCAAAACCTGTTAATAAAAAAAAGCAACCTCCGCTTCCATTCACAACTAGTGCTCTTCAACAAAAAGCATCTAATATTTTAAACTTCTCTCCAAAACGGACTATGACAACCGCTCAAAAACTATATGAGCAAGGATTCATTACATATATGAGAACTGATAGCCGCACTTATAGTAAAGAGTTCATTGGAAAGGCAAAAAAATTTATTAAAGAAAAATGGTCTGGTAAATATATTAATAGTAATGTTGATGCATTGAGTCTACGAAATGGTACGAAGAAAAATACAAAGAAAAATACAAAAGACGATAATGCGCAAGAAGCACACGAGGCTATTAGACCAACGGACGTAACACGACAGAAACTCTCTGCAAATATAGATCCATCACAACAGCGATTATATGATTTAATATGGTCAAATACAGTGGAAAGTTGTATGTCACCAGCTGAATATTATCTTTTATCAGCGAAAATTACTGCTCCAGAAAAATATTGGTATAAGTATTCTGAGGAACTGATTACATTCCCTGGTTGGTTAATTGTTAGAGGTTATGAAAAAGAGAATCCAATATACGATGGGATGTTGAAATTAGAACAAAACAAAATAGTTAAGTATTCAAAAATTCAAAGTAAAATGACGTTGAAAGATCTTAAAACACATTATACAGAAGCAAGATTGGTGCAGCAAATGGAAAAAGTAGGAATTGGAAGACCATCAACATTTTCATCACTTGTTGCAAAAATCCAAGACAGAGAATATGTTAAAAAAGGAAATGTTAAAGGCAAACCGTTAAAATGTGTAGATTTTACATTGAGCGACGAAACATTGGTCGAAATGGAAAATACTAGAATATTTGGGGAAGAAAAAAATAAATTAGTTATTGAGCCAACGGGTATAATTGTAATAGAATTCTTAATTAAAAAGTTTGATCCGTTATTCGTATATCCTTATACAAAAAATATGGAAGACACATTGGATGAAATTGCAAAAGGAGCTAAGTTATGGCATTCGTTATGCCAAACATGTTATGATGAAATGAAAAATTTATCTGGAACAATTAAGAAAAATAACAGAGAACACATTCAGATTGATAAGGATCATGTGTATATGATAGCAAAATATGGTCCAGTTGTTAAGTATGAAAAAGATGGAGAAACTAAATTTAAATCAGCAAAGAAGGATTTAGATATAGAGAAATTGAAACGAGGTGAATATACATTGGAAGAAATTATAGCGCCCAAACCATCTTTTACAGGCAAACGACTTGGTTCATACAAGAACCAGGATGTGCTGCTGAAAAAGGGTAAATATGGTTTATACATTGTGTGTGGGGATAATAAATACTCATTAAAGGGTGTTGTGCGTAAACCGGAAGACAATATTCAATTGGAGGATGTATTGGATATTTTACTGGGAAAAAAGTCGAGTAATCCTAAAGTATTACAGATAGTAACAGAATCACTATCAATAAGAAAAGGTAAATATGGACCTTATATATTTTATAAGACATCTACAATGAAAACCCCACGCTTCTTGAATCTAAAAAATATCGAGTGGAAATCAATGCAAAAACAGGAGATACTTGGTTGGTGTAAAGAAGAGTATGGTATTTAGAGACAGTATAATGGTGGTACTCGAACTACCATAGCACGAAGTTGCTCATCCCTTAACATATTGAATTCTAATGTAAAGGTGAAAGGCAAGCACTTAAAATCTACTAATCGCCCATCATGATATCTGAATTTAAATCGTAGTCTATCTATCCTCTCGATAGGTGGATTATAGTGTGATATATTAGCTATAAACGCTCTAGTAGAGTCGTACATTTGCGAATATGGCAAACACCTAACAGGTATTTTAGCAAAAGCACATTTAACCTTCCCTGCATAATCATTATTAAACCATCCACCGGTATTTTCTGAATAAGGCTCAATTTCATCCATACTATTATATTTTTCAACTTGCATATAAATATAATCATCCCCCATTATGTCTAAATTACATATCCCACTTGGGTCTAAAGGATTAGCACTTAAATCATCTAAATTTATGACCTGATTTTTAGATGGGTCTGTTAACCATTCGTTACCACTGCCATCTTCCATTTCATAATCAAAACCGAAAGGATCCCCTGAAATATCCATATGCCATGGATTTGGTGGTGTTGAATGAGAAAAATATTCTCGTTTCTTGTAACCCAAATAGGCTGGTAGACCCCATCTTGTATAATGATTCCAAACATCAACTTGATTACAATCTATATTATAGGAAAGTTTTTCTTCAAATAACAAATCAAATTTGTCCTCTAAATTCCCGAACCAGAATTTGTTCGTAACTGCATTATATTTACATCTGAAATTGTTATAGTTTGCAACTAGTGGCCATGTATAATCAGCAACTACTTTATTCATTTTTGTTTCAATTTCCGCTGCTAATTGATCTGGTGTATAAGAGCCTTCAGAAATTGTTATTGTAAAAGTATGTGGAAACCCAGGAATAGGTGGGAGATATACTTTGAAAGATAATTTCGTATTCTGATATTCATTACTAAAAACATATTGGTTGCTAGGAAGAGAAATATTAAGAAGTCGCATAGATTGTATTTTTTGCAAAGATTGTGGAAGATCAATTTCAAAATAATTGCTATTGGGCCATTTTTTGATATCACGATCGAAAGAATGGACGGAAACTAACTTTCTGTCTAAAACGTATGTTTGTTCTCTAGGAATTAGAGGATGTTGTTGTTGTACATTAAACTGACTCATAATATAAAAAAAAGATATTTTATTTTTTATAATACTTCCTAAAAGAACGAATTTAGAAATTTATAAATAATAAAATACAATAGTATATATATATAGATGCCAGGTCCTGGATACAGAAAAACAAATTTAAAAACAAAATCCATTGCGAAGAGTGCAGATTTAGAATCTACAGCTGCTGCTTTTAATGCTAAGCAAAAAGCAATAAACATAATGAAAAAAATGAAAAAAGGTGGTACATGGATGAAAGTAGAAAATTGGTTAATGGTTGCGAAATTAATAACTATTGTTGGTGTAATTATATTTGTGATATCTACTTCTTCGGGTCAAGTAGATGGTGAGTTGGCAGCTTATTATTGGATGGCAATAGGCATTGTTACCACACTTGTGATGACAACTGTAATGTTGGCTAGAACAAGTAAAGGAGAAGGTGTTTTTTCATTAATAACTAAAATGGCAGCCTTATATTTACCATCAATGGCTACTCTCATACCTATTGCTGTGATGATATATATATTTCAAACAGTCAGAAGCGCCTTAGTCAAAGATGCTGCTCATTTGCCCCCACAATTTTATACATTTCATTATTTAACATTTTTCTTCTTATTTTTGCAACTTATTATGTTATATCAATTCTTTGGTGGTGAAATCAAAGCTATACTATCAAAGGGTAAAATTCCAGACCCTAATAAATGGGCATATGTTTCTGCTTTCATATTTTTCAGTATTATATCTTTAGGTTCTGCTGCAGAACTATATGTTATTATAACACGATTTATTACGGACGGATAAAAAAGAATCGAAATGTTACACCGTATTCTTTCGCACTTGTCCAAATACCAGAAATCTTTAATAATAATTTAACAGAAGTATATTTGGTAGGTGTAGTTTGACTATTATTATAAAAAATCTTAATAAATCCATTTTGCAATTGTTGTGGGATCCCCGGGTACCGAGCTCGA
>JGI24920J38491_100025_pt1 | contig 31291 bp, 41 predicted proteins | sample LinPFosmplate8_FD_38491 | JGI IMG/M metagenome (IMG submission 38491)
TGCAGGTCGACTCTAGAGGATCCCACCTCAACGGAGTACATGGATTTTTTGTTATTGGAGAACATGAGGTAGATTACGGTCGCAATGGCGAGGGCAATAAATACCTGTCTTGGAGAGACTTTGTTCATCTTAATCTTCATCATCTTTATATACTATCAACAATTTTTTTTATTCTGAATCCTGGATCATGTATTGGTCTGGATATGTTTCTTCTTCAACCTCGACCTCGACCTTTGCTTCTGGGATTTTTTCTTCGTGAATTTTTAATTGAACAATATTCCAAGATGGACCAAACACTTTCTTCGCAAACCAAAGTCCAGAAAATTCCACGAGTGCTGTACATGACATACCGACTGTGATTGAATTAAATTCAACACTTTCCTTAGTGTGATCGAAAACACGTGTTGCGGAAATACGATCAGTTTCAAGATTATCACTTATGGTATATGCACCCGAAATCGTCTTCTCTGGAAGTTCTTTACCGAACCACGTCTTACTATTTTCCAATGCAGATTGAAGATTGGTAGTGTGAACAGATTCGACCTTCGCCTGGTTGTCCTCACCTGTAACTTCGAATGATACTTCACCCGTTTCTTGATCGACATCAGATACAATGACACCGTCCATCTGAACAAAGTATCGTTTCTTTTCATCGTTTAATGCTCGAGAATGGTATAATCCATCTTCGCCTTTTGAGAGAGTATCGTAAATCATTTTGTATATTGTATTGGTCTCAATTCTTTAACCCAATAAATGGTATCATTGCCGATTTTTCGAGGATTGGTTTTGGAACCCATTTATCTCTAATTGGTTTAAATCCGTAAAGCGTTTCTTCCATTTTGATATTTTTTGGTAAATCGAAACTCGACGTACTATTTGGCCTGAAATCATATTCATTTTTAATATACGAATGAGTTGTATTGGGTTTCCATGTAAGTGAGCTTGTGTTAAAACGACTTGCACCACTTGATTGTTTAAATCCTGGTATATTAAGTGTATTTACTGATGAATCCAAACCATATACGATTTGTTTTGTTAATTTATCCCTGGATGGTTTTGAAGTATACCTAACGTATTTAGAAGGATCAACACGTTTCGCCTTTTGTATATTTACACTTTTAACGTATGTAACTTTCTTTGCTGGTGTTTTAGCTGTCTTATGTACCATTTTTAATATATTTTCCATGGGTTCTGATGCTTTGATTGGTTTTTTAGTTATAATACGGGCTAATTTTACCATACGTTGACGATCCTTTTCTTTCTTCTCTGGACGTAACCCGAGTTTTTGCATAAGGTATATATCATCAGTTAAAAATGTCTTACCCGCGACATATATCTTATTATTAATAACCGTTTTGTTTGTAGCTTGATTACGGTAAGTAACACCCTTTTTACGTGTTTGGATAACTTCATACCCAAATTCGTTTGGACGCATAAATGCAATATCCAAAATACCTCCTAGATTAATAGGCATAATGCGTTTTTTCTCTGGTGAATACCATCGAACTTTTAAATCGAGTGTAAATAATTCAACATCAATAAATACGTTACGTTTTGATGGTTGATTGTTTTTACCACCTTTTAGTTTCTTTATCAAACTGTATCGACGCGTTACGTAAGGACCAGACTCACCAAAACGTAACCCTATAAATTTACCAATTTTACTCTTTTTTGATAAAATACGATCACGAATGCGAATATTTATCTTCTTTGATATTTCACCAAGTCTATTCCATAAAAGAAGTTTAACAGCTTGTAATTTACCGAAATACTTTTCATCTGGTTTCATACGAGGTGCAAATTTGGTATCTATATCACTCGTAACGACCTTATCGTTACGGTCCATGTATACGTTGAACGCTTCACCACCACTAATGATAATATCACCCATTGGTTTTAAAAATACTGTAAGTTCACTTATCACTTCATATATAATATCACGTATAGAATCTGTAACAACAACGTAGGCCATTTTTTCAAATGACTCCTTTGAATACATACGGTTTACACGATTTCTAAATTTTTTTAGTTCATCCTGTTCGTAATATTTCTTTAAAACTGGGTCACCAAAAAATAAATTTTTATTCATGAATTTAGAAACCGCGGTTTCCGAGTAAATATTCTCGTCCATTATTATATAACGTATATAATAAATATGGAGTGTGAAGATACATGTCGATGTTATGCTGATTATGATACACCATACCCACACGCAGAGCAAACGTGTGGTACTCGTAAAAAAGGGTACATAATTCCATGTAAATCAAAATGTTGTGCTGGTGGGTGTCCAAATAATGATAATGATATATTACCCAGACAACCATACGGGTTTGGCTACCTGTACCCTATACGTCTAGATAACGTCTTTAAATTTTCATTATTACTAGTAATTATTCTACTTGTTCTCAGTACATATCTATCGTTCAAAAAATAGACTTAAAGATTGATGGCATAAGTAATATATAAAATGTCTATTGAATCCGTACTCGAAGAAATCACCGCTCTCAGAAACGATATCAAAACGCTCTCCAAAATCGTCAGAAAGGTTAAGGCGAAACAAGACGACCCAAACGGGGAAAAGGCGGCTAAGCGTGCCGAAAACAACGGGTTTAACCGCAAGCAAGTCATCTCCGAAAAGCTTCGTGTGTTTTTGGAATTGCCAGAAGGTGAATTGGTCTCTAGAAGTACCGTCACGCGCGCCATTAACAAGTACGTCAACGACAAGGGGTTGAAGCATCCAGACAACGGTCGCGTTTTGGTACTTGACGAAAAGTTGCGTGATTTGCTCGAACCACCAGCTGAAACCCAAGTCACGTTTTTGAATTTGCAAAAGTACTTGAGTCCACATTACAGTAAGCCAGTCGAAACGGCTTAAAAAATACATACATACTATATATAAACCATGTTAATTGACAGACAATCTGTAGAATTACTTGTTGGTACAAAAATAACTAAATTAGATTTGTACCAAAAAGCTTTTAGACATAAATCCATACTCAAAGAAGATGAATCTCTAGATGGATCATTTGAAACACTCGAATTTATCGGTGATTCCGTATTAGGTTTTGTCATTACGAAATTTTTATTCGATCGATATGAAAATAGGCAAGAGGGGTTCTTGACTAAAGCGCGTACGAAACTCGTGCGAGGTGAAACGTTAGCTGATATAGCCACTAAACTTGGTTTATATAATTGGGTTCAAATGGATGAAAAGGGTATGCGTAATGAATGGTTCAAGAACCCTAAAATTCTTGAAGACGTTTTCGAGGCACTCGTGGGTGCGATATACATGGATCTTGGGTTACTTCATGCAAAACAGTTTATTTTGACTATATACATGAACCCTGAATACGTTAATATGAACTCGATTATGATCGATGATAACTTCAAGGATCACCTCATGCGTCACTGTCAAACCAATAATCTTTCGTTACCCGAATACCGTGTTTTAAATCATGAAAATGGTATTTTTTATATCGACGTCTATGTCGATAACGTATTTTTTGGTAGAGGACACGCTAAGAACAAAAAACAAGCCGAACAACACGCGGCAAAACGATTCTTTTACCCACCACCTCCACCACCCGGTCCTCCTCCAAATGAACCATACTTAAACAATAGACCCTTTTAAAATGTATAATTATGAGAAAATATTTATATATTGCGAGTGGTGTTATCAGTACTATACTAGTATTGAAATTACTGTTTAGAAAACCGCCGCCACCGTCACCAGATTATTCTGATTTACCACCACTGGAAGACCCCGATGAGTCTTCGTCCGAAGAGAACATCGTTATTAAAAGAACACTTACATCACGTGCTAATACATACCAAAAGGACGAGGTTATTAAACGACCTAAGTTATCACATATGTTAAAAGATGAACTTATTGAAGAATGTACGCGACGAAATATTGCAGTTATAGGAACTGTCCGTGTTTTACGTGAACGTTTACGTCTCGCACGCGAAGAGGAAAAACAGGCTTAAAAGTGATATACAATATTTAGTTAATATGCACCCAAATGTACAGAAGTGGTTAGATTTTGAATACGCACCGCAAAAATCACAAGAGTGGTTGGATCTTAGAATGGGTATGCTTACGGCTTCAGATGCGGCGTCGGCTATAGGTGTAAATAAATATGAAACACCCCACAAACTTCTTTTAAAAAAATGTGGGAAAGGTGAACCATTTTTTGGTAACGAAGCAACTAGACACGGGGAAAAATATGAAGATGAGGCACGCATTTTATATGAACAGAGACACGGGGAAGTCGTACACGAATTAGGGTTGTGTCCACACCCGAAGTACCCATTTTTGGGTGGATCACCCGATGGAATATCCGAGAGTAACAAACTTGTAGAAATTAAGTGTCCCATGATGCGTGCCATAGATGATAGTGTTCCCGAACACTATATGCCACAGTTACAATTGTGTATGGACATTTTAGATTTGGAAGAAGCAGATTTCATACAATATAAACCAGCCGAAACAAATTGGCCTAAACCAGAAGAATTTATAGTTACAAACGTGAAACGTGACCGAGAATGGTTTGCAACAAATTTACCTATTATGGAGGACTTTTGGCAGAAGGTATTATATCATAGAGAATATGGTATAGATGATCCACCACCAAAAAAGACACGTAAGAAAAAGGAACTTGTTAGACCAGATTGTCCAATATCTACAGATACAGATGACGATTATATAGAATATGGATAAATTATATATTTTCAAGAATATTTAATATTATACTCTTTAAAATGATATATAAAATATATAGTAAATTAATAAAATCTTTACTCGTTTTTGTGATTAGTAAAAAGAAAAATTATATTTGAATTTCAACATCCTTCTCAAGGAGATACTTTGTATAGAATAAAAAAAAGTTTTTTTGGGTAATCACCAAATCGGGTAAAGATTTTCTTTATATATAACATGAATACCATTTTCATTTTAGATAATGAAAAATTAGGTACATGGTACGTAGGTAAAATTTATACAAAAGTGAATATCGATGGTTTTCCTATATATAGAACACTTACACAGGATCAGCTAAGTGATAATTTATATAAAAAATATATTGATTATGAAAATCCATATATTAATCTTATTTTTTTGAATGAAACGTATTATACTTGTCATGGTATAGAACGATGGATGACCACATTAGATTATAAATTCAAACGTTATCCGGGAAAATACGAAGAAATTAAAAAACTTTTAACTGCTGGATGGGCTGCAAATGATACAGTAGACTATTCAAGTATATACATTTGTAATACAACTCAAACCGAAACAGATAAAGTATATACAGACCTTAAAAGGAACTGGAATAAATATACTTCATATGACCTTAAAAAATCTTTAAATAAAAATAATAAAACGGATAGTGATAAATACAATATACGTAAGCAAAACCCAAAATTTTTATTCGAACAAGCTCGAAAACACGTAGTGTATAGAATGAATAAAGGATACACACCAAAAAAATCAACACTTATTAAATATAACCTAAGTTAACGTAAACCAATCACAAAAATAGACTATAAAATGGAAGAACAATATACGCGCGCCGTGTCCTTACTCAATGGTCAACTGTACCAACACCAAAAAAAAGGTGTATCGTGGTTACTTTCCATGGAAAATCTAGACCGAGGACCAAAAGGTGGATTCCTTTGCGACGAAATGGGTTTGGGAAAATCGATACAGATCATTTCGACAATACTCGGAAACGTAAAAAAGAATACACTCATCGTCGTACCAAAATCTATAGTCACACAATGGGAGAAGGAAATTATGAAATTTGCGCCTTCCCTAAACGTGTTTATATATGATGGTCATGATAGAACACAAGACCCGGATGACCTGCTCAAATCTGACGTTGTTGTAGCCCCATACTCACTCCTTACGGAAAAGGCCATGATGTTACATAGGATAAGGTGGGGGCGGATCGTTTTAGATGAAGGTCACGAAATTCGTAACCCGAGTTCGTCTAAGTTTAAGGCCGCGTGTAAACTCCACGCCGATCTTAGATGGATTCTATCGGGAACACCTGTGTTCAATTCAATGAAAGATTTCGTGACTTTGTGTACATTCATTGGGGTTGATCGAAAGCTCGTACAAGGTATGACGACCAAAGTGAAAAACCTCTATTTATTACGCAGAACCAAGGAAGATAATCCCATGCTTGAAATACCCGAGTGTAAATTCGAAAACGTTGAACTCGAAATGTATCCAGAAGAACGCGAATTATACAAATGTGCGTTTATTGAATCGCAAGAGATGATCAAAGACATTTTCAGAACTGCTGTAAATGTGAACATGCATAACATGGAAATTTTTGAATGTTTGTTACGTGCGCGCCAAAGTATGATTTACCCACAAATGTATATTAATGGTATCGCAAAGAAACGCGATGAAATACCCGAGTTTTGGGAAGGTCGTTCTAAGAAAATGGAAACGTTGTTTAAACTGATTTCAGAACACCCGGATGAAAAAACACTCGTGTTTTGTCAATTCAAACAGGAAATGGATTATATACGTGAAAACCTGACGTGTCCCGTATTTCGTATCGATGGCACGGTTTCTAAAGAAGATAGAGAAAAGCAATTAAAATTGTTCAATGAAGCACCGCAAAATAGTGTTTTTATCATACAGGTAAAAGCGGGTGGTCAAGGTTTGAATATTCAGTGTGCGTCACGTATATATTTTACTGCACCGTGTTGGAATCCTGCCACTGAATTACAAGCTATTGGGAGGGCGCATAGATCGGGACAAAAACGAATTGTGTACGTAAAGAAACTGGTTTATGGAGATACACCCGGATACCCTTCAGTGGAACAGGCTATGATTGCTCTACAAGGACACAAATCAATTTTATCAGCCGAAGTTTTACGTGACGAACGGTTAAAAAATCAAATACCAACTGGTAATAAAACCAGTGATACTATATCAATTTCCGCAATTCGAAATATTTTCCGCGCGTAATGTATATACAAAATGCAAACATTTGGATCAAGAGCTGAAGTGTTTCACGGAACAGCAATGAAAACGACAGGCGGGTTGACAAAATCTGACCTTACACAAGATAAATATGGGGCGATTATCTCTAAAGCTGCGCGTAAAGCGGCTTTGGCCAGGATGAAATCGGAAGGGAAACAACACTTGGTTAAGGTGTTCAAACCAAAGAAATCAGGGTTTGGACTTCAACCAAAAGAGGGTACGAAAAAATACAAAACATTAGTCAAGAAAATGTTGTAATACTATAGTAAATAATGACGTTGTCTAAATGGAACGAATCCGTTCGATTAGCCAAGATTAAACATGGATTAAATCCATCTTCGTATATGGAGCTCAAAGGTAAAATATTAAAAGAAGCTCAGGCTATTTACCAAATGCTTTTATTAAACGACTCTAAACGCCGATAAACTGGAACCCCTTAAGTCTCTGTGGCTCATAAACCACGAGCGAGTTAAGTTTCCAGGTCATACCAAATTTTCTATTCAAAAAATAAACACTATTCATCTCAACAACCGCCGTTCCCGATTGTCGAGCGTATAACCCATTTCCAACGTCATCGTATAACGCCGTTTTGTTCTCGTCATAGACGTGTGATTTAACTTTATCATCCATAGTTGTATCGACCTTAACGCGAAATTTTGGTTCGCGATCAGGGGATTCCTTGATATTAGAGTTAAACATTGGTTTGAGTTCACCAACACTCATTTTCTTACCGAAAATCTTTTCACTTTGTTCGGAAACAGATTCAATAACTTTATTTTCAATTTCACGCAAAGTTTCGTAAAATTTCCTCACGTAATTCTCCTCTTCATCCCACCCCTTCATAGCGAAGTCGATGTTATATTTGGTCGCACCCACTTCGGGTGTAAACCCCGAAATTCCGAAAGGCATGTACATGCGTGGGATTTGAAATTTCATGAGTCCATCCTCGGTCGTACACAATGAGATCTTACGACCATCGTAGCTGGCAATTTTCAGTGATTCGATAGCATTTGTAAATTTAAGTGCCATTATATTTATAAATGTATATATACTAGAAACTTTAAGTGATGAATTTGTTTTTTATACGGTTACATATTTGGTATATGTTAACAAAATACAAACTGTTTAGGCGGAACTGAATTATGGTTTACAACATTTATATTCATACCGATATTTACCAGTCGTATCATTATCATCCGCATCCAATCTAAACTTAGACAAATATTCACCTTCATTACAATTAACAGCGTGTCTATCTAAATATATCACATCCCCACCACCTTGGTCGTTATATTCAGTAGTTACGTCACGACAAGTACTGGAATTAGGAGCTTTAGCGCAATGATATTTATAAAATATTTTATCTCCAGCACTGTTTCTATGTAATTTAAATTGTGTAATTGGTTTGTTCTTACAGTCAACGGTATGTCTATCTAAATAAACGGAGTGTGGCGGATCACCGTCCACATCGGGTGCTGTATTATGTTCGCCACCATCACTTGTATCTATACCAGTGAGACATTTATACTCGTACTGTATAGTTGCATTATCATTATTGCTCTTAAGTTGAAATCCATTTAAACCGTCTGGATCGTGGTCGTAACCACAATCAACATTATGTCTATCGAGATAATAAACTTTTCCTTCCCCGTTATCATTAGAAATAGTGTTAGCAGAACGTAAAGTATATTGTTTAGACGCAGCTGGTGGAGACGCAGCTGGTGGAGACGAAGCTGGTGGAGACGAAGCTGGTGGAGACGAAGCTGGTGGAGACGCAGCGGGTTCATCTTTTTTATCAGATTTAAGAAATAAGCTACCACCTGAAATAATAGAACTCAAACAACAACACATACAAAATAATACTACAACAACTAAAATTATTTTTTTATTTTTTGTATTCATAATAACTAAATTAAACACATATTTTATTTTAAACTAGGCGGAACACATAGAACATTCCGCCTCCAAACTAAATTGAATCGGGCGTGATTTTGCTTTACTTCTGAGGTAATACATACCCGTTTTCAAACCGGTTTTCCACGCGTACATATGCATAGACGAAAGTTTTGAAACTGTTGGACTCTCGACGAACAAGTTCATACTTTGACTTTGGTCTATATATACCGCTCTATCCGCCGCCATATCGATAATTGTTTTCTGACTCATTTCCCACACCGTTTTATATAATTCCTTGAGATCATCGGGAATATCAATAATGTTTTGGACAGACCCATTCGCCTTAACCATTAAATCTTTCATTTCCTTTGACCATAGTCCACGTTCTTTCAGATCGTTTACCAAATGTTTGTTTACGACGACAAATTCACCCGCAAGTGTTCGTCTCAAATAGATATTGGTCGTATACGGTTCGAAACACTCGTTATTCCCTAAAATCTGAGACGTGGATGCAGTAGGCATGGGTGCAAGAAGAAGACTATTCATAGTTCCTTTCTTAACAAGTTCACGCATGGCATTCCAATCGTATCGCCCACTAAACTTTGGGTCTCGATCCCACATATCGAATTGGAGGATTCCTTTACTGAAAGGTGACCCCTTAAACGATTCATAAGGACCGTACATTTCGGCAAGTTCATATGACGATTCAAGTGACGCGTGGTAAATGGTTTCGAATATATCGATGTTAAGTTTTCTCGATTCTTCTGAACCGAACGTCATACGGAGCATGATAAACACGTCTGCGAGACCTTGAACACCGATACCAATGGGTCTGTGACGCATATTTGAACGTTTCCCGTTTTCGGTTGGGTAGAAGTTTTTATCGATAACCTTGTTTAAGTTACGTGTAACCATTTTCGTAACACGGTGTAACTCTTCATGGTTAAACTCTTTCTTCTCGACGTCAACGTATTTCGGTAACGCAATGGATGCAAGATTACAAACGGCTGTCTCGTCTTTGTCAGTAAACTCCAAAATTTCGGTACACAAGTTTGAAGATTTAATCGTACCAATATGTTTATGGTTCGACTTCTCATTACACGCGTCTTTGTAAAGCATATATGGGGTTCCTGTTTCACTTTGCGATTTAATAATTGCTTTCCAAATCTCAGATGCGGGTACAACTTTAGTCGCGATACCATCGGCTTCGTATTTCTCGTAAAGATCCTCAAACTCTTTACCATAAACATCCGATAATCCACGTGCGGTGTCTGGACAGAACAATGACCAATTACCATCAGATTCAACACGTTTCATGAAAAGATCCGGAATCCACATTGCTGAAAAGAGATCGCGACACCTCGCCTCTTCATCACCTTGATTCAAACGAATTTCAAGGAAATCGAGAATATCGGCATGCCATGGTTCCAAATAGACTGCAATAGACCCTTTACGACGCCCAGCCTGGTTTACGTATCTCGCTGTTGTATTGTATACACGTAACATTGGAATAATACCATCAGATGTTCCGTTCGTACCTCGAATATGGGATTTGTTTGCACGAACATCGTGAACGTGTAAACCAATACCCCCAGCCCACTTACTGATACGCGCACACTCTTTTACAGTATCATAAATACCGTCGATACTGTCTTCCTTATTTGCAATCAGGAAACATGATGACATTTGTGGTCTGGGTGTACCTGCATTGAACAGAGTTGGTGTTGCATGAATGAACAAACCTTTCGATAATGCATCGTACGTTTCCAGGACATGATCGATATCGTGTCCATGAATACCAATGGCAACACGCATATACAGGTATTGTGGTGTTTCAATAATTTCACCATCAATTTTTTGGAGATACCCCTTCTCGAGCGTTTTCAGACCAAAATACCCAAACTCGAAATCGCGTTCGGTTTTAATGTCATCTTTCACTTTAGACGAAACCTCGAGAACTTCGTGAGTTACGATACCAGCTTTATGAAGCTTACGCATGGCAATGTGAAAATTGTTTGCGGCCCGTTTTTGAATATTACTTGCCGTGATTCGAGTTGCTAAAATTTCATAATCTGGGTCGGACGTAATCATACCGATACAGATTTCAGCCGAAAGTGTATCAATTTCCGGTGTTTTGATACCATCGTAAATAGAAGAAAAGACTTGTTGTGCAATTTTGGTAACATCGACGGTTTCAGAGAGACCTTCTGTGAGTTTTGATATCCTGTTGGTGACGTTATCAAATTTAACGTCTTCAACACGACCGGATCGTTTTGTGACTCTCATTATATAATAGGTACGAATCTATTTTTTAACTTACTTGGAGCACGAGTGTTTAAAATCAGCACTTCTAACCGTCACTGGACCAAGAGTCTCAGCTAAACGGTTGGGCTGGAGAAGGGACGAATTAACGAAAAATTTACCATTAGCATCACCAACTGTGGCGACTGGTGGGTACGAGGCAATGAAACAGTCTGGCGCTTTGCAGATTGGTTGCTCAGTATTACATGGTTTGGTAGAATATGCTTTATCGAAATCGGCGAGGATTAACATTTATATTTACCAATACTTTTTTTCCAGGCCTATATTAAATGTGCGACGCTCTTCACCTCAATACGCTCAAACAGTGTCCAACTCCCCTGAACACTTTGTTCTTTTCGGAGTTCAATATGAATTTACTCCAGCGTGGTATCAGACAAAGTTTCAGAGATCAGACTGGTGTTGCTATTGATTACCAAAACCCAAGTGATTTATACAGTATCATGCGCGTTGTTTTTATTAACAACTCCGGTGACCCAAACGCGAACGTTCAGGAACAAGTCAAATATATGAACGGTATCGTGATTAAAACAGCCTCGGGCCAAATACAAACGGGTGTTTCTCAATACATGGGGTACGTCCACGATATAGATACACTCGCTGTTCCAATCGATAGACCCGTTAATACAACAACCTACGGTAAAAAGTTCGGTAAAAACGAACAAATTGGGTTATAATATAATTAACGTATAAATATCATTAATTATAATACAGACTAAAATTCGTTTGTATTAAAATTGGTTACATAATGCTGTATCCCTCTACTACCTCTACTACCTCTTCATCACTTTTTACTCTTGTTTTCATGGGTCGAAAGATCAAATTTATATCCTTGATATAACTTTCAGCATTATCTGAACATTTACCCACCCCATATTCGTCTTTTTGGACGTATCCTACGTCTAATACTTGGGTTTGTTTTCCCTCATAACCTTGTGCGTAATCTAAAATAACAGTTGTTTCACCTTTTACACCCTGATTATTGTTCGACACTACAGTCCATTTAGATCCTGGTAATATTTCAACATTTTTAACTTCAATCCTTCTAACTTTTTCATTTTCGGGGTTATTTAAAACGCCCTCAGAGGGGAGCTCACTAGCAGTCCAATTCCCCACATCCATTGCCATTTCTGAAATTATTTTACTATTAGAATTACATTGTTCATACATTCTAATTTCAGAATCAATAGAAAACATTTCAGCGTCTGGATCTTTGATTTCTACGGGGGTGGTGTACGTGCCTTCGGGTTCGGTATCTTGTCTTTTTATTGGAACTGGTTCTTGAGAACTACTCGTTTTTACTGAAACTATTATAGAAGATATTGAGCATAAAACGACAAACATCATTATTAATGCTACTGTCATCTGGTAACTATTCTGTATTTCACTAAAGTTGGATTTTCCAAAACTTATGGATACCATGACTTTTATAGTATATAATTATTTTTTTAACATATAACCTTCAACTGAAACATCTTTGTCTTCGACTTCACCGTCAGCTGGTGCAGTTTCGAGTGAAGTTTCATCTTCGTCTGATACCGGTTCATCATCACCACCAGTCATGACGTCATCAATAGTATCAGGGGATGGTTCGAGTTCTTCTTCGACTTCTTCGACTTCTTCGACTTCTTCTTCGGGTTCGGGTTCTTCGGATTTCTTAAATATGAAAATGTATAAAAGTGTACCCAACACGATGGCGATCACAAGTGACGCAATTATAGCACCTTGGTTCATGGTTTATTATATTATACTGGTATAAAAAATTTATCTCGACATACTATAAAACATGAGTGAATTAATGCTCGATGATAAAAATACAATGGATGACATGAATCCATTTGTTAATTTCATGCCCGGTTCGAGTCGACAACCACACGCGTTCGGTGAATATACAGGACCAGTGGATGAACCAGAAGAAGAACCATATAAAAGTCCAGCGTGTGATGTCGTTTCCAAAAACGTCGGACGTCCTGGATACAGTTCGGAAAAATGTGATTTATCTAGACCACTTCTTCCAGGAAGAAATATAGATAAAGGGTTTACGAATTTCGAGAGTCGTTTTGATATTGAAAAAGTAAAAAAAGCTGTAAAAGCGGGTACAAATAATAACTTTATTATGAACTTAATTAGTTTATTGTGTCTGATTCTATTAATTGTAAAGTTCTAAATAATCTATCAAGTGTTACCTGATTTGTCGACGTTTCTATAACTTCCGGAAGTATATCCTTACATATTTCCTTTACTAGTTTTTTTTGCCATGAACACGTCTTATTTATAATTGGAGGTAAGAATGTCGGATCCAAAATTTTTATTGAATTCATAATTCGTATGAGTGAATGTATATTTCTATTTTCACACAAGGCGTTATCTAACGCAATCAAAACCATTTTACGTACAGTTTCGATTGTTTTAACAACCATTGTATCGAGAAATCTCTCGTATCGAGCGGAACCCATACCATAATTGAATTCACAATTTGTTTTTGTCGTGAATGAATCAATTTTATCTTCGTACCCGATACCATCTGTATACTTAGAATAGTGAATTTCGGTGATAGTACACTGTTTATCTATATGATAAAGTTGATGAGACTGTTTTACGAATGCTGTCATGTATAAATCTATAAACATACATCTTTAAACCATTCCAAATTTCTTTGTTGGTTTAAACTCAAGTCGTTTATCGAGTTCTTTTAATTCGATATCTCTCTTCACGTCCATACCTTTACACTCGTGAATTTCGAGAACTATACACCGGGAACAAAACCCTAAGTTACAATATTTACAGTCGATTGGTATTCCTTTCTTTTTACACTTAAAACACGGCATATATAGACAACCTAAGTTATCTTTAACCAATATTTTTTTAAGTTAAAATGTATTCAACAATTGCAAATAATACATTTTCGTATTTTCTTACTCTCAATGAGTTTAGAGACCGTTTAAAACGGGAACACCCCGAAATTGAACCGTCTTGGATTAAACTAACAACAATAACCATGATTTCACAATTCAAACGGGGTATAAATATACAATTTCTAAAAACTTTCTTTGAAGAATACGAATTAAAATTATCACGAAAAGAAAAGAAAAAACGTAAATTTATTTGGAGAATGAAGGATACGACGTTTTATAATCAGATATCACTCGTTTATGAAGATTATCACAGTACAAAATCTATAAAGGTATTTCCAAATGGGAGTATTCAGGTCGCTGGGTGTGCCGATTTATTTGATTGTAAACGTGTTATTAAACAACTCTCGTGTATGTTCAGTCGAATTCTCGGTAAAGAGTATGTTATTCCAGAAGATACGTTTCGTGTTGTTATGATAAATTCAAATTTTAGTTTGAATAAAAATTTAAACCTTCTTCAAACAGCACAAAAATTTGAATCTGTTTTTAAAACATCATTTGAACCAGATCGGTATTCAGCTGTTAAAGTAAAATTTCGACCGTCAGAGGACATGAAAGAGATTACGACGAGTATATTCAGTACAGGTAAGATTATTATTACGGGTGCAGAAACACTCAAAGAGATTGCGTTTGCGTATAACATCATCGTATCACATATTCTCGAACACAAAAAGAGTATACTTACAACAGATGTTGATCCTCTTAAAAAAGAGGTTTTCGAAATAGCATCAGGGTACCATATAAATCAGATTATAGAAACGGCCAATGGTTTAGGACATAAATCATGGGTCGACACTATCAAAAATAAACAAATTAATTTCTAATGTAATATTAATATAAGATGTCTCAAAGACTTGGTATGGCTGACGGCCGATGCTTCACTGTAAACACTTCGAACCAATTACTCAACAACTATATCATGAAACAAAATGGTATCTCTTTCGAGGATAACTATTCGTTTAGAAAAATGCTCCAGGAAAAAGGCCCAGAACTTTTGAAACCCGTACAAGATTTACAGGGTACCGACAAATGTGGGTCGTGTGATAAAGCACTTCTCAAAGTACCAAACATTTACTAAATGGGTACGATAAATCACAACTTTTAACTTCTTTAAGTTTTATAGAGAATGACACAGTGTGCCATCTGTCTCAACGAGGTAAGGCGGACTAGAAAAAATGTACCATTGCGATGTGGTCATTTATTCCATTCACATTGTCTACAAAACTGGAAAAATAAAGGAAAAATAACGTGTCCCGTGTGTCGTAAAGTATTTGACGGTGAAAATTTCAGGGTACAGATTACCGTACATAATTTATTTGAAGATACATCAAATACGGTAACTATAGAAGACGATTTCATTTTTGACGCACTTGATATTTTTTTTGATATAGGAAACGATAGCGATTTATCGAGTCTTCTTGGAGACTTTGGGGTGAGTGTGGCCGACTTTGATTCCTCTATTCTTAACACAGAATGAGCTACAATACTTTTGATAACTTAACCCAGGGTAATCACGAGACGCTGATCTCGGATCCTGAATACTCTTACCTTTAGCATCGACTAATAATGGACCCGTTGCCCAACCTCTTTTATGACTAAACACGTTTGCCTTAAACTTTAAAAGTTTACCTGGTAGGAGTTTACCCGCCTTTTTTACGCGACTTGCCGGAACTTTAAAGAATTTTGCTATATTCTCGTACGTATTTCCCTTTTTTACTTTATATTCAACTGCACCGTGTTGTTTATAAAAGTGAAAATCACCTTGTCTAAAGTAGTTTCTTTGATTACCGGGTGCTACAAACATCATAACTTTAAAATGGTTTGGTTTACATTTTTCAGTAGCTTTTGCAGTGTACACCTTTTTAGGGTTATCCGAAATAACTCTTTGTGGTAACCCTTTACAATTTGTATACGTATGAGAAAGATTACGAATACCAGCCCGTTCACCTGGTACGCTTTTTTGTAAACGATTTTTTTCGTAATCACCTACGGCATACGCATAACAATTATTGTTACCTACACCCACTGTACGACCCCATAATCTTTGGGTATACTTTGGTTCAGAACCACTCAGAGGAAGGGGTTTACTCATTACTAATATCATAGAAAAAAATATTGGTAATTAATAAAATGCTCAGAGATCTTGCCAACGCTAAAAAAATGAACGAAGTTATAACTGAAATCCTCGTCTTCATCCTATCCATCCTTATCAGTACATTCGTACTCCGATTTGCGTGGAACCAATCGCTCGTGAAACACATATCGGCTCTTAAACCAATCAAGACCTTTCAAGATGCGTTTATCCTTTCGCTCGCTCTCTCCGTTGTTAGAGGTATCTAATTAAATTTCCTTGTACCCAGTGATTCTTTCACCATTTGGTGAATCCATAACTGGAAATGCATCAATTCCGTCGCATTTGCCTTTTTCGCAATCGACGAATTTGTGTTCAATACCTTTCTTTTTTAAGTATTCTAACTGTTTAGTAGTCCACCCACACCATGTCGTACCATAAACGGTCCACGTCCCGGTACCTTTATCGCTTTCCTTTTGTATTTCCACCTTCTTCCCTGTATTTAAAAATATATACGCGTTGACTGCTCCAAGAATAATAAATGGTAGCATGTTTTTATATCTATTTGATATATTTTAATTTTAGTTCCTGGCATATATTAGATATTGTTTTACCTTTTGTGGGTATATTTAGAACGTTTGCAATTTTAACGAGTTCACCTTTTTTATAAGAATCACACTTACGTGTTCCTATCTTAACATACCCCTTTTTAGAAAGTGAAACTTTGGGAGGTGCAGGGTTACCACCATGTTTTACAATAATAGATTTTGGTTTTTTAGGGACGGTAGGACCTAGCATATCAAGAACTTTAGATAATTCCTGTGTTTTTTCTCTGTATGGTGAAAAGTATCGATCTTTAAATATTCGACTAAACGTTGGTAATCTCTCATGACCACTAACTAGTGAAACACGTAATCTAAAATCAAATATTTTTTGTGTTTCACGACCCATATAGTCGGATGGTAAAACACGATTAATAAACTCAATAGTCTCCACACCACTACGTATTTTTTCACCTTTTAAGTATTCTCTTAGCGAATTAAGAAAAAAGTGAACGTCATACATATAATGTGATTCTCTGAATATACCATGTTTACCTTTGTACTCACCCGAATCTACATCGGGGTTAGGTATACCGTTAATAACCGAAAAACCAAAGTCGTTTAAAGATGCTTCTATACCGATATCATGAACCTTTAGAACTGTATCACCGACTTTAAAACGCCTTATACCCGTCGATTTAACATTTGTACTTATCAAAACGTTTTCGGTGTGTAAATCGTGGTGTCTAAACGATGGATACTTTTTATGAATTCTATATAAATTAAATAGTACGTGTGTTACTATAGTTCTTAAATGTATTGGGCGGAGTGTACTTATATTATTTTTTATAAAACTGGATAAAGTACCACTATTTGCATATTCCGTATAAATTATAGAGTATTTCTTCTTTTTTTCATTAACGCACTCCTGATACGCGTACATTCGCATACCACTCAATTTTTCTATACGTTTACCTATTTTATATTCGTACCTATTTGAACCATCAGATACTTTTATTGCGACGGGTTTTTTACACTCTTTATCTATACACCCCAAAAACACTTCACCCATTTCACCTTTACCAATCTTACGTAAACCCCTTTTATTACTTAAAGACCCATTTACACTAAAATTGGTACTTGGTTTGTAAAAGACCTCATGTGGTCTACATCCAATACCCTTAATAGCAGTTATTACATTTTTACCTAAAAGATTTCTTTGTTTTTGCGTTTTAACATTTTTCTTATTTTTAGAAAGAGAGGCTATTTTTTTCAAATCCTCAATGTGTCTTTCACGTTCCATACTGGTATAGAATAATATTTTATTCATCAATTTCTTCTTCCGTATATTCTTCTTCTACGATTTCATCACCATCGAGACCCTGGAATGCAAAGGATGGGAGTTTTGCAGATTGTTGGCATAGAACTTGTGAAAGACGAACACTCACACCAAACTTGTTATCAATAAACCAGATTTGGTTTACATCGACGATACACGCACACATTTGACCCTTTTCGATCTGGTCAACCGAAATCATTTCACGTGCCGAGTTATACGCCTCAGCCAAGAAATCACCGGATGGTTTCGTCATAATCTTAAGTTTCATAGTATCCGGGTATTGCTCTTTACCCTGACGAACGAGTGGTTTATACAGAGCTTCACGAATGACATTAATGTCATACGCTTTACCGAGCCATTCCTTAGAGTTATCAGCAACAGTCTTAATGATAATGTCGTCAAGTTCTTTCAGTTTAGTAGAAAGTGCCATAGCTTCTTCGTTATCAGTATCAAAAGATAAGTCAAGCGAATACGAAGTTTTATTGGTAGCTTCATCAGTAAAAGCGCTCATACCAAACGGCGAACGCATAAACGGGAGTTGTAAGTAGAGTTTCTTTTTACCATCTTGTGCATTGATATACACGGTTTTTCCACCGTTCTTGTTTTTCTTCATTTTCGTGAAGACAGCAGACGATGGTTCAAATTGTTCGGAAACTTGGATAATGTTAGACATTGTATTTTATATATCATATATGAACTCAAACTTTAAGTCGGTTTTTTTTTTCTTGATACAAAGTATATAAAATATACCAATGGGTCTTTTTAAAGATTGTGGTTGCGGATGCGATGGTAAAAAACAGGAACAAAAATTCCTAATTTCCATAATGTCTGCGTTAGTTTTCTTTGTTGTCGCGAACCCAGAAACATTTCGTGTTATACGTAAAGTATTTGGGTCATGGGTTTCCAGCCCAACTGGTTGTCCATCAACAGGTGGTCTCGCACTTCACACGATTGTTTTCATGCTCGTCACATGGGGTATGATGAACATAAAGCGTGAAGAATATGCACCATTCGAACCCTCGACTGAAGAAGTTGTCGGACCATCGCCAGTACCAGGTCCCGCACCAGGTCCCGCACCAGGTCCAACCCCACCACCAAAAATGGTCGATATGCCATCACCTTTACCATGTATGGTAGAAGAACAGTTTTCGACGTTTGATTCAGGTATGAAACTTGAATCCATGGATCTGACATCTGGTTATGAAAATGGTATGTATTAAACCCTTAATTAAAATTCTTCATCAAACTCTATGGATGTTGTATCTTCATCCATCTTACCATAATCACCGACACGCTTTTCAAAAAAGTTTGTTTTACCGTCGAGTGATATATTCTCCATAAAATCAAAGGGATTTTTCGTGTTCCAGATTTTATTGTGACCCACTTGTTTTGATAATCTATCCGCGACATATTCGATATATTCTGACATTTTACCTGAATTCATGCCTATGAGACTACATGGAAGCGCGTCTGTAATGAATTCCTTTTCGATCGAAACGGCATCTCTTATAATTTCTTCAATTGTATTTTGAGATGGTTTATTTTTTAACATATTGAATAATTCAACCGCAAATTCTTGGTGCATTCCTTCATCTCGACTTATAAGTTCGTTACTAAAACATAAACCTGGAAGTAAGCCTCTCTTTTTTAACCAGAAAATGGCACAAAAACTACCCGAAAAGAATATACCTTCAACACACGCAAAGGCTAATAATCTTTCTGCAAATGGTCGTTTTTTATCAAACCATTTCATAGCCCATTTCGCTTTCTTTTCTATACATGGAATTGTTTGAATTGCTTCGAACAACTGTTTCTTTTCACTTGAATTTCTTATATATTTATCTATAAGCTTGCTATACGTTTCACCATGTACCATTTCATTATGCGATTGATAGGCGTAAAATGATCGTGCCTCTGTAAGTTGAATTTCATCCGCAAAATTGTTATTTATATTTTCAAAAACTATACCATCAGAACCAGCAAAAAAAGCTAAAATATATTTTATAAAATGTTTTTCGTTATCACTTAATCCGTTCCAATCGTCCATATCTTTGGAAAAATCAATCTCTTCTGCAGTCCAGTTTGACATCTGCGCTTTTTTATACAAAGTCCATAAATTTTCGTGTTCTATCGGAAATACAGTAAACCTACTGAGTGTTGGTAAAAGCATTGGTTCCGATTCTTCGAGGTATTCCTGGAATTCAAAGAAGTCTCCCACCAGGGTATCATTTACAAGTATTTGTGGATATGCAGAAGCTTGTGTACCACATCTATTTTTTAGTTCGGTTTTATCAACCATTGTTTTTATGTATTCGAGGTTATAGTCCTTGCAAAGGTTTACTGCGTGTTCGCAATACGTACATCCATCCTTGGATAAAATTTCAACTCCCATCTGTGCTAATACTTGTAAATATTTTTGTCGTAAAACTTTAGATATGATTAATTTTTATGAAATACAGCCTGGAGATTTAGTTCGGGTTCTTGTTAACATAGAGGATGATATAGAAGATGAACTGTACGCCAAAGTAAAAGAAAACAACAAAGACTATATTGTTGTTTCGTATTATTCCGAAACGTCCCTAACGTATAAATGTGCACGTTTATATGAATTAGATGAAAATAAAGACGAACTCGTTCAAGAAACGAGCCTTTCTGAACACCATCAGGCTCCAACCTATTTCAAAAACATTAAGGATAACTTATATGCGATGATAGATGATATAGATTCGGATGAAGACAGTGAAATAATAGACGAATCTGATGATGATGGGAGTGATCTTGAGGACTTTATTGTCCCAGACGACGAAGTTGATGGGATGGTTATACCACCACCAAACAATGCTACCATCGATAAAGAATGGAACGAATGGGAACCTCGAAGCCCGGGTTCTTTACGTTTCAAGGAAATAGTAAATGTTATAGAAACACACGCAAAAATACAAGCGGATGAATTGAATTTTTAAAACCTAAGTGCGATTTATCATTTTCATAAATATACCGATTTAGTATAAAAATGGAAGAACTCACTACTACAATATGGTCCCATGTGGACAAACTTTTAAAAAAACCATTACTAAAAAAGCCAATTAATACTTATACGTGTAAAGAATGTAACGGAACAAAGGTGTTCTCAAAAGAAGGTATGCCAACGTGTTCAGAATGTGGACTCGTTGATTCCATGTTTATAGACGAAAGTCCTGAATGGACGAGTGGTATATCCGACGATGGTAAAGTAAACGATCCTTCGAGGTGTGGTGGGCCGAACGCAAACCCGGAACTCTTTTCTCAAGCGTGGGGTAAAGGAACAATTATAGCAACACAACACACATCCACATATGAAAATAAACGTATGGCTAAGATTAATTTTCATCAATCCATGAACCATAAAGATCGTGCATTATTTCACGCATATAAAAGTATAGATGAAGCATGCCCAAACTTACCTGATTCGGTTTTAAAAGATGCTAAAATGATGTATAGAAAATTTAATTTGGAAAAATTGACGAGAGGTGCTGTTCGTTCGGGTGTTAAAGGTAACTGCGTTTTATATGCGTGTCGTTTATCGAAAATTCCAAGAACAACAAAAGAAATTGCAGACATGTTTAGAATAAATAGTAAAGATATTAGTCGAACAACGCAGATGTTTACAGAAACACTTTTAGGTAAAACAGAAAAAAACTATGTTACGCGACCATTTGATGTCATGCAGAGGTTACTCAACGAATTTACAATTACAAGAGAAGATAGACTTAACTGTAATAAAATGTGCTCTAAACTTGAAAACTGCTCGGAACTTATGAGTAAAACACCAAACAGTGTTGCGTCGACTATCATTTATTTTGTTCTCAGGGATAATTTTACAAAAACAGAAATATGTGAAAAATGTGGTATATCTATACCAACACTAAATAAAATTGAAACTATAATTAAAAAATACTTAGAGGAATAGAACACTAAAATTGTAATATGACGAAATTGTTTTTAAGTACTCCGTGTTACGGTGGTATTTGCTTAGAAAAATATATGATAGGTGTCATAAAACTTCAATTACTCTTAATAAAAGAAGGTATCCAACTCATGATTGATACAACGGAAAATGAAAGTCTCGTACATCGCGCACGTAATGTTGCAGTTGGTCGATTTATGCAGAAATCAGATGCAGAATATTTTATGTTTATAGATGCAGACGTTGATTTTGATCCTGCATCAGTTGTTCGTCTTATACGTTCTGGTCACGAAGTCTCTGTCGCCATTTACCCTAAAAAGGTTGTTATGTGGGATCAAGCTAAAACTGCGATAGAAGCGGGTGATACTCGAGATTTATCGATGCTTTCATCCAGTTTAGTCGCAAATATTGGTGCTACCCAAAGATCGGTTGTAAATGGATTTGTTGAAGTATTAGATGGTCCAACGGGGTTCATGGTTATTACTCGAAAAGCGTTCGAAAAAATGCATGAAAAATATAAAGACCTTGATTGTAAAAACGATCATCAAAATCGCGACTTTGACGACTATTGTGCGGTATTTGATTGTATGATTGACCCTACTAATAGACGGTACCTTTCCGAAGATTACGCGTTTTGTAGACGATGGCAACAAATAGGTGGTAAAATATACGCGGATTGTAATACAACGCTGGGACATGTCGGAAACTTACCATTTAGTGGGTGCTTAAATGAAAGGCTTAAGGCTTAGAGTATATATGTAATAAAATATGAGAATAGCGACAATACTCGTAACACGCGGTAAATCATGCCATGTAAAAACATTACACACAATCCTTAAATTTAATATAAAGTGTATGCGAAGAGGTTCGGAAAATGAAGTTGTTTTTGTAGATGACGAACCATTTGAAAAGGCTGAAATTATTTATAAATATTTAAAAAGTCACGATCGTATTTTCTTTGTAGATTTTGGTATTAGTGTTGATGAAGCTTCAATTGATAAAGTATTCGATAAACATGATGGTATTGGGTGTCTCGTTTTTCCGGGTGTCACTGAAGGTATAGATTGGGGTATGTTCAAAGAAAAAGTGGTTTCGAAATCTAATGAACCCGTTGCACAAATGGGTTTACATTTCGATACAATAGTCGCAAATAGAATTTCGGATGATATATATGCCGTAAACGAGACATCGGCAAAATCGTGGGTTATGATGAATAAAAACGTTATGAAACACTTAAAAGATAAGAAAAATGGTTCGTTTAAAATACATCCGAGAATGAAAAACATGTTTTTAAAATTCAAAGAAGCTGGTATCAGAATTCATGCGTATACAGAAGCTAAGTTGATTATGACATATAGTCACGAATGTATTAGTAATATTCTAAACGCTGCAGGTGTTAAATCAAATTAAAGAATAGAGTAATTATATAGAACAGAATGACACGTGTGTCTGTAAAGTCGGACGATCCACTTTACAAATATGCGATATCCTTTATGGAATCCAAATGGGGTACTAAAAAAGGTATATTTCCGGGGTGTCAACCAATTTCAATAGAAAGGGAACACTTTCGTATACTCGCAAATAACGATTATGTTGTATGCGAAAAAACAGATGGTACGAGATACATGATGTTGGCATTTATGTACGAAAATCGAAAAGTGTGTATATTCTTAAATCGTGCTCTTGAAATGTTTGTATGTCCACTCAATTTCAGACGACCAATATATGAAGGTACGATACTCGAAGGTGAATTATACGATAATATATTCATGATATACGATTGTTTAATGACATGTGGTGAAGTTATTGGTCAACAAAAATTTTTAGAACGTCTCGAACATTGCGAAAAAACAACTAAAAAGATGATGGTTTTAAAAACGGATCCAATATTTTTAAAGGTTAAAACGTTCCATCTTCATACTGAGTTTAACAAGTTTATGGATGTATATCTCCCAACCGTCAAACAGGAGATGGACGGTCTTGTTTTTACACCTATAAATGAACCCGTTCGTACAGGTACACACGAAACTATGTTCAAATGGAAACCAAGGAACAAAAATACAATTGATTTCAAAGTGAAGAAAGGACCAACCGTGGAAACGCCTGGGTGTGTACCTGGTCCACCTGTATGGCGATTATATATACAAGATAGAGGTAAACTTATACACGAGTCTCAGATACCAATTGAACGTATGTCCGAATATAAATGGTTGAGAGAAAATGATATTGTTGAGTGTATGTACGTAACGTGGGAAAAGGGCCCCCTTTGGTGGAAACCATTAAAAAAACGAACCGATAAGACGTTTCCGAATAGTAGACGAACGTTTTATAGAACACTCGTGAATATTAAGGAGGACATTCAGATGAAGGAGTTTTTAGACTGTAGACCAAAATGTAATGACTATCTTCTTTAGGTAATTCACTCAGTTTACCTAAACTATCATCGTCTTGTATGATCCAATCTTCACCGAATTTAGTCATAGATATGTAATGACCACCCCATTGAACACCCTTATGAATTATAGAACCACGTAAATCGTACCCCATTTTTAAAGATTTATCAACCTTTACGTTACTTTTTTTATCGAATGATACAAGTAGAATTTTCGGGTTTTTAGATATAAAACACCGTGTTGTTGCGACGTGGTGTTTCACGTTATCATCGTCAACATACCCTTCCACCACGTTCCAATTGTATCCTTCCTCTATCATTTCGTCTATACTTTTTACTTCATTTTTCATATTTAAAATATGAATACAAAAAGGTGTTTTTATAACATTTTTACTTGCGGGTGATATTGTTACTTGTGTTGTTTCACCGTAAAGAAGGTCTTTAATTATAGGGTATCCTTTTTCGAGTATATCTATAATACATAATAAAGCGTCCTGAGCATCATGAGGCTCACCAATTTTAAATCTCGGGTACAATTTCACAAATTCTTGTAAAAGTGGTTCAAGTGTAAAAACCTTCACTTCATGTGTTGAAAAGTAAACGTGTATAACGTGTTCGTATATTTTTGTAAATAAACAATCACCTTCGTATTTATTTCGTACTATATGAGATGATATATCGTGTATATGTAGAAAACACTGTATAGCCGAATTAAAATAACACGTGTTTCCAATGTTTGTGAAACCGTGCATCTAAAAAAGGTGTATATAAAAGGCTTAAGAAGAAGACGCGATACATAAATGTAATAAAACATGAACGTACATAAAATTTGTGATACAATTCAACCCATCCTTGATAAACACAAGAATGAAGAACATGTCGAAATGGAATTTCGTCTCGGTAAATATAATGGTACATTCTTCGATACGAATATAGGTGAAAAGATGTATATTAATTTATTGAAAGGTCTTAATAAATATACTGGATGGGATCGCATTGAAACGTCACAAACTGACGTCTTTTTTCGCGAAAAGGATAATCTTCGCATAACAATAGATGAATCTACAAATGAAGAAACTATTATAAAAAAAGAGAGAGTACACGTTGAGGATTTTAAACAAATTAAAGATACACCTTTTGATATACGGTTTGCCATATGTAAAGAAATTCCTATGGAACATGATTATGAAAGTGAAATGGATGGTAAAAAAACGAAAACACGTACGTCATATATTCGTAAGAATGTATCTATTGATATGACATCTATTTCTGGTAATACTCAAGATATGGATTCGGAAGATCCGTTTACATACCAAATTGAATTTGAAATTATAAAACCCCAAAATGTTGAAGATAAGGATACATTATTTAATATTATTCATAAGATAAAAGATTTATTTATTATGTTAGAATAGTATATAGTATGATCATAGTTTGGGTACTTATACTTATAACTGTAATATTTATTATGATACGTGAAGCTGATAATATTACAGGTGAACGCGTGTCTATTCTTGGATTTTCTACAAAATACTTTCACATGTCAAATGGAGAATCAAAAAAGATGTATGAACAAATGCGTAAGGATGGTATACCCGACGAATCACTTAAAGAATTTATCATGATGGAAGATAGATTTCTTAATCTTGAACGTTTATCCGTGTGTACACAAACCTCGAGAATAATTGAGGCATTTGGACTTTCTAAAGAAATAAAAGATAATTTTCTCGGGTATGATTTTTCATATCACGCGAAACACCTTAAACAAATTTCCGAACCACACAAACTTATAAATCGAAGTATAGTATGTTCGTGAGGTACAAAAGTGTACGTCGATGTGTTCCAGGTTCCATCTTATGCATATTATCGTATATGAATAGCATAAGATTTTGGTCATCGGGGTCTCGATATGTTTCTAAATAGTCTTTAGGATTTTCAGAGTTTATAAAATCATCCGTACAATGATATTCAATTTCTAATTTACCCATCGTACACCCACCTTTTCTTTCAATGCTTATATAATCTGCTAAAGTATAAAATATACTATCTATAATGCTCGACAAAATATATTTATCCCAACGATCTTTATAATCTATAATAAAGTCATTTGTATTTTGTCGGACACGGTTTAATATTAATTCCCTTGGGTCTTCCATCCTTTTATTTAGTTTTGCTTTTATTCTTTAACGCAGATGGTGTATTTTGTTGAAGTTGACGTTTTATCATAACGTAATTCTTTATTTTAGTACTATTAAGAGGGTACGTCTTTGGTAAATTTGTTGCGTATTTTATAACGTTATTTACCATATTTTTACCAAACTTACCGTATAACTTTTGTGCTTCATTTTGGAGAAGTTTTTTATTAAGGGTGTTTTCTTGATTAAGTTTCATATCTTTGACCATCGCCTTTTTGATATCGTTCGCGACCATCTTTCGTATAACACCGTTACGTGAAGTTACATTAAGAGAATTATTCTTTTCAGCCTTATTTAATTCTCTCTTTATATCACGCACATTTTTATCCAAATTCATAACTTTACCATACTTTGTCATCCACTTTTTACCATACATTTTAACGAGATCGTTTCTTATACCCGTATCATTGAGTTTTCTTCTCTGATTGGTCGTGTTTCGATTTCTTCTCATTTTAAGTGCGGATTCCATTTCATTTGCAAGTGAATTTGGTGAATTTGCTGTATTTGGTTTATTTTGAAGTTTATCACATAACATTTTTACAGTATCCTTATCATCAATCGTGATACCCTTAGATAATGCCATCGCAACGAGTTGGTCTTTTTTCATTGTTCGACACAATTTTCCATCTATTTTTAAGTTGGATGTACCTTTCTCAATCGCATCCAGTGCCGAACATATAACATTTTTAGTATTTTTTTGACGTATCCCGACAACACCCAACTTTTTAGCAACGTCGAGTAAAACGGGTTTTGTAAGTCTATCACACTTACGCCCACCTATTTTCATAATACCATCTTTATCATATGAAATAGAAACCTTTTTAGGTGTACTTTTTTTCTTAGAAACACTTCGTTTCTTAGGGATTTTAAAACAGCAATCTGATCCCTGTGGGTTTTTACGAACTTCAAAACCATTTTTACATGGTGGGCGACGTGGTTTAGGACACGTTGATACTTTTACACTTTTCATCATAGGGAGTTTTGGGGCATTTACATTGCGATTTACCAACCCCATTGTATACCCTAAAACATGGAGTAGTTTTACCATATCAACACCTACTTTATATGCATTTTCAAGGTCATCTGGGTCACTTTCACCTTGAACTTGAATGACACCCGAACCAAGTTTTCCAGATTTAGTCGATAAAACAAAATTATGATCTTTATATATCATGTATAAAAAGGGTGTTGTTTCTGCTTCATAGCTAATACTTTGAGCTTTTACAGGATTTTGTTGTGCAATTCTCGTTAAATCAAAGTTTACATTTGTATTAAAGAAACCCGAAATATTGTTATATTCAATATCACTATACAAAAAGCCCTGTTTTTGTGTATATGTATCAACTAAATATTTACGCAAAGCTTCTGGTTGTTTTTTAAGATTATTAGACCCTAAAAACCCACCCGAAAAACGGATTTTACCATTACTGTAAATGACAAACGTGAATTTTTTCTGTTCAGTGCCGTCCATGGTGTAACCACTTAACTGTACTGAAAAGAATTCCTTTTTTAAATCACCCTTTAAGCCAAAATTAGACGTGTGTATGGCACCTGTTTGAAACCTTCCATAATAACCCTTAATCTCGTTAAGATCAATGGTTAAACCAGTTGCTATTTGAGCATGACCCTTTGGTTTTTGTTTTAAAATGTATTGTAAGTCTACACGTTTTTCATCCTTTGAAAACTTTTTGTTTACAAGAACATTGTACATACCCGGATGAAATTTTCCAATTTTGAGACCACCCCTTTTAGTTGGTGCTACCTTGGATTCGGTCTGAATAGACACATTCGAATTTTTTACAAATTGCCTGGGATCCATATCTTAATCTAACGTGATATTTTAATTAATAATCGTTAGCAAATGTAGCATCGTCATTCACTATATCTAAACCAAATATGAACGCCTGTCTGGGGTAATTACGCCCCTTATATGTGAGTGTTACTTCGCGAACTTCTATTTCACGTTGACTGAACGGACCCACGTAAAAATCCTGAGTAAATCGAGGTTTTCCAAGATTATTTGCTTGACAATGTGAATTGAATAACGCGACAAATTCTTTTTGTGGACAAAATAATTCCTTTCCATAATTTACACCGGTCGATTGCATGAAGTTTTCGAGTGTACTCGCAATCGTTGCGACTTGTTTTTGAACCGCCTTGAAATATTCTGGAACGACATTCCAAATATCTCGATCTGCATACTTTTGCGCGTATTCAAGATATGCACGAATACACTTTTGAAGTATGATGGGTAATTCTGCATCGAGTTTATATTCGAGTGTTGGGTCGGCATCCTTGACTTGTTTACCAAAGTTCCAGGTAAGAATACGACGCAAAACACTACCTGAATTATCTTTCCAATTTGGAACTTCATTACCACCGAGTATACCGGGTGTTGTCCATTCAAACGATTTAGCTTTTTCGTGTTTTACCGCAATGGATACGTCTTCACCAGACACAATAGATTGAAATTCAGCCTGTTCGAGTTGTAAATCACCTTTTACTTCGGGGGCTATGAACATGAATGCATCATAAATGGACGATAATCCAAATTTCTTTTCAACATTATTTGAAAGTGTACGTACATCGTCGGCGTTATAGAATTTACGAAACACTTTTGTGATAAGAGTCGATTTACCTGAACGCGCAATACCTTTTAAGAAAGGTATAATCTGCCATGTATCTATATCATTTACAGCAAAACATAAACGACCACCCATAACATACATCCATTTAGATATATCCGAATCAAACTTTTGGTAATCGAGAACCGATTGAAAAAAAGGAGTTGGAATATCATACCAGTTTTCGAGGTGTTCGTAATTCGTAAATTCCTTGTCGAAATATTTACAACTTACAATGGTTTGATCAAGATTTTTAAATTCACGAGACTCGTACGTATAAAAGTTCGATTCATAGAGACCTGTTTGTGCAGACCACTCTTTACCTATAAAAATACCATTTTTAAACGACCAGACATGTCTATTTTTAATAATCTCTGGAAACTGCATATCTTTACAATGTGTTAAGTGTCGAATAACGTCATTATATGCTGATCCACGACTCGATAAATTTTTCCAAAGTTCATACCGTGTTTCTTTCTGTGCAACCCCATAAACATATTCCTGTATTGTTTCGACTTGTTTCCATGCACGTGTATCTTTACCATCTTCGGTCTTAATCTGTGTACAACAGTACCCTTTGTATCTTTTAACATTCGTTTCGTAAAGGTTTTGTAAACACGCGAGAATTGCCTGTTGGTATGGTGCCAGTTCTTCCACCTTTTCCATGGTCGAACACCTAAAAATAGATGGATCTGATTCTGGGTTTATAGGAACATATGTCGGGTTATTGATACGTTCGTGTATACGAGCTGCCCTAAAAATAATTTGCCATGCATCGTCGACCTGATCAATAAGACGATTTATACGCATGGATATTTTCATATCTTCATCGTCTTCGGTATCTAAAAGTTTTAAAACTTCAGCCCGATGATACATTTGTCCCAACTGCATTTTTAGGCGTTTGTGGTTTCCAGAAACAAGTTCAACGTCAAACCGAACGGGTAACCCCGTTTCAGGGTCGAGGTCCTGAGGATTTATAAAGTTTTTATATCCAAGTTGGAACGATATCATACTATTATCCGTAGTATTGATGTCCCACATATCTTCTAATTGTGATAGAAGGTGCATAAACTCTTCAGGGTTGAGTGATTGAATCTGGTTAGACCACATAATAGCATTGGATTCACGTTGATTTGATTCCGAACTAATAAAATGTGTTTCCTCCATTTTCTTTTATTACATATGGATTATTTTTCTAAGTTATTTTTTTTGCATCTGAGATAACATTTTTATGAGTATTTTGTTCTGAACTTCCATCTGTCTGGAAATATTTACCAGCGCGGAACATACGGTATCCCCATCTTCAGTCGCGAGGACCGAACTTAAGAGTCCACCCATATCCATCATATACGGTTCATCTTCGAAATCATCTTCGAAATCATCGATATCCGGGAGTTCACCTCCGACTGTAGTTAAGTCATCTTCTTCAATATTCGATCCAGTTTCAGATTCAAATTCGCTATTTTCATCAATTTCTTCAGACTGATCAAATTCTTCAGTTTCTTCAATTTCTCCATTTGGTTCAAGAAGTGTTTCTTCTTGGTCGGTCATTTATATGTACCAGGAAAAATGGGGTCGGGTTTTTTCGCAGGTTTCACCCGAAATAAAAATCTCTGCCTATAGTACAAAAACAAACAATATGGCCGGTGGTCTCATGCAACTCGTCGCCTACGGCGCCCAAGATGTCTACTTGACTGGTAACCCAAAAGTCACTTTCTTCCAGGCTGTTTACAAACGCCATACTAACTTTGCGATGGAAAACATCGAACAAACTGTCAACGGTACCGCCGCGAACTCCGGTCGCGTCTCCGTCACGGTCGCCAGAAATGGTGATTTGATCGCGGACATGTACGTTGAATTGACTGTGAATAACGCGTCTTTGGACAAGACTGAACAGGCGTGGCTCGCGGAAGCCGCGATCTCCACTGTCGAATTGTCCATCGGTGGTCAAAGAATCGACAAGCACTACCAAAAGTGGTGGAGATTGTACGCGGAATTGTACTTGGACGAATCCGCGAAGTTGAACGTGGGATCCCCGGGTACCGAGCTCGA
>JGI24920J38491_100172_pt1 | contig 31090 bp, 26 predicted proteins | sample LinPFosmplate8_FD_38491 | JGI IMG/M metagenome (IMG submission 38491)
GCAGGAGGTCGGCGGTTCGATCCCGCCTGGCTCCACCAACAAAAAAAAGGGATGCCAATGCATCTCTTTTTTTTGCTCGTAACAAGCTGCTAGCGGCCAAGGACCAGTAGATGGTGATTCTTTTTGCCTTTTTGAATGACAAAAAAGCGACCGAATAGCGCCCCTTCGTTAGTTAGCGTCAAATCAACATCAACCTGCTTCTCTCCATTGACTGAGACGCTGTTTCCCTGAATCAGCTTTCTGGCCTGACCGGCGGTAACCTCTCCTTTCGGCGTCAAAGCAAGGCCAGACGACACTAATACATCGATCAAAGAGGCGCCGTCTGACACCGTTGATGATGGCATCCCATCCTGAGCGAGTTGCCCAAGATCATCTTCGGAAAGCTCGCCAAGGCTATTGCTAAAGAGCGCGCCTGTAATCCTCTCTGCGGCCTCCAATCCCAATTCGCCATGCACGTGCCGCGTCATTGCCTGCGCAAGCGCAACCTGCGCCGCCCTCCGGCCCGGATCGGATTCATGCGATGCTGCCAATACACCTATTTCATTACCGGCAAGAAAAGTGAAGATCTTGAGATAGCTCATCACATCTGAATCCGCTGTATTAATCCAGAACTGATAGAAACTAAACGGTGATGTCATTTCCGGGTTCAGCCAGATGGCGCCACCAGAGCTCTTTCCAAACTTTGTGCCGTCTGACTTCGTCACTAACGGATATGTGATGGCGTATGCCTGCTTGCTTTCCATCCTGCGAACAAGATCTATACCCGCCGTCATGTTACCCCACTGATCGCTCCCGCCCATCTGGATAGTGCAGTCATAGTCACGATTCAGCACAACAAAATCATAAGACTGAAGAATCATGTAACTGAATTCTGTGTAGCTTATGCCCTGCGATACATCCTCAATTCGCCGCCGGACGGATTCTTTCTGTATCATCGCGTTCACAGAGAAATGCTTGCCAATATCACGCAGGTAATCGATGACCGACAGATTCCTCGTCCAGTCCGCGTTATTGACGACCACCGCCGAGGTTTCTCCACACTCAAAATCAAGAAACTGGCTCGCCTGCGACCTAATTCGAGCCAATTGGCGTTCGACCATTTCAGCAGACTGTAATTCTCTTTCGCTATCCCGACCCCCGGGATCACCTATCATTCCCGTCGCACCACCAACGAGCAGCAAAGGCCGATGCCCCGCCAACTGAAATCTTCTGAGCGCCAGCAGAGGAACCAGGTTTCCGATGTGCAAACTGTCAGCGGTCGGGTCAAATCCGCAATAAACCGTTCTTATGGATGAACCCAGGTGGCTCACAAGCTCCTCGTTCGCACTGAGTTGCGCGACAAGCCCTAACGCCTGCAACTGTTCAATAATGTTCATTTAATAACCACTAGTTCTAACAAACTCCATCTGTATGGCCACCTGGGTATCGGTGCCAGTCCTTACCACGCGCGCAACATACCGTATATCACAGCAAATTCAAGCAAGCTTCAATCGGCGACGCGACCATTTTGTTCATTTTCGACTGATCTCGCCCTCATCAAGCAGCGAAAGCTTCCATTATTTCTATATATTTTATATGGTTAGCATTAGCTTCTCAGACTTAACTGTAGAAAAACACTCTACATTTTGGCTTATATGCATAGCTATCCTAAATCACATGTGAAAGCCGCCCTGTTACTCACCGCATTCCTGGCGGTCGTGATTACTGCATTGCCTGCCCACCAGAGCGAATCGCCCTCTGAGGCACCGGTTTCCCTGCAACTGGAAGTAGCTGAAGCCGCGGATTTTGTCAGCGTAAACGAACCGCCGGTAAAACAGGAGCAGATGGAGGCCAGCAACAGTCGTTGGATCAACATGACCATCCAACCAGGCGATAACCTCGCGCGTATTTTTAAGCGAAACAAGCTGCCTGCCGCAGACCTGCAAAATATTGTCAATCTGGGAAAACCAGTTTCGTCACTCAGGAAAATACTCCCCGGACAGAAACTTGGTTTCAAGATCACATCCAGCGGTGAGCTTCTTGCCATCCGATACAAAAAGAATGCTTTCGATACGCTGTTGATTCACAGGCAAGACCAGAGCTTCGTTGCTAGCTGGCAGTCTGCGTCGCCAGAAACGATTGTCGCCTTTGAATCAGCGAAAATCACGAAAGAAAACCCTTCCCTCTATCATGCCGGAAAGGCCGCAGGGCTATCCGACAATATCATCATGAAGCTGAGCCACATCTATCAGTGGGACATCAGTTTTGCACTGGACCTTAGGGCCGGGGATTCGTTTAGCCTGATGTTCGAAGAGATCTACCTTGACGGCGAACTCGTCAAGGAAGGCAGTATCATCGCCGCTGTTTTTACCAATATGGGTAAACGTCACGAAGCAGTAAAGTACACCAATATAGAGGGTCACTCCGCCTACTACACCCCTGAAGGTCTCAGTATGCGTAAGGCTTTTCTAAGAGACCCGGTCCATTTTTCCTATGTGAGCTCCTCGTTCAACCTGCGCCGCTTGCATCCAATTCACAAGAAGGTCATGCCTCACCGCGGAATTGATTACGCTGCAAAACGAGGTACACCTGTGTTGGCTTCCGGTGATGGTAAAGTCACTATTCGAAGACAAAACAACGCATCGGGTAAGTACATCGTTATTCAGCACGGAGAGCAATACACAACCAAATACCTCCACCTGTCGGCGTTTGGCAAGGGCATCAAGCCTGGCAAGTCGGTCAAACAAGGGCAGACAATTGGCTACGTCGGAGCTACCGGATGGGCGACTGCGCCACACCTGCACTACGAGTTCCTCGTCACCGGCGTGCATCGCAACCCCAAGACCGTATCATTGCCAAAAGCATTGCCCATCGCCAAGGACGAGCTGGAAAGGTTCAGGGATAGTGTGTCGCCAGTACTGGCTCGACTCGAATCTATTTCAGGCAAGGGGCACGCGTCGCTACCCCAAGTGATCGCTCAAGTGGCGGCTAGATAGAAAAAGAATTCCCACAACCACAGGTTGTCGCGGCATTCGGGTTCGTCACGACAAACCGTGAACCCTGTAAATCTTCCTGGTAGTCAATGACTGAGCCAACCAGATACTGGTAGCTCAAAGGATCAATCAGGAGCGCCACACCCGCTTTACTGACCTGGGTATCATCTTCTTCGACATCTTCATCGAAAGTAAAACCATACTCGAAACCAGAACAGCCTCCACCCGTGACGAATACTCGCAGCTTAAGGTGCTCGTTTTCCTCTTCTTCTATGAGCGCCTTTACCTTACCGGCGGCGGCATCTGAAAAGGTCATTGAGATTGGGTCAAATGTTGTTGCTTCCATAATCTATTAGATTGCGCCTTTGCTGTTAAGTTTCAAGGGAAGTTTACTCCGATACTAGTCTACAAGAACTAGGCAGTCTGGTTCTTAACCGCTGTTACAAGTACCGCGGCGTCTTCATCGGCTTTCTCTGCAGCCTTCGCAGGTTTCGACTCTACCACTTCCTGCTTACCATCCTGCAGATGAACTAGTTGCCCATCAATTCTCGAGCCTTGTACCATTTCAATCAAACGGTAGTAGACATTACCTTTTACTTCGGCTTTTGCTGCAAGTTCAATGTGCTTGTCCGACCAAATGTCACCGAACACTTCGCCATTTACAATTATTCTGGGAACTCGAATTTCACCCTGGACACGACCCTTCTCACTGATCCTAACAACGGCTTTAGATCCGGATTGGGCATAGATATTCCCCTTTACAATCCCGTTTACCAACAGTTCGTCACTAAAATGCACGTCACCTACCAGCTCACAGTTGGCTGCAACCAGAGTTGTCCCTGATTCACTTCGCCCTTCTTTCTTAAACATGCCTACTCTCCTTTTAGCCGCCAGTCGAACGTTTTCTCCAATCGCTGAGCATTTAATCCTGATGACTGCACCACAACCATAACCTCTCGGGGTACAAACCCTTCGGGCAGCTGCAGTTCCCCAATGATGTTCTGAAAATAGCGAAACCGAAATTTAATCGCCTCAGCTTTATCACGGCCCGATTCACTGACCTGAATAGTCTCATCCTGACCATCATTTTGACCAAGCAGGGATATCCGTACCCCACCTTGCACATAATCATGCTTGTCCACTACCTGGGTAAGCAACAGCGAGTACCTCACCCTGCCTGGCACGTTTGAGCTTACATCCAACCGCTCAATCCGAAGCCCCTTGTTCGCGACATTTGGCAGCATGACGCCTTTGTAAAAGCTGATTTCTTCATTCTGCGCTGCCAGCAGATTCTGCTGGTTTTCAATCGTCTGCCTAACTTCTTCATTGGCTTGGTTATCAATCTCACCTCCCACCGTGAGATCCGCAATTTCCTGCCTCATTTCGCTGATCAGGGCCCTGGCCTCTCCCAACTCCTTGCTGATCAGGTCCTTTTCCCGGACCACTTCGACTTTCAGTTCGAGACCCTGATTATTCCCAAATTCGTAGGTCAACCAGCCAAATACGACCATCGCGAATAAAAAAGCTATAAATATCATAGCCTTATATAAAGGCCGGTAAGGTACTACGACCATCTCATGTAGCTTGCTGCCTTTTACTGCCGCCATAGCTGCCGCGAGGTAAGTGACAAAATGGGCCGTATAGCTTAGCACAATTGGTTAAAGTTCAGCCCTGATTGTGTTTCATCAATACTTTTCAGTTCCCGTATGCTGTACTTCAACCATCTGTTTTTGCTCACTTTTATGAAACGCCAATTTGTAGACTGGTTATGAAACTGTTCAAACTTTCCATCAGGACGTTCCGTCGACGGCTCGCCTCCATCGATTCAGCACCTCAATTCGCCATTCTGGGCATCGCTTCAGGGTTTCTGACAGGCCTGGTTATTATCGCCTTCCGCCTCGCTATTGAGTGGCCACTGGACCAATTGCTTGAAGACGGCCCGGAAAGCTTTGAAACCCTGGATCCAGTAGCAGCCTTTTCGCTGCCGGTTGCTGGAGCAATACTCCTGGTGCTAATTTTTAGCGCGCTATCCAAAACAAATCGGCGTGTCGGGGTCGTTCACGTCATTGAACGACTTGCCAGGCACCAGGGCCACATGCCACTCAGGAATGTGGTAGCCCAATTCATCACCGGCGTTGTCGCTCTGGCTTCGGGACAGCCTGGCGGCCGGGAAGGTCCCGCCATTCATCTGGGTGCAGCAGGCAGCAGCCTGATTGGGCAATACCTTCAGCTGCCTAACAACAGTGTAAGGGTGCTAGTGGGGTGTGGGGCCGCTGCCGCAATTTCTGCCTCTTTTAATACACCGGTAGCCGGGGTCATATTTTCAATGGAAGTCATCGTCATGGAATACACGATCGCTGGCTTCATACCGGTGATCCTGGCTTCGGTTGTCGCCGCAGTAATGACGCAGATTGTGTTCGGGTCGCTGACTGCATTTAATGTACCGACGGTAGCAATGTCTTCCTTCATAGATATCCCTATCCTGGTAATGGAAGGGGCGTTTATCGGTGTCATCGCCGCCGCTTATGTTCGATGCATGCTCATGTTCTACAAGATATCACCGGATCCCATGTGGCAACGTATTATGATCGCCGGGTTACTTACCGGGAGCGCTGCACTGATCCTTCCCGAGGTCCTGGGTATCGGTTACGACACGGTCAATCTGGCGCTTATAGGAGAACTCTCACTGGTATTACTGCTGACTGCGTTCACTCTGAAGCTTGTACTTTCCTCTGCAATTATTGCCCTTGGAGTGCCCGTAGGGTTTATTGGTCCAACACTGTTTATTGGTGCGATGGCGGGCGGTATGTTCGCCTTTTTTGCCCGATTCATTGATGCCGGCCTGTCGGAGGATGCACTGTATGTAATGCTTGGTATGGGCGCCATGATGGGAGCAGTGCTTCAAGCGCCGCTGGCGGCATTGATGGCAGTTCTCGAACTCACTAATAGTCCAGGCATTATCCTGCCCGCCATGCTTGTCATCATTATCGCAAACATGACTGCCAGCCAGGTCTTCGGGGTTCGCTCACTGTTCGTCCTTCAAATGGAGATACTCGGACTTGAGTTTCGACAGAACCCACTATCAATGACGCTAAACAGAGCATCGGTTGCGAGCATTATGACCAGAAGCTTCAAACGGGTACCGCCTGTGATTGAACTGGAAGCTGCCCGCTTGCTGGTTGTACAGAAACCTTACTGGCTGCTGGTCAATGGAGAAGAAAGACCGGCTTTTATCTTAAGGACTGAAGACCTCGCCCAGTATCTTTCCTCCGAATCCGAGGAGCAGATTGATCTGACAGCCATTCCGGCGACTCGAAAAGATGTCACAGGCATTTTCCTCCAGGCAACGTTAAGTGAAGCGCTGGATTCACTTAATCAATCCGGCGTGCAGGCACTCTTTGTCAACCGCATCAGCGCTCCACTGCTGGATTCTCCAGTCGGCATCTTGACCCGAGAAGACATAGAAAGCTTTTATCAATCGTAAGGTAGCTTCGGTATTTTATTTGAATCAACTCACAAGTAATGCTTGAATGCCCGCGGCAGAACCCTGGAGCAAGTCATGACAAGATCGCAGCGTTTCTTTGAGGACGCCAAAAAATACATTCCCGGCGGCGTCAATTCTCCCGTTCGGGCTTTTGCTCGGGTGGGCGGGCAACCAGTCTTTTTCAAAAGTGGCAGCGGCGCATACCTTACTGACGAAGACGGCAAAAAATACATTGACTACATAGGCTCCTGGGGGCCGATGATCGTTGGGCATGCCCACCCCCAGGTCGTCAAATCGGTTCAGGAAGCAATGGGCCATGGGCTCAGCTTTGGCGCGCCCACTGAAATAGAAACCGAGGTCGCCAGGAAGCTCATTTCGCTAGTCCCTTCCATGGACCTGGTTCGAATGGTGAATTCGGGCACCGAGGCAACCATGTCAGCGATCAGGGTTGCCCGCGGATATACCGGCAGAGACACCATCATCAAATTCGAAGGCTGCTACCACGGTCATTCAGATGCCTTACTGGTCAAAGCCGGATCAGGGGCGCTGACTCTGGGCGAGCCAGACTCACTCGGCGTTCCGGAAAGTTTTGCACGTCACACTCTCACTCTCGAATTTAATAACCTTGAACAGATCGAAAAGATCTTCAGGGAGAAAGGAAACGAAATCGCCGCCATAATTGTCGAGCCTATCGCTGGAAACATGGGTTGTGTACCGCCGGTATCAAGCTTCCTCCAAGGTCTTCGAGACGCATGCGACAGTCATGGCTCGCTACTTATTTTTGATGAAGTCATGACGGGCTTCCGGGTTGCAAAGGGCGGCGCGCAATCTGTTTACAACATCGACCCAGATCTCACTACGCTCGGAAAGATCATCGGCGGGGGGATGCCCGTAGGAGCATTCGGCGGCAAGCGTGAAGTAATGGAAGTCGTCGCGCCTCTGGGCGGCGTTTACCAGGCGGGAACCCTGTCCGGCAATCCGATCGCGATGCAGGCAGGTTTAGCAACACTGGAACTCATTGACGAACCTGGATTCTACGAGAGCCTGGAGCAGCAATCCGGCAAACTCATCGACGGTCTTCAGTTGCTCGCCGATGCAGCTGGCATCCCTTTTACGACCAATCGGGTCGGCAGCATGTTTGGTTTCTTCTTCACTAACGCGACACCTGTGACAAGTTTTTCCCAGGTCATGAACGCTGACAGCAAAATGTTTAATCTCTTTTTTCACGCGATGTTGCGCCAGGGTATTAACCTTGCGCCTTCCCCATTTGAGTCCGGATTTGTTTCAGCAGCGCACGGAGACAAGGAAATCAAAGACACATTGGACGCCGCGCAAAATGCATTCATGGAACTAAATACATGAAACAGTACGATATCTATGGAATTGGAAATGCTCTGGTCGACACAGAGTATATGGTGGACGACGCCTTTCTTGATCATGCGAAACTCACCAAGGGCATCATGACTCTGATAGAAGAAGACGACAGGAAAAGATTAATTCGACTTCTCGAACATGATTATGAGCATCTTGCCGTCAAACAGGCTGGCGGCGGATCAGCTGCAAACACCATGGTCATCGTTTCCCAGCTTGGCAGCCCGGCTTTCTATAGCTGCAAAGTCGCTGCCGATTCCGCTGGGGACTTTTTTGTCAAAGATCTCAGTGATGCAGGGGTTGATACCAACCTGAGCGATGACCGTGAGCAGGGCGCCACCGGTCAGTGCATCTCCATTGTCACCCCGGACGCAGAACGAACAATGACCACCTGCCTCGGCATTACGAACCTCCTGTCCCCCCATGAACTGAACCGGGATGCTCTTAAAAATTCATCTTACCTCTACATCGAAGGTTACCTGGTCAGTTCCACAACAGGATTCCAGGCGGCACTTGAGGCCCAGGAGATAGCTCGCACCTCAGATGTCCTGATTTCCCTCACCCTTTCGGACCCGGCGATGGTCGAGAACTTCAGGGCAAACTACAATCAACTGTTAAGCCACGGCGTTGATCTCCTGTTTTGCAATCACGACGAAGCCCGATTATTAACCGGTGCAGAATCTGTCGAAGACTGTGTCGCAGCGTTGAAAAAAATATGCAAAAACTTTGTCATCACCTGTGGCAAGACCGGCTCGGTGGCATTTGATGGCCAGGATCTTACGACCGCAACCGGTGTTCCCGCGAAGGCTGTGGATACAACCGGCGCAGGTGATATTTTTGCCGGCACGTTTCTGCATTGCCTCTGTCGAGGCCTTGGGTTTAGTGAAGCTAACGAACTCGCGAACAAATTTGCCTCAAAACTGGTTTCATGCTTCGGCGCACGACTTACCCAGGAAGAGGTCGACAGCCTAATCAAATAGACCTATCTGCTTGTCCATGAGTAGTGCCAGTGAGTTTCCCTGAAGACCAAGAATCGCGTCAGCGATCGGCGCCAGTTGTCGGTCCATATAGAAATGATAGTCGATCGCTGAATTAACATAGGGCAAAGGTTCAGGACCATTCAGAGTCATCTGGTATTCAATCCACCCGCCATGCTCATAGGTCGGCTTTAAACCCCGCTTGAGCCGCTCGGTATCTGCAAGCCTCGCGGCCCTGACATGCGGCGGAACGTTCTTCGTGTAATCGTTGAGCTTTCGCCGAAGCCTCCTTCGAAGTGAGAGCTTCTCGTCCAACTCACCTTCCAAGAGTCGTTCAGCGGTCTCCCTGATGTAAGTCAAATGGGGCTCGTCCGTAAATACTCGACGATATAACTCTATTTGAAACTCCCGCGCCAGCGGTGACCAATCACTTCGAACACTTTCAAGCCCCTTAAAGATAAGCTGTGATTTTCCACCGCTGTCCCTCACCATACCCGCATACCGTTTCTTGCTTCCTTTTTCGGAACCCCTGATCGTTGGTATAAAAAACTTTTCAAAATGAGTCTCGAACTCGACCTCCAGATAACAGGGAATGTCATACCGGTTCTTGAGTTCGCTAGCCCACCAATCGTTGAGATAATCTGCAAGCCGCGAGCCTGCGGCTTTCACCTCACCTTCGACCTGATCCAGTAAAACGAATACTGAATCAGTATCACCATAGATAACCGGGTAACCCTGGTCCTCAATCAAATCCCTCGTTTTCCAGAGGATTTCGTGTCCGCGCATAGTAATAGAACTCGCTAACTTTGAATCAAAGAACCGACAACCCGGTGTACCTAAAACGCCATAGAACGAGTTCATGATGATCTTAATCGCCTGGGAACCTGCGGCATCACTGTCCTTTTTTGCCTCGTCACGAGCCTGCCACAGCTCTTTAATAATGCCCGGAAGAATGTGATGGTTCTTCGAAAAGCTCGCCTCGAGAAACCCGGGGATGCGATCTCCACCTGCCTTAATCATGGCAAGCGGGTCGACATGAAATGTTCGAATGATACTGGGATACAGGCTCTTGAAGTCAAGCACGATGACGTCGCGATACAAACCGGGCAAAGAATCAAGCACATAACCGCCAGGGCTATGCACGATGGTTTCCTGATCGACTACAGGCGCGACAAACCCCGCTCGGTGCAGTTTAGGCAGGTAAAGAAAATCAAAGGCGGCAACCGACCCGCCCTGTCGGTCTATTTCCAATCCAGTCAGGCACGACCGCCTTATCGCGAAATCGATAAGACCCGCGTGCTTGAAAATATCCAAAACAAGCGTGCAGTCTTCAAGGTTATATCTGGCAAGGCTCTCCTGGTCAGTGCGATGCATGTCTTCAATTTCAACAGCACGCGAATCGACATCGTGCACTAGTTTTCCCCTTCCGAGCAGTTCCCGGGAAACATTCTCAAGAGAGAAACTTTCGAAACTGTAAGTCGCGGTTCGAAGGAGTTCTATCCCGTCGAGGACCACTCTGCCAGGAACCACAGCGTAAACTCGCTGTTGGCCTCGATCCAGAAAGCGCCAGCTGACCGGAGACCTGCCACGACCAATATTGAATTCCAATCCGAGGGTGTCTGCCCGATCCTGGAGAAACTTAAGGTCAAAGGCAACGATGCTCCAGCCAATAATTACGTCGGGATCCAGCTCTGCAAACCAAGCCGTAAACCTTCGAAGTAATGTGGTCTCGTCATCAATGAATTCGAGATAAGGAAGTGACGATGCGCGCGTCTTGCCCAGCATGAAAACTTTCCTAACGTCGTCACTATCAACCGCAATACTAAGAATGTTGCCATTAGAGATTGACGTTTCAATATCCAGGGAAACTACCGACAGCCAGGGCTCATACGAAGCCTTCCGAATCTTTGGGTTTTCAGCAGTCAGGTAACCTTCTGCAAAATTGAAATCTCCTGAGACTTCCAGTGTCCCCTGCACGAAGCGCTCCATCAGATATCTATCCGTAGGCCGGATGTCTGCTTCATACGTGGGGATATGGTGATTTCGTAAGAGCGCTCTTGCCAGTCCCAGATCACGCTGGTTTCTGAAATAACAGGCAATTGCAGGCTCATCTGTCTCGCTGAAACAGCGAAGCTCTACCGGTGCGCTTCGCCACTTGAGTTGGGCCGCCAGAACCGGCTCGGCTCTGGGAATACTGGACGCAGGGATAAAGAACACCGATTCCTGGCCAGGAAACTCAATTCTTACGGGACCCTCGTTAGTTGCTAACCAATAAACGAGCGATTGCCCACTAACAGAGTCACGCCATTGCCTGGTAAGAATCAACCCCTGGAGTGTTATGCTCTTACTTTTCAAATTCTGCTCGAAAGTAGAGTTCGCGACCCCCGCCTAGCTGCTTGATGACAGTATCAAAAGTGCGCTCAAGGTAATCAACCTTAAGTGCTTCTGCAGCGGGCCCTTTTGCAACTACCTTGCCATGCGACATTAGTACGATTTCATCCGCCAGTTCAGCAGCAAGATTAATATCATGCATCACAACCAGCTGACCCAGCCCCTGCGATGACAATTTCTTTAAGGTTGAAACAATCTTCGACTGGTGTCGCAGGTCAAGAGCAATCATGGGCTCATCGAGCAGGAGAAAAGCCTCAGAGCCGCGACCCCACACTTGCGCAAATACACGGCAAAGCTGAACCCGCTGCTGCTCACCCCCAGACATGGTGAGGTACGATTGATCGGCGGCTACATCGAACATGCTGAGCAGTTCCTGTGTCACTTCATCGAAGCCTTCGCTTACGCCAAATGGCATCCTCCCCATTGCGATGACTTCTCGGGCAGTAAACGGAAATTCCAGTGAGCTCCTTTGCGTCAAAACACCAAGCATCCTGGCCCGAGCCTTTAGGGATATCTTTTCCGGATCACAACCGGCAATCATAACTTCTCCACCCGTAGCCTTCAGGTAGCCACTCAAAATCTTCATGAGGGTTGATTTACCAGCGCCATTCGGGCCAAGCAGTACTGTGGTCTTGCCCCCCTGAATCTCAAGGTTTATGTCACGAAGGATAGTCAGGTCTTTTATTGCGAACGAGATATTGCGTGCAGAGAGGTTCATATCACCAACCTTCCCTTTTGCTCAACCATAATCAGATATATAAAGAATGGACCTCCAACCAGCGCCGTCAAAATACCCACGGGGAGCTCAGTTGGCGCAAGAATAGTTCTGCTTATCACATCAGCCACCAGCAGCAGCATCCCTCCCAATAGGGCAGAGGCAGGAACCACCGTCCTGTGATTGGAGCCGAGCGTCATTCTAACCAGATGTGGTACGACCAAACCGAGAAACGCAATGACGCCCGTTAACGCAACTCCGATACCTACCGCGACTGCACACAAAGATACTATCCGGACCCTGAGCTTTTGATGCGATACACCAAGATGCTCTGCCTCCTCGTCGCCCAGGGTGATCACATTCAGGTTTCTAGATTCGAGAAAGATCAGGAACACTACGACTGGAATGGCAAGCGCCAGCAGCACCGAAATCCAGGTCGCTCCGTTCAGGCTACCCAACGCCCAGAACGAGATAGAGCGAAGCTGCATGTCCGTCGAGAGGTACGACAGCATTCCCACCCCAGACAGCGCTATCGCATTGATCGCGATGCCAGCTAATAAAATTGTCGATAGCCCACCACCGCGGCCTCCCACAACGAGGACTATCCAGGTGGTAAGAAGCCCGCCTACAAAAGCGCTACCGGTCATGCCTATCAGAGACAATCCCTGACTACCGTCCAGCACAACATAGATAGCAGCAAACAACGCCGCACCCGCAGACACCCCGATTAGCGCTGGATCAGCCAGCGGATTACGAAACATTCCTTGAATTGCCGCGCCAGATGCCGACACACCCGCACCCACAAGCAGCGCCAGGAGCGTCCTAGGCAGTCGAATATCAAGCACAATCGTGCTCAGTCCTGGGTCGTCATTGTGGCTAAGCAAACGCCACAGATCTTTGAGACTAACCTCGGCGCTGCCGAACAGGAGGGATGCAACGGCAAGAACACACACCACCAGCGCAAGAGCTGCTATCTTCATACGATGACCGGGAGATCTCTCCACAACCGAAACCCCTTGTTCGATTTCCTAACCTTATACGCCAACACTTCAACCCCACTAACCAGCGCTTCTCGAAGCAGCTTACCGTATTCACGGTCAATATGGTCGGCGGGCCTGACTTCCTGTATGCCCGTATGCTGCACACAAAAAAACAAAACTGATCTGGCGTCCGACTGCGACATTTTAATGAGCTCCCTTAAATGCTTGGCCCCTCTTTCACTCACCGCATCCGGAAAATAGCCAATACCACGTGATGGTGGATCCTCAAGCAATGTCACGCTTTTAACTTCGACATAGCAGTCCTGCCTTTTCTTGTCCTGCAGCAGCAGGTCGATTCGACTGTTTTCATCTCCATACTTCACCTCAGGCCGGATCGTTTCATACCCCGCCAACGGCTCAACCAGGTCATCCCGGATCGCGGATTGAACCAGTTGGTTCGCTTTACCCGCATTGACTCCGATGTGATGACCACGCGATGTCGTCAGGTACTCCCAGGTATATCGGTACTTCCTTTTTGGGTTATCCGAATCTGACAGCCAGATTTCTGCATTCTCTTCGACACAGTTCTTCATTGAACCGGTATTGGGACAATGGACAGTTATTACCTCATCATTGTCCAGCCTTACATCTGCCAGGAAACGTTTATACCTTTTGACCAATCGAGCATGAATCAAGCCCTTCATCCCAGCATTTTCCTAATACGATAAACAGCCTCTTTCAGCTGCGATAAGTCTCTTGCATAGCTAATTCGAATCGATCTATCGGCGTTGTGAAAACCAAAGTCAGTTCCTGGCGTCACAGCAACGAAATGGTTTTCGAGTAGGCGGTGACAGAATTGTTCACTGTCCGGCACCTTGTCTGGTAAACCCGCATAGACATAAAACGCTCCTGCTGGCATTAGCGGAATCTCGAACCCGAGTTCCTTTAGCGCCGGCACAAGGTAGTTTCTGCGAACTGCAAACTCGGCCTTTTGAGCCTCCATTGTCGCAATCGACTCTGGATCAAAAGCCGAAAGCGCAGCTTCCTGCGCGATGGACGAGGGACAAATAAAGAGGTTCTGGGCGAGCTTTTCAAGATCCGTGGCGATTTCTTCGGGTACAACCACCCAGCCAAGGCGCCATCCAGTCATCCCGAAATACTTTGAAAAGCTGTTAATAACAATCGCTTCGGGCACCTGTGCCAGAGCAGACCCCGAGGCGTGGTTTTCATAGACCAACCCCTGATAGATTTCATCCACGATCATAATGCCATCTTTTTTTCGCACGACTTCACCCAGTTCCCTGATAGCCTTTTGGCTCAAGATTGAGCCTGTAGGGTTAGCCGGAGATGCAACCAGAATCCCCCGAGTGGTCCTGGTCCAGTATTCCTCAACCAATGAAGGCGTTAGCTGATAATTTTGGTCAGCATCAACGGGCACCAGCAATCCCTCAGCATTGAAACTAGATAGAAAATGGCGGTTACAGGGATAACCTGGATCAGGCATCAACAGGTTTTCGCCCGGATCCAGCAACAAAGCACTCAGCATCAGCAAACCGCCCGAGGCACCTGCAGTAACAAATATCCGCTCTGCCTTCACTTCAATGCCGAGGCTGAACTTATAGAAGCCTGAAATAACCTGTCTGAGTTCAGGAGTACCCCTGGCGTCCGTATACCTTGTTTTACCCTCTGAAATAGCTCGCACACCGGCCGCAAGAATCGGGGCAGGCACATCAAAGTCCGGCTCCCCTACCTCAAGGTGAATCACATCATGGCCAAGTGACGCGAGTTCATTGGCGCGAGCGAGTAATTCCATTACCCGAAATGGGGCTATTTTGCTAAGCCTTTTTGCTACTTTCAAAACCCTATCCGGTGGACATCAAGAAACGGATATTACCCTAAAAAAACAAAGGTTAGGGTCGCCGGAAATAGGCTTGGCGAATGGATTTCTATCTGGTAAGGTTCGCCGCTCGTTTTAGAACCCACTTTGTTGATACGGACAGATCAATGGCAGCGAAGCGTAAAGCAACCGCAAAGGCGAAACCAAAAAACAAGGCAAAGGCAAAGGGCCAGACAAAAACCAAGTCTAAGGCCAAGAAAGCACCTGTAAAAAAGAAAGTCAGCGTGAAAGCTAAAGTCAAGCCAACAGCAAAAGCCAAACCGAAGGCAAATGCCAAACCGAAGGCAAAAGCCAAGCCACAGGCAAAAGCCAAACCGAAGGCAAAAGCCAAACCGCAGGCAAAAGCCAAACCGAAGGCAAAAGCCAAACCAAAGGCAAAAGCCAAGCCACAGGCAAAAGCCAAACCGAAGGCAAAAGCCAAACCAAAGGCAAAAGCCAAGCCACAGGCAAAAGCCAAACCGAAAGCAAAAGCCAAACCGAAGGCAAAGCCGACAGCCAAAGCCAAAGCCAAGATTGCGGCAAAACCCAAGGTCAAGACGAAAACAAAGGCCAAGGTCAAGACGAAAGTTACAACCAAGGCCAAGGCAGTAACGAAAAAGGCAGCGGTAAAGAAATCGCCAGCCAAGACGAAGCCAAAAGCCACCAAGAAAACTTCAACCAGCAGTAAAAAGGTCACGAAGAAGTTGAGCTCGAAAGCAAAAACAGCAGGGAAACCCGCCGCGAAAGCGAAGGTTGCAATCAAGAAAGCTGCAGCCCCGAAAAAAACAGTAGAAGTAAAGCAGAAAGCACCACGTCCACCACCTAGCGCAGCAAGGCCAAGGACTGTTCCTAATGAACCTACCGTTACTCCTTATAGAACAAAAATCAATGAGGAGTATATGAACGGAGAGCAGACAGCTCATTTCAGCGATATCCTACTGGAGTGGAAATTCCAGCTGATGGAAGAAGTGGACAGAACTGTAAGCCATATGAAAGACGAGGCAGCTAACCATCCTGACCCAGCCGATAGAGCAAGCCAGGAAGAAGAGTTCAGCCTCGAACTAAAAACCCGCGACCGCGAACGAAAACTGATTCGAAAAATCGACAAAACTCTCGAGTTGATCGATCAGGATGATTACGGTTACTGCGAGTCCTGTGGTATTGAGATCGGTGTGCAACGGCTGGAAGCTCGCCCAACCGCAACCCAGTGCATTGACTGTAAGACGCTTGATGAAATCAAGGAGCGTCAAATCCACGGGTAAAATAGTGATCACCCTATAATGCCAAACATACCTCTCTAAAATGGATTACGTCGGTCGATTCGCCCCCTCTCCGACCGGCCCGTTACACTATGGTTCGTTAGTTGCTGCCGTGGCAAGTTTTCTTGATGCCCGACATGCAGGTGGTAAATGGCTACTCCGGATTGAGGACCTTGACCCACCCCGAGAATCCATAGACGCACCCCGGGAAATCATCAGACAGCTACTCGCCCTTGGTCTGCACTGGGACCTTGAGGTCCTCTGCCAGAGCAGCAGACTGAAATCCTACGACGCCGCCCTTGAATCCATTCAAACATTTACCTTTCCATGCACCTGTTCCCGAAAAGCGGTTCCTGACATTTATCCAGGCACCTGCCGCCTCAGGAAACATCTCGCGCCCGGCGGACCATATGCAGTTCGACTCCAGGTGCCCAGGCACAGCGTATCAATCAATGACCGTTGCCTTGGTTTGCAGACCTGGGATCTGGAAAAAGAAGTTGGCGACTTCATCATCAAGCGCAAGGATGGACTTCACGCATACCAGCTCGCCGTTGTCGTTGATGACATCCACTATTCCGTCAGCCATATTGTCCGCGGAAATGACCTCCTTGATTCGACACCACGCCAACTCGCGCTTTACGAACAGTTAGAGGTTTCACCACCCGAGTATCTGCATATCCCAGTATTGGTGGACGAGTCGGGAAACAAACTGAGTAAACAGGCTCATGCAAAACCAGTGGATACCAGTGATGCTTTAACTACTATCCGTAGCGCGTTATCAGACCTGGGGCAGAATACACACGAGTACTCTTCAAACATCAAAGAACTGCTAGAGAAGGCCGCCTCCTCCTGGAATCCCGCTACTATTCCAAATGTTCATGACATCTACGCGCCAAACGCCTATCTTAGTAACTGGTAGCGTTCATAAGGGGATTGCAAACGTGATAAGTTCCGTCTCTGACACGCGGTATTGGATATTTCTTCAAGTATGATCAGCCAGAACATCCTGATTGTAGACGACGACACTGTCTTTCGCGCATCACTAAAAGTATTCCTCGAGAACCAAAACTACAAAGTTTGCGAAGCCGGATCAGTCAAAGAAGCTATCAAGCATGATTTGATGACCTTCAATGCTATTGTCTCGGATGGTAAAACCAACACCGGTATCATCAAGCTTGCTCGCGGCATACCCGTCATCGTCACCTCATCCCGGGCCAGTCTTCGCTCGGCTGTTGAGGTTATGAAACGCGGAGCGGCCGACTACCTCCCCAAACCTTATAACTTGGATGAATTAAAAAAGATCCTCGAGGCTCTCATCACGCGACCGAGAACTGATCGCGTTCAGATGTTGGGTGAGTGCGGTTCAATTCGCTCACTCTCAGACCAACTGGATAAAGTCGCTCCAACGGATACAAACGTCCTGATAGAGGGAGAATCCGGAACAGGCAAGGAACTGGTCGCCAGAAAAATCCACCAGTTAAGCAACCGAACTGATCGCCAGATGATATCGCTCAACTGCGCCGTCATACCTGACTCACTTATCGAATCCGAGTTATTCGGCCACAAAAAAGGCGCCTTCTCTGGTGCAACTGCTGATCGGGTTGGTCTCGTTGAGGCAGCTGATGGCACTACCTTGTTCCTTGACGAGGTTGGTGAACTGCCTTTGAGCGCACAAGCGCGGCTACTTCGGGTACTACAGGAGGGAGAAGTGAGGGGCGTGGGCTCCATAGCAACTCAAAAGGTTTCAGTGCGACTCGTCTCATCAACCCACAGGAATCTGCAAGCCCTGGTAAACGAAGGCGGTTTTCGAGACGATCTTTATTACCGTTTAAATGTAGTGAAGTTATCTCTACCGCCTCTTCGCGAGCGAGGTGGCGACATTGCAATTCTTGCTGAACATTTTCTTGCAACCAATGCAGAGAGGCACGGAAAACCCCGGTTGAAATTCAGCGATGCAGCATCGAAATGCATCCACTGCTATAGCTGGCCTGGCAACATACGCGAGCTGGAGAATGCTGTTCAACGAGCCGTGATTCTTTGTGATGGAAAAACAATCGGTGCAGACCTCCTTGCTATAGAGCCGGCACAAAAGCGGAAGTTCCCGTCTTATGACACCGATAAACAAAATGTTTCGCTTAAAGACTACTTTGTGAGTTTCGTCCTTGAGAACCAGGACCAAATGACTGAAACCGAGCTTTCACAGAAATTAGGCATCTCCCGCAAGGCCCTCTGGCAGAAACGACAAAAGCTCGGCATTCCCCGCGAGAAGAGCCGCTCACGCTAGTGTTACCTTTATACCCATCAACGTGGCATTGAGTAACAAACTATCTGACGATATGGGAGTAAAATTTCATATCTTATTGATTTTTATAAAGTTGTTTATTTTCCCACAATTCTGGGATAGTGGTACCTGCCAGTCAACATAGAACTAATAGAACAAATAGAACGATTCTGGCAATGACCCTCACCCTCGGGTGGCAGGTTAGAAAATAATAATAATAAACATAATAAGAAGAAGAAACATAATAAGAAGAATGTTCTTGCTCGCTAAATGGGAAAGGTTCGCTTTTCCCATTTTCTTTCCCCCCCCCCTCGCAAAAACGTTACCGTAAGAATCAGTTCGCTCTGTTAAACTATCTGTGATCCTAAATACGTTACCCCTTTAAACTTGTTTTTTACGACTCGTATTTTCAACTTTACTCCCACCAATAGGCTGGGACTTTCAGGCCAACTCCTGCCAAATGACTGATTTACAGCATCAAAGATGAATTCTTTAAGTTCTATTGAAGAAAGTGCCATCAGTATCAATGCCAGCAAGGTACTCAGTCGCCTGCAGGACCATGGCTTCCAGGCATACCTCGTCGGCGGATGTATTCGTGATCTGTTGCTGCGCAAAACCCCAAAAGATTTTGACATCGCAACAGATGCTCACCCGGAAGAAGTCCGTGAGTTGTTTCGCAACTCTCGCATCATTGGGAAACGATTTCGGATTGTCCATGTCCGGTTTGGACGCGAAATAATAGAGGTTACAACCTTTCGCGGACCTCACGCGGACGAGTACGATGAGAACCACTCTGATTCCGGTATGACCCTGAACGACAATGTCTACGGCACCTTCGAAGAGGATGTGTTCCGGCGGGACTTCACGATGAATGCCATCTATTACGAGCCCCAGGAAAAGGAAATCATCGATCTCGCAGACGGTACTGCCGATATTGAAAGCCAGATTATCAGGACAATCGGAGACCCAACAGGCCGACTAAGGGAAGACCCGGTCAGGATGCTTCGTGCCATCAGGTTTCAGGCGAAACTGGAATTTGGTTTGGAGTCCGATCTCCAGAGCTCAATAAGATCGCTGGGCTACCTTATACAGGATGTTCCCCCGGCCAGGTTATTCGAGGAAGTACTCAAGCTTTTCCTGTCCGGTTATGGCACTGCTGCTTTCGATTCCATGATAGAGAATGATATCTATGGGTGGTTATTCCCGGATTCCAAGCGGTCGATAGAGAACAATGCGACTGAAGAACTCGTACGGCTGGCACTAACCAGCACAGACCAGAGAATCGCGAAACAAATGCCCGTCACACCAGCATTTATATATGCAGCAGTGCTCTGGTATCCATTTGTTGACGAAAAACAACGGCTAGAACAGGAGGATGGGATCACACACGCTGCTGCACATGAAGCGGCCAACAATGTGATATCGAAGCAGCAGCTTTTCACCTCTATCCCGAAACGATTCTCTGGTCCGATGAGAGACATCTGGTTCCTGCAGTCGCGACTACCTTCCCGATTTGGCCAGAAACCCGACCGAATGATGGAACATAAGCGCTTCAGGGCTGCCTATGATTTTCTTTTACTCCGAGAACAGGCTGGGGAGAAAACAGATCAACTTGGGGAGTGGTGGACGGAATACCAGGAAGCCACCGAAGAGCGCAAGCTTGCCATGAAACAATCAACCAGCAATGGCCGCCCGCGTAAGCGTAAGCGTAAGCGAAAACCTCGCCCGAAAGCCAGTACCAGCGATCACGCCTCCTTGCTTTAACGGCGGGACCCAGAATACCCGTTACAACTCCTGCCTGATCCTGGTTTTAAGCCGAGCCACATTGTGGCACCCTGTCTATCCCATCACATCTGGTTTGAAGGAGCCGCAATGTCGGAACACAAGGTTTATCCGGTCCCCAAGGAATTCGAGAACCACACACATATTCGCAACGATCAATACCTTGCGATGTATGACGCCTCGATTAATCGATCTGATGAGTTCTGGTCCCAGAAAGCTGATGAATTCATCACCTGGTTTCAACCCTGGAACAAGCTGACCGAATCTGACTTCGATCAAGGCGAGGCAAAATGGTTCTTAGGCGCAGAGCTAAACGCAAGCTACAACTGCATCGATCGACATCTTGAACTGAAGGCTGACCACACCGCCATCATCTGGGAAGGCGATGATCCCGGTGATGACCTCCGTGTTACTTATCGCGAACTTCACGAACACGTCTGTCGACTTTCCAACGTATTGCTGGATCGCGGAGTCACCAAGGGCGATCGAGTCTGCATCTATATGCCAATGATCCCGGAAGCCGCCTACGCGATGTTGGCCTGCGCGCGGATAGGCGCAGTACACTCGGTTGTGTTTGGCGGTTTCTCTCCGCAGGCGTTAAAGGACCGAATCCTGGATTCCGATTGCAGGACGGTGATCACTGCTGATGAAGGAGTGCGTGGCGGCAGACCGGTCCCCCTCAAGAAAAACACCGACAAAGCCCTCGAAGACTGTCCCGGCGTTTCTACTGTCCTGGTCGTTAGACGAACAGGTGGGGAAATAGACTGGTTCGACGATCGTGATGTCTGGTATGAGGAGGCAACGAGCCAGGTCTCACCGGAGTGCGAAGCCATCCCCATGGGTAGCGAAGACCCTTTGTTCATTCTTTACACTTCCGGTTCAACGGGAAAACCAAAAGGTGTCCTTCACACAACCGGCGGATACCTGTTACAGGCCGCAATGACCCATAAGTATGTATTTGATTATCACGAAGGCGATGTCTACTGGTGCACTGCTGACGTTGGCTGGGTGACGGGACATTCCTACATTGTGTACGGCCCTCTCGCCAACGGCGCAATCACACTGATGTTCGAAGGTGTTCCGACCTACCCTGATTCTTCGAGGTGCTGGCAGGTCGTCGACAAGCACAAGGTCAATATTTTCTACACCGCTCCGACTGCCCTGCGTGCACTCATGAGCCAGGGAGATGACTTCGTAAAATCAACCTCCCGCCAGAGTCTTCGATTATTAGGCAGTGTTGGTGAGCCCATCAATCCGGAAGCATGGGAATGGTATTACCATGTAGTGGGTGACGCGCGATGCCCAATCGTGGATACATGGTGGCAAACTGAAACTGGCGGCATCATGATCACTCCCCTGCCCGGGGCAACTGATTTAAAACCCGGCTCAGCTACCAGACCTTTTTTTGGCGTCAAACCCGTCCTGCTGGATGAAAAGGGCAAAGAGCTGGAAGGCACTGCGTCAGGTAACCTGGCGATTAGCGGTTCATGGCCTGGCCAAATCAGGACCGTTTTTGGAGATCACCAGAGGTGTATAGACACTTACTACTCGACCTATCCAGGTTTTTACTTCACCGGTGATGGCGCCCGACGGGACGAAGATGGTTATTTCTGGATTACTGGCAGGGTTGACGACGTATTGAATATTTCCGGACATCGCCTGGGTACCGCAGAGATCGAAAGCGCACTGGTCGAACACAGCCTTGTTGCTGAAGCCGCAGTTGTCGGTTATCCCCACGACATTAAGGGCCAGGGCATCTACGCATTCGTCACCTTAATGCAGGGAACCGAAGGCACTGATGAGCTTTTGAGTGAACTTAACAACCTCGTGCGATCAGAGATTGGCGCAATCGCAAAACCCGATATCCTGCAATGGGCCCCTGGCTTACCGAAGACCCGGTCCGGCAAGATCATGCGGCGTATTCTCCGTAAGATTGCAGAGAACGAACTGGATAGCCTGGGAGATACCAGCACGCTGGCCGACCCTTCAGTAGTGGATGACCTGATCAGGAACAGTCCAGTGACCTCATAAAGGGTCGTTTTCTAAAAGCGAGGGATACAGTAGACAGAAACAAAAACGCCGTCAGAAGACGGCGTTTTGTAACACTCAAGGTTAGTAATTAACTTGCGCTTTCATCACTATTAGCTGCCGCAACATTGCCGTTTGGCCCGTCCGCGTCATCATCGGCTTCTTCCGCCGCTACCTCCTCAATCAGTTCTTTCATCGAAAGCTTGATTCGACCACGATCCACATCAAGAACCAGCACCTTAACTTCCTGCCCTTCGGTCAGGTAGTCGGTGACTTTCTCGACACGTTCCTTGGCAATCTGAGAGATGTGAACCAGACCATCCTTACCAGGTAGAATGTTAACAAAAGCACCAAAATCTGCGATCTTAACGACCTTTCCGTTGTAGATCTGACCAACTTCAGCTTCTTTGGTAATCGCCTCAATCATGGCAACTGCAGCATCACGAGAGTCGGCATCTTCACCAAAGATAGTGATTGAGCCATCGTCCTCGATATCCACGGAAGCACCGGTTTCTTCTGTAATCCCACGAATAGTGGAACCACCTTTACCAATAACATCCCGAACCTTGTCTGCTTCAACCTTAATGGTCACCATCGCAGGTGCATTCTCAGAAACACCTTCACGGGACTGACCAATAACCTTGTTCATTTCGCCCAGGATATGAAACCTTGCGTCTTTGGCCTGGCCAAGCGCAGTTTCCATAATCTGTTCAGTAATGCCCTGAATCTTGATGTCCATTTGAAGCGCAGTAATACCTGTTTCCGTGCCCGCCACTTTAAAGTCCATATCACCAAGATGATCTTCATCACCCAGGATATCGGTCAGTACTGCAAACTCTTCACCTTCAAGTACCAGACCCATGGCAACACCAGCAACTGGCGCCTTAAGTGGTACGCCCGCATCCATCAACGCAAGACTTGCGCCACAGACAGAAGCCATTGAAGAAGAACCGTTTGATTCTGTGATTTCAGATACAACTCGTGTCGTATACGGCCAGTCTTCACTCTTTGGCAGCATCGCAGCGATACCACGTCGAGCTAATCGGCCGTGACCAATTTCGCGTCGCTTGGGTCCGCCAGAAAAACCGGTTTCACCAACACTGTAATGTGGGAAATTGTAGTGCAACAGGAAGTTATCCCGATATGAGCCTTGTAGCGCATCGATGATCGCAGCATCTCTCATAGAACCCAGAGTGGTTGAAACCAGCGCCTGAGTCTCACCCCGTGTAAACAGTGCAGAACCATGTGCCTTCGACAGCACACCAACTTCAACATCAATCTGGCGTACCGTTGTAGTATCACGGCCGTCAATTCGAGGCTGGCCCGATACGATAGCGCGACGAACGATAGACTTGCCGACACTGTCAAATACAGCTTTGATTTCGTCTTTGACTGTCTCTTCGGTCTCAAGCGCCGCCACTGCGGCAGCTTTGAGCTCAGAGAGCTTGTCCTGGCGAGCCATCTTTTCAGTGATTCGATAAGCAGCGCCAATCTCTTCACCGAACTGAGTAGTAATCGCTTCAATCAGTGCAGTGTTCGGGGTAGCTGGCTCCCAGACCCAGGCTTCTTTGCCTGCTTCTGCTTTAAGCTCAGCACAGGCAGCGACAACTGATTGCATTTCCTGGTGAGCGAAAAGTACTGCACCCAGCATCTGGTCTTCAGTTAATTCGTTCGCTTCTGATTCAACCATCAATACTGCGGATTCTGTACCTGCGACAACCATGTCAAGTTCTGAAGTCTTAAGCGCTTCGTAGCCAGGATTGAGCAGGTAACCTTCAGGCGTAAAACCAACTCGCGCAGCACCGATTGGACCTGCGAATGGTAACCCGGACAGGGCCAAAGCCGCTGATACACCGATCATGGCAACGATATCTGGATCTACATCCTTCGCTGCTGAAACTACCTGACAAGTAACCTGAACTTCGTTCATGAAACCTTTAGGGAAGAGTGGACGGATAGGGCGGTCGATCAAACGGCATGTCAGCGTTTCCTTCTCGGTAGGTCGACCTTCTCGCTTGAAGAAACCACCGGGAATTTTACCCGCTGCATATGTTTTTTCTTCGTAGTTCACTGTTAAGGGGAAGAAGGCCTGACCTGCTTTCATGTCAGGGCGTGCAACCACTGCAACTAGAACTGTTGTTTCTGCCATGGTTACCATGACAGATGCTGTTGCCTGTCTCGCAACCTTTCCAGTTTCCAGGAGGACTTCCTGGTCACCGAACATAAATTTCTTACTTATATAACTCACATTATTCTCCATAGTCAGTGCCAATCACCGACACTAACACTACCGACGCAAACCTAACCTCTTAATAGTAGATGTATAACGGTCGGGGTTTTTGTTGCGTAGATAGTTCAATAATTTTCTTCTTTGACTAACCATACGTAGAAGTCCTACCCGTGAATGATGATCATGGGCATGCTCCTTGAAATGCGATTGAAGTTGTTCAATATTCGCAGTTAACAGGGCTACCTGTACTTCAGGCGATCCTGTGTCGTTCTCTGATGTGCCGAAATCTTTAACGATTTCAGCCGTTCTTTCGACTGATAAAGCCACTAGTTTTTCTCCAGTTTAATATGCCCTGGCCCTAACCCAATCACTGGATATTCGGCCGTTAAACAATCAGGTATATCCACGCATATTTATAGATGACCTGCTTTTCTTATTTCGCCAATATGCTTTCCTGCATATTGTCGAGTAGTCGCGGGCCTCGGCCCGCTCGCGCCAGAACAAATCGCGCCGCAATTTGTTCTGCGGGTTCTGCCATCCCTGGCTGAACTCTGTCCATCGAGAACCTTAGTTATCCAAATCTCTCGATAGAAAAATATGTTGTTCGGCTAGCCTAACTAGTAACGACTAATCGCCTGGGTGCTATCCGTCCATCATCCGTAACCTCACCAACACCAATGAACTCTTCATTGGGATCGTCAGACTCTGAAAAAATACTCACCCACCCTGTGGTCGGTGCATTCGCAATCTGAACTGGCTGTCCCTGCCTAATATAGGAAGCCGTAACCTCTGTCAGCTCAACCTGCGGCCAATCCTGAACGACTGAACTCACTGGCTGTAATCTTGCATCCAGCTGAGCTTTGTCTTCGGCCAATGCTTCAAGCTGTTCCATAGAGACAGCCTCATCAACCGTGTACGGTCCAGCTGCCAGTCGACGTAGTTCCACCACGTGAGCGCCGCAACCGAGCTCCAGCCCTATATCTTCTGCCAGCGTTCTGACATATGTACCTTTAGTACAATGCACATCAACCGTTATTTTATCCTGACGGCGTTCCAGGACACCCAGTTCGCGAATCGTCACCTGGCGCGACTTGCGTTCGATTTCTATTCCCTGACGAGCAAGCTTGTAAAGTGGCTGTCCATTTACCTTCAATGCCGAGAACATCGATGGAATCTGACTGATCTCTCCCCGATAGTTTTCAAGGACACTTTCAAGTTTGGAGTCGCTGATCTCAGGAACAGCCCTCGTTTCAAGGACCTTACCGTCTGCATCTCCAGAATCCGTGATAACTCCCAGTTTGAACGTAGCCTGATAGCGTTTATCAGCATCGAGCAAGAACTGGGAGAACTTGGTGGCTTCACCGAAACAAAGAGGCAGAACGCCAGTCGCAAGGGGGTCCAGAGACCCTGTATGTCCAGCCTTACAGGCGTCAAATAACCGCTTCACAATCTGCAGCGCGGTATTAGACGTTATCCCCGCAGGTTTGTCCAGCAACAATATCCCACTGATATTCCTTCCTTTTCTTCCTCGTCTACTCATCCGTCTGGCTCGGATCACGCTGACTTTCATCCTGCGAGAGCGCCTTATTTATCGCTTTATTCATGCGAGCGCCACTTTCGATCGTATTATCGTAATGAAAACGTAGCTTGGGAGTCGTACGGGTACTCAGTACTTTCGCAAGCTGTGAGCGCAGGAACCCACTTGCTTCGTTGAGTACTTCCTCGACTATCTCGGTGTTTTCAGATGGCAACACTGTGAAATAGATGTCAGAGAAGGCTAAATCGCGGCTAACCGTGGCCTCATTGATGGTAACCATTCCAATCCGTGGGTCTTTGATCTCACGCTGAACAAGCACCGCTACTTCGCGCTGAATGAGGTCGCCAATCTTACGACCTCGGCTGGTTTCTTTTGGCATCGCTATCGACCCTTAAAGTTCCCGGGCAACTTCTCGAGTATCGAACACTTCGATCTGGTCACCTTTTTTCACGTCATCGTAGTTTTTGACGCCAATACCACACTCAGTTCCACTCGAAACGTTCTGTACTTCGTCTTTAAAGCGCCTCAGTGATTCGAGCTCACCTTCGTAAATCACCACATTGTCCCGTAGAACACGAATCTGCTTGGACCTGGAAATAGTTCCTTCGATGACCATCGAGCCAGCAATCTGGCCCATTTTCTTGGACTCGAATACGTCCCGAACCTCTGCTATTCCAACAATATCTTCTCTTACTTCCGGTGAAAGCATACCTGACAACGCATCTCTAACATCGTCTACAAGGTCATAAATAACCTTGTAGTAGCGAAGATCCAGACCTTCTGACTCGACCACTCTCTTCGCAGTGTTATCTGCCCGAACATTAAAACCAAACACGACGGCCCCTGCTGTTACAGCGTAGGACACATCTGATTCCGTTATTCCACCAACACCGGACATCACGACGTTAACCTGTACTTCTTCGTTACCGGCGTCATTCAGGGCAGTCACAATCGCCTCGAGTGAACCTCTGACATCCGCCTTCACAATAACATTAAGCCGTTTAACTTCATCAGCGCCAAAGTTTTCCAACAGACTATCGAGAGACGCACCGGCACCGGTATTCAGTCGCGCATTAGTGGCACGCTGTGCCCTGAACTCTGCAACTTCTCGAGCGCGCTTCTCATCTTTGGCAACAATAAAAGAATCGCCAGCATTAGGGGTGCCATTAAGTCCAAGCGCGGCAACCGGAGTCGCTGGACCTGCTAACTTAACCTGTTTACCCGATTCGTCATTCAGCGCACGAGCCCGCCCAAAATACTGTCCGGCAACTATAAGATCACCCTGCTTCAGCGTGCCGTTTTGCACCAATAAGGTCGCAACCGGACCCTTACCCTTGTTCAGTTCCGACTCAATAACAATACCTTGAGCCGGTCCGTCTATTACGGCTTTGAGCTCCAGCAGTTCTGCCTGCAGCAGCACGGCTTCAAGGAGTTCTTCAATTCCTGCGCCCGTAATCGCACTACAGGGGATAAACTGAGTGTCTCCACCCCAGTCTTCCGGTACCACGTCACGCGCTGCCAGGTCGTTTTTTACGCGATCCAGATCCGCGCCTTCTTTGTCAATCTTGTTAATCGCGACCACCATTGGTGCACCGGCGCTTTTTGCATGTTTGACCGCTTCTTCTGTCTGCGGCATCACACCATCGTCTGCAGCAACAACCAGAATGACGATATCTGTAAAATTAGCTCCCCTTGCGCGCATCGCAGTGAAAGCTGCGTGCCCCGGGGTGTCGATGAAACAGATCTCTCCGTGGTTGGTCGCCACTCGGTATGCCCCAATGTGCTGTGTAATTCCACCAGCTTCGCCACTCGCGACACGTGAACTTCGGATATAGTCCAACAGCGACGTTTTGCCGTGGTCAACATGTCCCATCACAGTAACAACCGGAGCCCGGTGCTGTTCTTCAGCCTCGTAAACCAGCTCATCTTCAAGGGTCTTCTCTACTGCATCAACATCCAGCAGCTTCACTGAAAGACCAAACTCTTCAGCTACGAGTATCGCTGTTTCCTGGTCGATTGACTCATTGATTGTCTTCATAATGCCGAGGCCAAACAATGTCTTGATAACAACCGATGCCTTTACGGACATTTTTTGGGAAAGCTGTTGGATCGTTACACTTTCAGCCAATTCAACCTCACGTTTGATTTCTTCTGTTGGCACATTGAACTTATGCCGTTTGGCGGGTTTTCCACCCGATGTCCGTCGGGTTCGAGGTGAACTCAGGCCCAGCGGTGTGGCTTCTTCTACCTTTCCTTCAGCAACTACAACATCGTCTTCCAGATCCTTCACTGCCGCCAGATCAACTTCGAGCAAATCATCACCCGCCAGCTCTTCCACACGACGCTTACGGCTACCCTGCTTGGGTTTCTTGGCTTGTACTTCTTCTTCGTCAAGGTCGTGACGATCTCTCTTGTCTTTTCGATTGGAAATACTGGTTTCTTTAAGCACTTCTTCAATAGTTGGCTCTTTCTTTTTTTCAGAAGAAGCCGCGGCTTCTTCTGAAAGACGTTTCTTCCCTTCTTCCTCTTTCGCCTTCTGCTCTCGCTCTTCCTGTTCAGCTAGCAGTTCAACAGCAGCCTCCTGCCTTTTACGTTCTGCTTCAGCATCAACAACCTTACCCGCGCCTTCCGGCGCTTCGGTAAGCTTCGCTTCTTCAGCCTCTGGCGCTTCTTCGACTTCGAGTGTTCCACGACGAACGTAAGTTCTTTTCTTTCGGACTTCTACATTGACGGTACGACCACGCCCCGCAGACCCCCCTGTTTTCAACGTAGAGAGCGTCCTGCGCTTCAATGTTATTTTTCTGGGCACTCCCTCGTCTTCACCATGGCTCTTCTTCAGGAACGCGAGCAGTATCTCTTTCTCGTCTTCCAATATGACATCATCAGACACACGCTGGGGCAGGCCTGCTTCCTCCATCTGAAGCAACAGACGTTCCACCGGCGTGCCGACTGTCTCCGCGAGTTGTCCTACTGATTCTTCTGCCATACAAATACCTCTAATTACGCCTCAGTTTCGGCTTCTGACGTTGTGCCTTCAGACTCTTCGTCTTCAAACCAGGGCGCTCGTGCGGTCATTATCAACTCACCGGCACGTTCCTCAGTCATTTCTTCAATATCTATTACATCGTCAATCGCCTGCTCTGCCAGATCTTCCATCGTGATTATGCCCATTCCTGCAAGCAAATAGGCCAGGCGTCGATCCATACCTTCCATGTTAAGCAGGTCTTCCGCAGGCTCTGTGCTACCAAGCTCTTCTTCAGTCGCAAGTTCCTGCGTGGTTATCGCGTTCTTGGCTCGTGACCGAAGCTCCTCAACGATGTCCTCGTCAAACCCTTTGATAGCAATCATTTCTTCAATGGGCACATAGGCTACTTCTTCAAGGCTTGTGAATCCCTCTTCAACAAGAACGACGGCAACGTCTTCATCAACATCCAACTGTTGCATGAAGCTCTCCATGATCGAACCGGCTTCAGCTTCGAGCTTCTCCGCAGCCTCTTCCTCGGTCATGATGTTCAGTTCCCAGCCTGTCAACTCACTCGCGAGCTTCACATTCTGGCCCCCTCGGCCAATCGCCTGGGCAAGGTTCTCTTCCGATACAGCGATATCCATACTTCGGCTTTCTTCATCGACTACGATAGAGACAACTTCAGCAGGTGACATTGCATTAATAGCAAGCTGGGCGACGTTGTCGTCCCAAGGAACAATGTCGATTCTTTCATTGCCCAGTTCATTGGACACCGCCTGAACCCGCGAACCTCGCATGCCAACGCAGGCTCCAACAGGATCAATTCTTCCGTCGTTCGTCTTTACCGCGATCTTGGCCCGCGAGCCCGGATCACGGGCGCAGCCAAGAATTTCAATGATGCCGTCAGAAATCTCTGGAACCTCAATTTTGAACAGCTCAATCAGTACCATAGGTGAGGTTCGCGTCAATGCCAACTGCGGGCCTCTTGCCTCGGGCCGAACTTCTTCGAGCAAGCCCCGAAGCCGATCGCCAACTCTGAAAGTTTCACGAGGAATCCATTCTTCCCGCGGTAGTATCGCCTCCGCATTGCTACCCAGATCCACAATGACCGCTTCGCGAGTCACCTTCTTAACCTGGCCGCTCACCAGTTCACCGACTTTGCTTCTATAGGCTTCAACAACCTGCGCGCGCTCTGCTTCCCGAACTTTCTGAACAATGACCTGCTTTGCAGTTTGTGCTGCGATACGACCGAACTCTACAGAATCAACCGGAATCTCGTAACGACCCTCTACCTCTAGAGAAGCATCTTTTTCTTTTGCTTCGGTTAGAGTCAGTTGTGCTCCAGGAAACTCAATTTCCGCATCATCCTCGACAACATTCCAGAACCGGAAAGTTTCATACTCTCCTGACTCCTTATCAATAGACACACGAAGCTCGACGTCCTCGTCGTAACCCTTCTTTGTTGCAGTCGCAAGCGCTAACTCCAACGCCTCAATGATGACGTCTTCCGACACACCCTTTTCGTTGGATACTGCTTCAACAACCAACAATATTTCTTTGCTCATCGCTTCTACCTCACCTTGCCCTATACAGAGGGGACGACATTTGCTCTCTCAATTTCTTCGAAGGGAAACAAAATCTCTTCGTCCTGGTAACCCAGAATAATTTCGTCTCCCTCGACACCTCTCAACTGGCCCAAGTACTTACGCTGGCCTTCATAAGGCCGCTTAAGTCGGATCCGGACCTCCGAACCTGTAAACGCAGCGTAGTGATCAAGTTTGAACAGTCTTCTGTTCAAGCCTGGCGACGAGACCTCAAGGGTATACTCACCGTTCATCGGGTCCTCGACGTCAAGCAAACTGCTCACCTGACGACTCACCTTCGCGCAGTCTTCAATGTCGACTCCCTTTTTGGAATCGATGTATATCTTTACCGTTGAATACCGCCCCATGGAGAGTTGCTCAATTCCCCATAGTTCGCATCCCATTGCCTCCACAACCGGCTGGATTAGCTCGTTCAGCTGATCACTCATACCCCCCTCGCCTGTTTCCCGGTTTTCGGATTGCGAAAACAAAAAATGGGCATAAAGCCCATTGCATAAACGATGGGCCTGTCGCCCCACCTGTACTCCGACGTCTGAAACCGAAGTTAATAAAAAGCCCCAATAAGGGGCTTGTATAAAGTGGTAGCGGGGGCAGGATTTGAACCTACGACCTACGGGTTATGAGCCCGTCGAGCTACC
>JGI24920J38491_100563_pt1 | contig 30845 bp, 18 predicted proteins | sample LinPFosmplate8_FD_38491 | JGI IMG/M metagenome (IMG submission 38491)
TGCAGGTCGACTCTAGAGGATCCCACCCCGCTTTCAACCTGGATGTCCACGGTACAGCAAATGTTGGTGTGTTTACGACTACGACAGCAACTCTCACAGGTGATCTAATTGTTGATACAGATACACTCGTTGTAGACGTTTCTGCTTCTGGTGTAGGTATTGGGACTGCGACCCCCGCTTTCAACTTGGATGTCCATGGTACAGCAAACGTTGGTGCGTTTACTACTACCACCGCAACACTCACAGACAACCTAATTGTTGATACCGACACCCTCTATGTCGACACTTCTGTCAAGTGTGTGGGTATAGAAACAACAACACCTCACGCAAATCTCCATGTATCAGGTAACGTATACGTGACGGAAGAGATCACGACATCTAGCAATGTTAACGCGACCAAGGTTTACTCTAGTGAGGGTATGGTAATTAACACGGGTTCAGTGTGTAAAAAATTCTATGGTTTTGATGGGACTATAGCAAACGGAGTAACACCACTTAACGCCGAAATCAAACTCACATTTTCGTCCAACATCTTTTACGCTAAAATTGTTGCACATTTGGTCGAGGATTCCACTGAGTTTAGTAACATGTCTCTCGAAGTTGGTGGTGGGAGTAGATTAGGTGGTGCAAACCCAGATCTCAAATTAGGATCTGTATCAGTTTTTGGTAACACGAGCACAAATCCATGGAATTCTACACCAATTTTGGGTGCTTCTACAATTATAATAAAACCATCCGCTGACATCAACTCTGGTGGGGGTAGTTCTACCGATCCAGCTCTATACAATCTGTTTATCGAATATATAACTCCTGATGCAACTAACGGTGTGTTAAGTACTATTCATTTAGGGAGTAGCCTTGTCAAAGAATTTGATTATTAAAATATATTTAGATATAAATGGATAAAATCCGTGATATTGAAGTGGGTGATCACGACTTCGAATTTATATCAACAAATGATAAAATGTATGACAAGTCTTTACTACGGAAACATGAAATCATTGAAAAAATAACTCCACCGATTCCTTGTGAAACGAATGGTCGTTTAATAAAAATGAATACTCCATGTAAATCCATCAGAGAAAATTTCAAGGTTATTTTCCGTGATCATGGAGAGTTTATTGTAAAAGAAGTTATCGATGATTCAAATTTTACAATAGTGATGTCTTCGGATTTACCAAAGAATGTTATATTAGAAGATATTGGTATTAAAAATGTTAAAGTCATAAAAAGTGAATATAGAGATGTGTTACCTATTTATGCAATAAAAGAAATTGATAAAGAGATACTAGATATAAGAAGTGAAATTGTAACAAATGTGAAATATAACACACTGAATTCTAGAATCAGTATGTTAGAAAATATAATTGTATCACTTTATAAGCGTATTGACGCATTAGAAAAAGTATAAACTAATGATAGATGAGCAGTGACATTAACGTTCAAACATTCTCAGGGAAGGTTAATATTACAAGTAATTTATTAGTGGGCTCCTCACACCTCTTCGTAGACACCATAAACAATAGGGTTGGTCTCGTGACAGCCAACCCCCAAGCGGGTCTCCATGTGGAGTCAAACACCTACGTGCGAGACGACTTTAGGGTTGGCTCAGGGATCGTCATGAATGAGACCCCTGGTCGTATCACTGCTGGTGCCTTCGTGGGGGATGGGTCGGGTATAACCTCTGTCAACTCCGATAGTGGCTCTTGGGTCAATGGGACCGACACAGTCTACCTGTCCACTATAGGGGATAAAGTGGGGATTGGGACGGTGAGTCCGAGTAAAAAATTACATGTTTACACCACCGGAAGTGAATCAAATTCACAGCTCTTCTTAGAGTCGGCGGACCGTTATGCCAGTATGCAGATGAAAGATAATAGTGGAGGTGTTCTGGTGCAAAATGATCAAGGTGATTTACGTTTACTTACTGGCTATGATGCGTCTATGGCAAATGGTTCAGAAGCTATGAGGATTAAAGATAACGGCAACGTCGGCATCGGGACGACGAGTCCGAGTACGAGACTTCATGTTCAAGGTTCTTCGGGTGAACTATTCAGATACACAGATGGTACAAGAACTGTGTATGGTGGATGCGATTCAAATAACCCCTGGTTTGGTACGAGTACGAATCACTCTCTACGTATCACAACGAATGGTACAACACGAATGACTATCGACGAAACCGGTAACGTCGGCATCGGAGGTGCAGCTTCTACCACGAATAAACTCAAGGTGCATGGTACTGTAGAGGCAACGGGGTTCACAGGAATTCAAGTCAGTGACGTTCCAACCTTAAACCAAAATACGACTGGGACTTCTGGTGGTATCACATTCACCGAACTTGATGTAACTGCCCCTGATGTAACATCGGGGACATGGACAGTGAGTGCTAGCAGCAACAATTGGGGGCCACCCAAGTTTAACACGACATACAACAAGTACGCGTATGCAGATTTTAATACTCCCGCTGGTACTGCCGTGTATCGACAATGGAACATTCCAACTGGTATGAAATCTGCCTATATGTCCCACCTACAGTGGAGTAATTGTGGATACGTGGATGTTCACGGTGTTCAGAGTGATGGTTCTCTCGTATTTTTGAAAAGGGTCAACACTCAGCAAGCCGTTGAAAATACCAGTCATGGTGGTGATCATGATGGGTCTACCATCACCTTTATTGGATCTGGTCTTGATTCATTCTCGTCGATACGCATCACCCTGAAAGCGGGGAGATTACACTTGACTGGATTGGCTTTCACACCAACTCTTGACGGGACAGAAGGCACTGGTATGGTGCACCCTCAACAATTGTCCGCAACCCTCTCGGCGTCCCAAATCCCAACTTTGAACCAAAACACAACTGGTTCGGCTGGATCGTGCAGTGGAAACTCCGCCACGGCGACAACGGCGACAAATCAAAGTGGTGGTACAGTTACATGTACGAGTGGGACTTTTTCAGGAACATTCGCAGGAAGTAGTGCAAGTTCTCGTGATAAATTCCGTGTGTATCCATCCACTTCATACTGTATTGGTATGCAGTCTGGCGTTACCTTCGGTGACCTGAACGATTGGGCAATGACCTTCCAAATGAATGACGACAACGATCGTGGTTTTTGGTGGGGTGATCAAGCTCATGGCGTGCATCAGGGTGCAATGGCTCTCTCCACGAGAGGGTGGCTCAACGTCGCTGAGCGTATCAAAGTCGGTGGGGGTCAAACGGATACGGGTGCCGCGAGTCACAACCTTGATGTGAATGGTACTGCGCATATATCTAGTAGCCTCGAATGTGACGGTCGCATCTACGCCGATAACGGTTGCCACGTGCGTGGGGACTGGTTGAGAGTGAATGGAGATAGTGGTATATATTTTGAAAGTCATGGTGGTGGGTGGAACATGGTAAATAGCTCAGAAATACGAAACTATGGCAGTAAAATTCTCAGACTCGGAAACGGTGCGAGAATTTATGGAACTGAAGTGACAACTGATTATTCCAACGCTGCATCAGATTACTTTACGAGGGGTGGAAGTATCCAAGTTGAACCTCCAAACTTAGACTATGGTCTTTATGTTCAAAAAACCATACGGGCGCAGGGGATTACCGTCTTAAGTGACCAACGGATCAAAAGCAATGTAGTGGACATCAATGATACCACAGCTCTCGACCAGGTGAGACTACTGAAACCGAAATACTACGAGTATGTGGACAAGGTAAAACGGGGGAGTAAAAGTGTAATTGGTTTCATCGCACAAGAAGTGAAAGAGGTTCTCCCGAGAGCAGTCTCTGTGGCTGATGGTGATATACCCAACATCTATGAGATTGCGACCATTAGCTCGAACAACACAGTCACATTCACAAACTTCAATACCTCAAACTTAGAGGGTACGAACTGTACGCTCATCGCATACCTTGCGAAAGATGAACAAAAAGAAGTAACCATAACGGAAGTCGTCGACGAACGCACGGTTCGTGTTGAGGAGGACATGTCTGAGTGGGGAGCAGAGCTATTTGTTTGGGGGCAGAAGGTTGACGACTTCCACCACCTCAATAAGGACTACATATGGACTGTGGCTACGGCAGCCCTCCAAGAGGTGGATCGTCAACTCCAAGCCGAAAAGACCAAGACCTACGAACTTCAGCAGAAGGTGGAACTCTTGGAGATGTCCCACGGGGCCCTAGTGGAGCGCATAGAAGCATTAGAAAAATTGTAAGGTAATCATAGATGAGTGGTGATATTAACGTTCAAACATTCTCAGGGAAGGTTAATATCAACAATAATCTGAAAGTTGGCTCTGGTCACCTCTTTGTGGACACTCTAAATAACCAAGTGGGTCTAAACACCAACGATCCCCAAGCGAATCTCCATGTCAATGGAAATACTTACGTACACACCAACTTTAGGGTTGGCTCAGATATTGAGATGAATGTTACTGCTGGTCGTATCAAGGCCGATACCTTTGAGGGGGATGGTACACACATAACAGGTATCAACTCCGATAGTGGCTCTTGGGTCAATGGGGTCAGCTCCAACGTTCACCTGGCAACCACTGGGGATTCAGTGGGGATCGGGGTGGTGGAACCGGCGTACAAACTCGATGTCGATGGTGACATTAACATGTCAACTGGATCCCAATTAAGAATGAATGGGACACCAGCAGTTTTCAGTAATTGGGATGTAAGTGGGAGTGACATTTATAGGTCCTCGGGGAACGTCGGTATCGGGACGACGAATCCACTAATTAATCTCGATGTTGGTGGTTCTTTGACGAACCCGTCGATTGGTCGAAAATATAATATAGGTAGCGTGCATGATGCAGATAAGCGTGACGCCCTCTATTTTGGTCGTTTTGATGGAACCAGCAATGACTTCCTCGGTATGAAACTCAGGGTTGACACACATACTGCACTTGACTATGGTTCTTATTCCAATCAGTCGAAGATAGAGTTTTATACATGGGGTAATAATTATTCAACTAGTCAAGAAGTAATGTGTATTAGGGGTGACGGGAACGTTGGGATCGGGACGGATGCTCCTGGCTATAAATTAAGTGTGGTGGGAAATATCCATAGTGAAGGTTACAATGTAGCAAATAATTTCGGCATCTTACTCGAAAGTGGTAATCCAGGTGGTACTTCAGGGGAGTCGGGTACTTGTGGTATAGGATTTAATACTCGTTCCCGGAAAAATCATATAAAAGGTGCTATCTTAGCTACTCCAGTTTCATGGGGGCGGTGTAATATTCATATTTGCACCACCAACGCATTCGGGTCAGGGGCGACTGCAGAGAGTTATGTAGTGACGGATGCAGACGCGAAATTGACTGTACTTTCATCTGGCAACGTCGGTATCGGGACGACGAGTCCAACTGCGACTCTTGATGTTGCTGGTAGTTCTTCCAATGGTAAGTCATTACAACTTAGGTCGGGAGATACAAGTACCAGTACCGATAGTTCCCAGATTATCTTTTCGTACGCCAATAATCCGTATAATTCTGGTGGATACGCACACTCTATACGAACCAGACACAATGCTAATAGCGATGCTGATAACGCCATAGATTTCTGGTGTTGGAACGATACAAATACAACGAATTCAAGTACTCTCGGTAATAAGCGAGTGATGACTATAGAAGGGACCGGCAGAGTTGGTATTGGGACGGATAGTCCTTCATATATTTTAGATGTCGCTGGGAATTTGAGGGTCAGCGGTGGAATAGTTGACACGTCATGGTGCTCCGGGTCTTGGGGGCAGACGTGCACACAGTCCCCCACTGTATCCGTCTTTAGCAATAATGGGTTTGGACCCATGTCTGTACCGGGTCATGGTGGCACTGGTATGGGTGGTAACAGGGGGCGTTTTACAGCAAAGAAGGCAGGAAATTATTTAATTTCATGTTGTGTGGTTAGTGCGGGGCGTGGAACTACTACTTCAGCTGGTTCAAATTTACTGGTCACCTTTCAGGCTTCTGGAACGAATTGGGACCCGAATAATGTAATTAATACTTACCGTGAGATTATAGATTTACGTTCGACACCATCAGTACAAGAAGCGTACACGTTCGCATGTCAAGTATACATGAACGTTGGGCACTATTTGAGTTTCCAAGTGTATAGTAGTGGGTATACAGATGACAGTGCATATTTGTTATGTTCGGCTGCATTAGTTAGATAATAAGTCATTCTTAAATTCTGGTATAACTATAGAATGGACACAGACGATATATTTCGATGTATGTCAGCACTCAGACCCGGTTTAATCTGGAACATGTATCAAGAAAATAATCCCATACCAGAAAATAAATTAGAGAACGTGGTTTGGGAATCAACGGATGTAGTTACTCCAACAATGAGTGAGATAGAAGAATATCACACGAACGTTTTTAAACCGAATCTAATAATTACAAAACTTAGAAAAAAACGAAATAACCTACTCACAACGACAGACTGGACTCAGACGAATGACATTATAATGGAAAATGAATCAGAATGGAATGAGTATCGCCGAGCTCTCCGCGACCTTCCTTCTACGACAGAAGATCCAGAAAATCCCATATGGCCAGATCCACCGAAAGTTGAAATTACGAATAAGATAATAACTAAAACTCAGCTAGAAGGGGAACTCCAAACCACCCGTACCCAACTGGAAGGGGAACTCCAAGCCGAGAAGGAAAAAACGCAACAATTGGAAGTGCGACTGAGTCTCCTTGAGTCAACCCTAGCATCACTTATTTCTTAAACTACTATAGATGAGCAGTGACATTAACGTTCAAACATTCTCAGGGAAGGTTAATATCAACAACAACCTATTAGTTGGGTCTGGACACCTCTTCGTAGACACCATAAACAATAGGGTTGGTCTCGTGACAGCCAGCCCCCAAGCGGGTCTCCACGTGGAGTCAAACACCTACGTGCGAGACGACTTTAGGGTTGGATCAGGGATCGTCATGAATGAGACCCCAGGTCAAATCACTGCTGGATCCTTCGTGGGGGATGGGTCAGGTCTAGATCATATCCTCAACAACATCAGTGTTGGTGCGACTGCTACGAGTGGTACGAGCGTTGGTGTGACGGTGACGAATAAACCGTCAGGGGCGGGAGTTGATCTCGGTTTCACCATACCTTCAGGTACGACCCCGACAATCCAAGCTGGAACTACAACGACAGGGATAGCTGGGTCAGATGCATCAGTATCAGCTTCTACATCGGGGACAACTACGACATTCGCCTTTATTATACCAAAGGGTGACACTGGTGCTGCTGGTGCTGCTGGTACTAATGGTACTAATGGTACTCAAGGCATACAGGGTATTCAAGGTATTCAAGGTGCTACTGGTGCTACTGGTGCTGGTCTCAATTCGAGTGGTGTTTTGGATATCAGTAAAAATGGAGAAGTCGCCAAGTTTCAACCTGCGACGAGTGGTCAATACACCCTCGTCAATTTCAACTCGAAGGCGAACAGTGGGAGCGATAAGGGTTTCATCTTGGTTCAAGACGAGTCGGCACAATCACCAGGTACGAGTACCGAGGATTTAAGAATGACTATTGGAGTTCATAACGATTTTAAACAATCCACTTCTCACTCCGACGAGCTTTGGTTACAGGGTGGTGGTCGCCTCTGTTATAATGTTGGTTCGTGGGACAGTGAACTCAATACCATCATCGGGACACCTGGTGTTGGTTCATCACACGATGGTGTTAAACACGAGTGGCGTATCAATAACAGTGCGAAGATGTCAATAAGTTCTAGTGGTAATGTCGGTATCGGGACGACTAATCAAGGAAATAAATTGACAGTAATTGGGAATATTTATTCATCTGGTCAAATGTATGCAAATGGGTCGGTGGCTGTGAATATGATGGCTAGATATTATAATGTTAGTGGGGGTAATGCATTGCACACTACTATTCGGAACATTTCTGTATTTGCCCAATATCACATGAGATGTGAAGAGCTACAAGTAACAAGTGATCGTCGCATTAAAACAGATATTGTAGATGTCGATGACATTTCTGCACTCACTTTACTTCGTAAGATAAAACCAAGGACGTACGGATATGTAGACAAGGTAAACAAAGGCACTGGTCACGTTTATGGATTCATCGCACAAGAAATAAAAGAACTTATTCCAGATGCTGTAGATGTCAGTGAAGGGGAACTACCAAACATATATAAACATGCGACTATTGACATTCAAGCAAATTCTATTACAATTAAAGATTTTGACACGAGTACTTTGAATCAGACAGATAGTATCATATACATTGACCAAGATGATCAGAGAAAAACTTTGAAGATAAAGTCGATCATAAATTCTACACAGTTGGAAATAGACGAAGATCTTGAAAAACTAGTAGAAACTTTGAAAACTTCTGAATTGGAAGAACACAATTTTACAGGTGAAATATTCATATGGGGACAGAAGGTTCAGGACTTCCACCACCTCAAAAAATCTGCCATTTTCACGGTGGCTACGGCAGCACTTCAAGAAGTGGATCGACAACTCCAAACCACTAGGACCGACCTCCAAACCGAGAAGGAAAAAACGCAACAATTAACCACCGACCTCCAAGCCGAGAAGGAAAAAACGCAACAATTAACCACCGACCTCCAAGCCGAAAAGACTGAAAATGAAATTACTCGATTAAAATTAGCGAATGCCGAAAGTAGAATCTCTATACTTGAGCAATCTATTAGTTCAATTTTATCTAAGCTAAACGTATAGAATGTCGGATATTAACGTTCAATCATTCTCAGGGAAGGTGAAAGTTTCCAATGATTTGATCGTTACGACAAATGTCCATGCAGATTATTTCAAAGGTAACGGAAGTCTTTTAACAAATCTCCCCTCAGGTTCAGGTGGAATTTGGGTTGAGAAAGCGGATGGTGAAATTTATTTTACAAATAGTAATGTCGGTATTTCAAATGCCGACCCTGGACACAATTTAAGTGTCGGGTCGAACTTGTACGTTGATGATGATGGCTCAAATGTTCTCGTCGTAACAGGGAACGTTAAGGCTGATTATTTCGTAGGTGATGGAAGTCGTCTAACAGGTCTCTCAGGTTCAGGTGGTGTTTGGGAAACAAATGGAGACGGTGAAATTTACTTTACGGATAGTAACGTCGGTATTTCAAATGCCGACCCTGGACACAATTTAAGTGTCGGGTCGAACTTGTACGTCGATGATGATGGGTTAGACGTTCTCGTGGTTACCGGGAATGTGAACGCAACCTATTTGAAGGGTAATGGAAGTCTGATAACTAATCTTCCCTCTGGTTCTGGTGGTATTTGGAGTACAAACGCAGATAATGAAATTTATTTTATAAGTAGCAATGTTGGTATTTCAAACGCTGATCCCGGACACGATTTGAGTGTTGGGTCAAACCTATATGTCGATGATGATGGGTCTAATGTTCTAGTGATTGCTGGAAACGCATCAATGAGCGCACTCACCCTAGGACAGGTGTCGATCGTAGCATCGTACGGTCTCGAGGATATTTTAAGTACATCAAACACCTCATCAAATACGATGCGCTTGACAAATGCAACCACCGGTCTTGTCACGACGGGGAACGTTTCGGTAGGCAATGATTTGACTGTTACGGGGGATATGACCGCGGGATACCTATACGGGGACGTGAGTAATGTCACCGGTATCACATCGAACCTCCACCAAATTGCCGAAAATGGGAATGTCACGTCGAACACACTTCAGTTCACGAATGCGACCACTGGTTTCGTCACCACCGCAAATGTAGAGGTGGGGGGTGAACTCACCGTGACTGGGAACGTCGGTATCGGGACGGATGCTCCTAGTAAATTATTAGAAATATCCGGTGCAAGTGGTCTAGATAATTCATCACCGGTTCATTTTAGGATAACTAATACACAAAGTGCTACCAATGGCAGTCCATTTACGGATATTACAAAACCAGCTGGCTTAATTTCATTTTATACAACTGATACTAGTACGGCTGGACCAGGTGACGTAGCAGGTATAGGTTTTCGACCCGAGTCTGAACTTGGTGGAGATACCGCTTTATGTTTTTATACCGATAGTAATAGTGATGACGACCCGGTTCAACCTTTACAAGAACGTATGTGTATAACACATGACGGCAAAGTCGGTATCGGGACGACGAGTCCGAATATGCAACTTGATTGCTATGTGGGTGCGACGGCATACGCAGGTATGCAGGTGCGTTCATCATCGGGGGCATTCGCAAAACTTATAGCAAATCCTAACGCTGGTGGTCATAATTCTATAGTCAAAGCAGGGGACCTAGGTATAGTTTTCAGTACGGATAATAACGCTGCATCTAATGAGGCTGGAAAGGGTTTTTACATCGCTCCATGGGCGAATGCGACGTCTGGTCTTCGTATAGATGAGAACGGCAACGTCGGTATCGGGAAGACTGATCCAGGGACAGCCCTAGATGTTGTGGGTGATATTCGGGCATCTGCGAATATCACAGCCTATTCCGATAGGCGTTTAAAGTCGGATATAGAGCGTATCGAGGGTGCTCTTGATAAAGTATGTACCCTTGGTGGGTACACGTATACCATGAAGGGTCAGAAATACACGGGACTCATCGCACAAGAGGTTCTAGAAGTTCTTCCCGAAGCCGTTACTGGTTCGGAAGAAACAAATTATGCTCTCGCATACGGGAATATGATGGGTCTCATCGTTGAGGCGATAAAGGAACTCAAGGAAAAAATTGGGTAATACTATATGACTCTACCCACTGGTACCAACCCAATTTCTCTTGGAGATATAGCTACAGAGTATTATTTAACGAATGCAAGTATCACAAATGTGGATTTTGCATTAGATAGATTTTCAGACATTGCCAAACTTACAGGAGATAATATGAATGATTTCCACGGTAAAAGTAACTTAGATAGGTTTTCGGGTATCACCCCCGACTACAGTTTAACCGCAGCGGGGAACACGGGTGGTGGTACAGGGAGGCCCGATGCTGTGTTTAGATTCATGGTAGGAATTAACGGCTCTGGTAGTGCAAGTCCGAGTGTAGGCTGGATAGGTAGTAAAGCTAAATCGGGTGAGGGTGTGAATGTTTACATATACAATGGTAATATAGAAGTGCATGTCGGGACTAATGACTACCCCGACACGACATTGCGATACCCTATCCCATCAGGTTGGACGAATGATATAATAAGAGAAATTACAATTGGGTATGAGCGGAACGAAACGGAATGGCTACGTGTTGATGGCATTGTCCGGGACACCCACGATGACACCGGTGGCGCGCGCATGGATTTTGACGGTGCGAGTAGCACTAACTTTATTTTCGGTGAATTACCCGGTGGTGCCCAAAGAGGTGGTGAGGTTCCCAGTGCAGCAGAGGTAGCTCCCAGTAACATGGTATTCGTTCGGGCTGATTATTGGCGGAACCGATTTTTCGCGAGTACTACCTGAGAATTGAATCTGAAAAAGCCTATACCGTTCATATAGCGGCCTTCCCCAAACACCAATTTCCTCCAAAGTGTAACCCACTTTGTAAGAAACGTCACGCCGAGTGGCGAAGCCACTCGTATCAAACAGACGAAACCCTTTGGGTTTCCCTCAGTTTAAAAAAACCTCCCTCCATAGTAGATACGATGCCTCTCGCGACACCCCAAGGCACGCTCGATTTCAAGAGTGTCGACACGATCACGTTCGTCGGGGCTTCCTCGAACACGGTCATCGACACAACTACAGGGAGCTTCGGGGTCGGGGTCGACGCTAACGGACCCACGTCTAATTTACACGTCGTGGGGGACGCGCTCATCACTGGGAACGTTTCAGACCTGAACATCGTTTCAAATGTGAACATGCTCCACACCTCAAATACAGCCTCCATCAAACTCAATAGCAACGTGGTCACCGAGTTTCCTAGGTCAAAGAAACTCATCAAGTATCCGAGGGTGGCTATGACCGGATACTCTCAAGATGGGTATGTGGTGAGTTCTACAACAAATTATTACGACTCGGGTAATCCCTTGTACCCATGGCAGGTATTTAATGATAGTGGTCAACGGTATCAAAGTATTAGAAGTGATTATTCTTCATCGACTGGAAACTATACTGGTACAGTCAATCAGACAACTGTAGATGGAAGTCTCATAGGTGGTGAATGGGTTCAATTAGAATTACCAAACAAGATTTCATTGAATAGATTCACGGTAGCATTAAATATGGGATCACATGGTGGAAGAATGGGGAGATCGTATGTCCTCGCTGGAAGTAATAATGGGAGTACATGGACAACAGTTTCTACACACACTCAATCATATGGAAATGGTGCTGACGGAAATCACGTTAACCATAATGTAAACTCTACCACTACGTATAAATATTACCGTCTTATCGCCACTTCCACTTTTCATAATACACAGGCAAATGGTGGTCCATGGGCTCTCGGTAAATGGGAACTCTTCGGCACCCCCGAATACGACCCCGAGGCGCACGGGGTGGACGTGACAGTCAAGTCCCTCCCTAACGTTCCCAACACAGATTGGTTGGAGGTCTACTATGATGCGAAGGACTTGGCGGATGGGGCTGTGACGTCGGTGAATGATCTAAAACCATCGAGTCTGGGTTCGGCTATAAACAGTAGTTCGGTTACTAATGTAACAGTATCTGACGAAGCTTTCGTGTTTAATGGGTCATCGAGTGGGATTAATGCGACACTCAGTAACCCCCAAGGACCCTGGGTGCATTCAGTTTCCGTATGGGTCAAACTAGGTAAAGATCATAGTGATTATACTGGTGATAATGTGTTTAGCCTTGGAAACGCTGCAAGTACTGCACAATTGGAATCACTTCGCATTCACTCAAATGATGTTCGTTTCATAACATTTCAGAGTGGTGCTGATCCAACTTATTCTTTACCGATGGATAGAGATCGATGGTATCATTTTACACTCACTTACGATGGGGGTGCGGCAACAAATTCATTTAAATTATTTAGGGACGGTCTAGAATCTACCGGTACGACTACAGCTACCCCCATTGCATTGAATGTAGCGGCGAACTCATTATTATCTATTGGATATGAGAGGGTGAGAAATACGTCACGTTTCACCGGCTCCATCGCGAACTTCCGCCTCTTCAACCGAGCCCTGACCTCCGACGAGATCTACCAACTCTACGCCTACCAGAAGGAATACTTTGGACACGGGGACTTGTCCATGACCCTAAAGGCGGGGCGCCTAGGAATTGGGACCACAGAACCTAGGGCAGCCCTAGATGTGAGGGGGGATATCATAGGTGGGATGCCCGTCTTTTTTGATGTACGTTTTACATCTGCCCCAACCGCCACACACGCGGGTTCCCGAATCGTGTTTGACACAATTAATAATTCACGCGGTGGTGGTTTTGATACGAGTACCGGTACTTTCAAAGCACCGATTGCCGGTCAGTATAAGTTTTCATATTTTATGAGAGGAAATATAGCGAATCAGAGTTTTAAAATTAAACCACAGATAAACGGATCACCGACTTTTGCAACAACGAGTGACGGTACCGACGAAGATATATTGGGAACCGCATTTTGTGGCGGTGACGGAATATCAGGATCCGCTGTATGTATAGTCTCACTCGAGGTTGGTGGGACGTTTTCTTTATTTGTGTCCACACACGGAACCACCATTACTAGTTCATTGGCCAGCTTTTACAACGGTTTTACCGGTGAATATATTTCCTCGTTATAAACTATATGAATCCGGAAGTATTACAAAAACTCAACACAGAAACGGTCAAATTTTTTAATCCAATACCTGAAAATGTAGTTGGAATTGGAATTACATACGATCAGCTTAAATATGCCGAAGGCTACGACAAGCCCCCAAAGGAAGAGTTTGAGGCCAAGTTACAAGAACTCGTCGATGGTCAACCCCTCGTGGAACTCCGCACCAAGCGGAACACCGTCCTCGACCAGTCTGATAAGTACGCAACGATCGATTACCCTCATGCTACTGTGGCTAAACAACAAGAGTGGTTGGATTACCGCCAGGCCCTAAGGGATCTTCCATTGGTGACCGAAGACCCATTGAACCCGGTTTGGCCAACCCCTCCTCAATAAACAAATTTCCTCCAAAGTGCCTCCCACTTTGTAAGAAAATAACCTCCCCAAATAGTAGATATGTCGTATTACGTGACGAATGAAAATTCGTTCCTCGATATCAAGAATGCACACTTGCGGGTCACAGGGAACGTACACACCGACGTTATGAAACTCGGGGCTATCGAGTTTCAGCCCACGGGTTCGGAAGTTACGGGGACAGTAAACTTTACGAATGTCACGACAGGGGTCACGACCTCCTCAAACCTCAATGTTGGGGGGACGCTCCAACTTGGGACCGTCGAGGTTGTCGCCACGACCCATACCCTCGCGAATACCACAGCCAAAGGGAATGTCACACCACACACGATCGAGGTCTCCAACGTTACCACGGGTCTGGTCACCACCGCAAATGTAGAGGTGGGTCGCGATCTCGTGGTTACCGGGAACGTCGCCGTTACTGGAACCGGATCATTGACCGTTCCGAGTGGGACTACGGCACAGAGACCTGCCACAGCCACGAATGGTATGATCCGGTATAATTCGACGACCTATCAATATGAAGGGTGGGTGAGGGATGACTGGTTTGGTCTTAGTGTCACCAATGGACCCCCACTCTATCCATTCCCAACCGGTGTTCCATTCACATTCACAGCCGTGGGAGACGCCCGGACGGGACCTACAATCGGTCAGTTGCAAGCCGCTTATTCACCTGCATGGACAGGTAATACCAGTAATTTGAACGTTATAACACAGGGCTTTCAATTATGGACTGTACCCAAAACCGGAACGTATACAATTAAAGCAATTGGGGCACGTGGTGGGCAATCTGGTGGTAGTGGTGCTGGTCAAGGAGCATATAGCCAAGGTAATTTTTATTTCACAGAGGGTACAAAGCTAAACATCGTCGTTGGTAGACAGGGTGAAGATGGACAGGGTGCAACGTCAGGGGGTATGGGTGATTACCCAAATTATGCCGGTGGGGGTGGGGGTGGAGCGTCATGGGTTCTAAGTGAAAATAAGACTACGTTGTATGCCGTTGGTGGTGGTGGTGGTGGGTCCAATGGTAGATCGTCTAACGCAGCTAATTATGGCACCTTTGCAGGGCAATCACAAGCTGCTTCCACTGCCAGAGTTGGTACCTACTACAATCGATATTCTCCGGGTGGGGGTGCATCTTGGGATACCAATGGTAACGGAACGAATGTTTCCCAAGGTAAGAGTATAGCGAACGGGGCAATGGGAGGGGAGAGTGGACATGGTCAAGGCTCACGTAATGGTGGTTTTGGTGGTGGTGGTGGAAATGGTGCAACCCAAGGTGGTGGTGGTGGTGGGTACGGGGGTGGTAATTGTTCCGATTATAATGTTAGTCCCGGTGCATTTGGTGGCACCAGTCGAAATAATGGAAGTAGTACATCTTTTGGCACGCACACCGACCACGATGGATCTGTTGTCGTTACCCTAAATTAAAATAAATATCGTAATACAGTATATGCTCGCTCAAGTATTAGACGATATGTTTCCGGGTGAACCCTATACCTCATCGGATGGCACATGGGAAACTGTCGTTTTTGAAAACGTGACAAAACCCAATGATACCTTTTATGAATATACACTCCATAAACTCCAAAACGTCGATGCGATCAAAAAGTTTCGGGAGGAGAGGAACATTCTCCTCAATGAGAGTGACAAGTACATGACACTAGATTACCCACACTGTCTCGAAACAGATATTCAGAATTGGAAAGAGTACCGCCAGGCTCTTAGGGATATCCCCATAACAGCCCGTCCCACTCTAGATGAAGATGGAAACCTGACAGGTGTCGTGTGGCCCGTCGTCCCCACACCCGAACCGTGAAAATTCACGACCTTTCCTCCAAAGTGCCTCCCACTTTGCAAGAAAATAACCTCCCCAAATAGTAGATATGTCCGCGAACGGTCAACTTGTCTTCACGGATGTGGATAAAGTCACATTCAAGGGGGTGGGTAATGCATCAAATGCCGTGATTGATACGACTACAGGAAAGATCGGGGTTGGGGTTGATAGTCCAGACGCCAACCTCCATGTGGTCGGGAACTGTTACGTCAGCACGAACTTCGAACTCGGTGGAACCATGACCATGGGTACGGTGACGGTCGAGGCACAACACGAACTCTCGGCGATCACCGCTACGGGGAACCTCACACCACACACGATCCAGTTTACGAACCCTACGACAGCCTTCACCACCACGGGGAACGTCGAGGTGGGGGGTGAACTCACCGTGACTGGGAACGTCGCAGTAGATACCGATACCCTCTTCGTCGATACAGTGAATGATAGGGTGGGGATTGGGACGACGACTCCAGCAAGGCCTCTTGAAATAGCAGGAGGTGGGGGTACTGCTATTATAAATCTCAAAAGAACTGATACTGGAACGGGTCAGGGTGGATTAGCATTTTTGAACAACCTGTCAAATGTAGTTGCGAGTGTCACTGCTTCCAGAAGTGGTACTGAAGGGGGGGAACTTATATTTAGAACTGTTCCCGACGATACAACGCAAACGAGTGATAATCCGTATTTAATTCCTGAGAGTATGCGAATAGACAAAAACGGCAACGTCGGTATCGGGACGACGAATCCGAATAGTAGATTAGAAGTGTCTGGGATAAATACCGCACATAACACGACCATATACCCTTTAACAGTGACCACAATATCGTCGAGTTCCACAGCTGTCGAGGAGGGCATAGGGACTGGTATTGAGTTTCGGGTAGAGAGACAAGATACGGACAATCTACAGAATGAATGTGGAGCGATACGGGTATATGGTGCAGCAGGTATACCGAGTACTTCAGACTATTGGAATATGGCATTCCGTGTCAAAAGCAACGACACAATATTTGAACCCATGACTTTGAAGTACAACGGCAACGTCGGTATCGGGACGACGGATCCCAAAACGAGGTTACATGTGGGTGTCGGAGACGCAATCCTTCGTATGGGAGCGGTCGACTATGCGGGAAGTGCTGTAAATACATCGACATATGGATTAGAGCGTTCAAGAAATCAGATTTTATTTAGTACCTGGCGTGATGCACAAACAGATAAAATTGGAGCAAAAATATGTGGCATAAATAAGCAGACCTATAGCAGCCCCAGTCTTCGACATCTTATTCAATCGACGGATCTCGCCTTCTATACAGTTCCACCCAATACGTCAAACTACGATGAAACTTTAGAAAGATTACGTATTACAGATACGGGCAAGGTCGGTATCGGGACGACGAGTCCAGTTGGACGATTACATATAGGTGATGGGTCAGATGGTGCGTTCATGATAGGAAGTTTGACTGCAACTGAAGCTACTGCACCCATGGTTATACGAGACGCGGGTACTGAACAAATACATTTTTATTATGGAGCTGCCAAAGTAGGAAGTATCACGTCCACGGGTTCGGCTACATCTTACAATACAACTTCCGATTATCGTCTTAAAGAAAATCTTGTAGAATTAACATCCGCACTCGATAGAGTTAATGAATTATCGGTATATCGATTTAATTTCATAGCAGAACCTAATAAAACGGTCGATGGCTTCCTCGCACACGAACTACAATCTATAATACCAGAAGCCGTCGCTGGTGTAAAGGATGAAACAATCGAGTTTGGAGTACTCACAAAAGTAGATGATGGTACTATAATTCAGAAGGATGTTATCAAACCAAAAAAAATGGATGAAGGGACGGAATGGTCGGCGACGAGTTCAAGACCTAAATATCAAGGTGTAGATCAAAGTAAAATAGTGCCTTTACTTACGAGAAGTATTCAGGAATTATATATTAAGAATGATACTCTAGAAACGCAACTCATATCTGTTCTCACGAGACTCGACGCTCTCGAAAACGCTTAAAGTCCCAAGTCCATAGGACTTGTACAATTTTCCTCCAAAGTGCCTCACACTTTGTAAGAAAAAACACGCCGAGTGGCGAAGCCACTCGTATCAAACAAAGTCCTTCGGACTTTTTCCTTTAAAAAAACCTCCCCAAATAGTAGATATGGCCACGAACGGTATCCTAAAGTTTCAGGGAACGAACAAAGCTACGTTCGTCGGCGCGACTTCGAACGTTGTCATCGATACGGTAAAGTCGAGTTTGGGGATCGGGGTCGATGTCGACGGACCCACGTCCAATCTACACGTCGTGGGGAACGCCTACGTTTCAACAGAATTAACGGTTACCGGGAACGTCGCAGTAGATACCGATACCCTCTTCGTCGATACAGTGAATGATAGGGTCGGTATCGGGACGACGAGTCCTTTTCATCCCTTGGACATTAGTGGAAATGTCTCAATCGAACGAACATCGGGTGGTTACACATTTAGAACCGGTGATGGTAGTGGGGGGGAACTAAGAGCCGGTATACACTCCGCGACGGATAATTCACTTATATTCAAGTCTGGTGGTAATGTTGAACAGATGCGTATTACCAACGATGGCAACGTCGGTATCGGGACGACGAGTCCCCTATCGAAACTTACAATAGGTAATACTGTCACCTCTGGGAAAGGATTGGTTCTATATAAGGGATCCGATAACTCCATAAAAGTAGGAGACTATCTGAATATCGGACATACTTTAAAATCCAATTTCCCTTTCATCGGTATCAATGCAGATTACGATCAGACTGAATCCCAGGGAAGTAGTTTTAGTGGTGATAATACTTGGTCACCATTATATTCAGCAGCTGGTGCTTCGATGATGGTGATCGATGTAAATGGTGGTGGTACCGGGCATCTGACATTTAACACTCTCGCACATGGAACAAGTAGTGGTTCTAAATCTTTAACTGATATGAATCCCCTCCTACACCTAGATGCTGTAAATACTAGAGTCGGCATCGGGACGTCGAGTCCGAGTGGAAAATTTGAAGTATACGATGACACGAACACGAAGAGTTTACTTGACGTGCGTGCAGGTTCGGGAACTAGTGCAAGAACTGATATAAATACTGGAATTAAATTCAACGGTAATTCGACTGAAACTTTTGGAGCAGGCGGTTCCGGTAACGCGAGCCATTCATATCATATTCGATTTAATGCAAGCCGCATGATGACACTTTTTTATGACGGTGACGACCTTAAATTTGCATGGGGTGGTGGGGGAAATTACACTGATCGTGCAAGTGTTGGTCAATCGGCGGAATTTGGTTTCACATTCACTGGACAACACAGGAACTTCATCAAAGATGTCCCGTTTAGGGATGTCGTCGACAAACAAATGGGTGGTCTTATTGTGTGTGCAAACAACAACGAATATGTGAAAATCAGTGATGGTATTGGCAAGGGTTTGAATGCTATCACACAAAATGAAGCACTTCCCGTATTATCTATGTCTTCAAAGGCTCTCGATAAGTCGTGTTTCGGTGTCATTTCTGAATCAGAAGACCCCAATTCAAACCGCATGGGGACTTTAGGTATGTTTAAAAGCTTCTACGATACCGAAGATGGTGATAAACGTGTAATTGTTAACTCCGTCGGTGAAGGTGCCATTTGGGTGACGAACATCAACGGTCCCCTCGAATCTGGTGACTACATCACAACCTCCAATGTGGCTGGATACGGACAAAAACAAGAGTCTGACTCACTCAAGAATTATACGGTCGCCAAAATCACTATGGATTGTGATTTCAGTCCGGTAACTCAACCCATACAAAATATCAAGAAAGATGAAACCGGTGAAAATACACTAGATGAGCATGGTCAAATCCAATGGGAAGACCACCCTACAGAAACAGAAAAAGCCTACAAAATCAGATACCTCGACGCGAACGGTGTCATCACAGATGAAGCGAATGCCGTTCATACAGCGGCCTTTGTAGGGTGTACGTACCATTGTGGCTAGTCCCTCGTCTCAAGTCCAAACAAATTTCCTCCAAAGTGCCTCCCACTTTGTAAGAAAAAACACGCCGAGTGGCAGAGCCACTCGTTCCAAGTGCGAAGCACTTGTCCCGTATCAAACAGACGAAACCCTTTGGGTTTCCCTCAGTTTAAAAAAACCTCTCCAAATAGTAGAGGTGAACATGCCGATATACTCACCGACCGGGTTTCTCGATATTACGAACGCGACACTCAGAACGTCGAATACGGAATGTCAAAATCTCCAGATCGGGTCAGGGAATGTCTACGTGACCACCGACTTGACCTCAAACCTCGTACTTAATCTCGAAAATATAACCAATCTCGGGAATTCAACTTCCAATACCATGCAATTCACTAATGCGACCAAAGCGTTCACGACCACCGCTGGTATCGACGTCACGGGAACGGTGACAGCCACAGCATTTTCGGGGAGTGGTGCAGCCCTCACGAACATCCCCCCTTCGGCGATCACGGGAACCCTCAGTCAGTGGTCAGATGGTACAAACAGTGACGTCTACATCGCGAGTAACGTCGGGATCGGGAACGTACACACACTCACCAGTAACACGCTTCAAGTTGGTGCGAACTTATACGTTCGAGATGCGGATGCGAATGTACTCACGGTCGCCGGGAACGTCGCCGCATCTTATTTCGAAGGTGACGGGAGTAAACTCACAGGTATTTCATCAACACTTCAAGCGATCACCACCGCACAGGCTACAACCACAGATACGGTTTCGTTTTTGAACGCAACCACGGGTCTTGTCACGACCGCTAATATTGAGGTGGGTGGGGACCTCAAGATAGGTGGGTTAACCGCGGGGACTGTTCCCTACGTCGACTCGGATAAATTTTTAAAGGATTCGTTCATTTCCATTACAGGGGGGACGACCGTGATCACATCTAACCTCGATGTCACGGGGAACGTATTCATGCGTGGTGAACGGTTTATAGTCGAATCCGAAACCAAATTGATCAATGATGCCATCATAGGTATCGCGAACAATAACGTATCATCCACCACGGATATTGGTATTCTCATGCAACGCCCCGATGCGAACGTAGCGATCATTCACCATGGTGGCACGAATGAATTATCGTTCGCGTACACACAAGACCATCTAGAGGAAACTGATATCACGAATGATTTATCGAAAGAACTCACGATGAACGTGGTCGGGCACGTGATAACACAAAACAATTTAACTGTTGGGGGTACACTCAAACTTAATACCATCACAGCAGCCGCCACACACTCACTCCAAGCAGTTACGAACGTTGGCAGTATCACAACGAACACGGTTCAGTTTTCGAACGCTATCACTTCACTCACCGCGGACAGTAACATTCTCGTCACCGGGAATGTCACGGCAGCTACGTTCTTGGGAGACGGGTCGGGGCTTACAGCACTTCCAGCTGCAGAAATTACGGGGAGACTCGCGGTCGTGAACGGTGGTACGGGGGTTGCGACGGTAACCGGTACAGGGAGTTTGGTTCTTTCGAATGCACCGACGTTCACTGGAACCGTGACCGCGGCGGCGTTCGGTGGGGATGTGGCTTTTAATACTGATACTCTCTTTGTCGATTCGGTTAATGATAGGGTCGGTATCGGGACGACAAGTCCGAGTCACGCGTTAAACGTAAAAGCAACTTCTGGAGATGCCGAAGTTCATATACAGGCACAAGGAAATGATGGTGGTGACGCAATTCTTTACTTTAATGGATCCTCGACGAACCAACGGAAATGTGCGATCATATCGTCAAATGTCGCACCAAATGCTTACTGTAAACAAGATTTACACTTTTGTATGGAAACGACAAATGATTTAAATGATGTCGATATCACGGATTCCAAAATGGTCCTGACCAATGCAGGCAACGTCGGGATCGGGACGGCGGATCCAGCTAACACAATGCATATATATAAAGATGCAGTGGACCAAACGACTGGACTGTTTATAGAGAAAGCGAATGGTGCATCGGGGGCTGCCTCACTCTTTTTTGGTGTTACTGCTAGTAATGAAACGAATAACGTGGGTATTCCAAAAGCTGGTATAATGTTTCAAAGAACCGCTACCAATGGGCGTGGTGACCTTAAATTTTGTGTGGATAATGTGGATGATACCAATCGGGTGGGTGTAGCTGATGCTGCACTAATAATAACGTCGGAGGGGTATGTTCAACCTGGACAAATAAATCTAACTCTAACAGGGGCCGAGAAAGCATTAGGGGGGAATTACTTGTTTCAAGGTGTTTATGATGCGTACCGAGCTAACGGCTATGTTAATACCAGTTGGAGTGGGGTATTCCAGCATTGGATACAGGTATTTAGAATGGGTAGTCTCATATCGATACGGGGATATCTACCAATAAGATTAACTTCATCCACTATGAATCTACAATTTACATGGGCGGAATTGGGTATTGATGGGCAAAGGACGGACCTGAAAACTCTAGTGAATCAGTGCACTGCCTCAAGTGGAACATGGAATAACGCGACAAGTAGTACTTCATACCTTACGTTACCTTCAACGGGTCACACCGGTAATGGTACTGTAGATTATCAAAACCTGGTATATCTTATAGATGTGGGTTGGATGAACTCATATTAAATTTCTAAGTGTATTCTATAATGTTTCAATTGCTGATTCACGAAGAAAGTCAGAGAAGTATGATGTATGATAAAAAATCAAACGTTCCGGAAGGGGTCATCCCAAATGTTATGAGTCAAGCAACCTTAAATAAAAGTGATGACACCGATACTGTTTCGTGTTATGTCAAGTGCAACGAATATATGTTAGATAGTAATATATTTGCAACTGATGTTGGTGATATAGTGATTGATAGCATTGAAAATAATAAATTTCATTTCAATGTTTCAAACGTGTTTTCGAATGTTTTCGTATACGGTGAAAAAGTTCCAGACACGCATGTGTTAGTTGATCTCCCAGAAGAGTTTAATGATGCACCGGAGACAGCAGATTTTACAAGAGAACAAAATGGGACATATACTTTTACTCTTAATACTGAAACCGTAAAGGGAAGAATCAGACTGTTACTTCAAGATATGATCACCGAGAGAAATAAACAACTCACTGCCTCAGATTGGACGCAAATGCCCGATTCCCCAATCCCCGATGAAGAGAAACAAACGTGGCAGACATATCGTCAAGCACTTCGTGACTTCCCAAGTACTTATACAGGTGGTCCAAACGACTGGCAAGCGTCGTTTCCAACAAAACCATAGATGTCTAGTCCCCCCAAATTTCCTCCAAAGTGCCCCCCACTTTGTAAGAAAATAACCTCCCCAAATAGTAGATATGAACGGGAACGATACGTTCCTGGATGTCAATAATGCCCACCTCAGGGTGACGAATGGGGACGTCTATGCGAGTGGGTTCAACCTCGATCAGATATCGATCGTGGCGAGTGCGAATACTGCTTCTACCGTTAACTTTAATAACGATACGAAAGCTTTCAACGCGGTATCGAATATCGAGGTGGGTACGGCGAACCTCTTCGTCGATACGACCACATCTAGGGTTGGGATAGGGACGGACGCACCCGCATATACCCTAGATGTTCACGGATCCGCGAACGTTGGGGTCATCACGACGACTGATATTAACGTTACAGGTAATTTGGCCGTACTCGGTACATCTACAATTGTTGATACAGACAATTTGAGGGTTAAAGACCCCATCATCGAACTCGGAAAAGATAATACAGCCTCACCCATCGTAGATCTTGGTCTCATACTAACACGCCCTACAGGTAACAGTAACGTCGCCATAATTTTCGACGAATCTACAGATAAGCTTGAGATTGGGTACACACAAGGTAACGCGTCACAGGCGAGTATTGCCGTGGAAACAGCGGCCGCAAATCCTATAAGTGTAAATGTAAATGGTACTGTGACCGCCACGGCTTTCGCAGGTCCCCTCACAGGGGCTGTTACCGGAAACGCATCAACTGCGTCTGCATTAGCCACATCCGTAAATATCGGAGGTGTTGCTTTCGATGGGTCTGCGGCTATAACCCCTACAACGTTTGATGGGGCAACCTTCAATGGGGATGTGGCTTTTGATACGAACACACTTTTTGTGGATACGAGTGCTAACAGTGTTGGTGTCGGGACGACGACTCCGGGGTCAACCCTTGAAGTTCAAGTGCCATCTGATAGTGGTTTAGTATGGGGTACTACTATAACCAATCCATATAACGTTGCAACCACGGGTCAGGGTATAGGTTTGAAACTTCAGATGGATGGTTCAGCGACCTGGTACGGAGATGATAAATGGTGTGGTATTGCGGGTATAGCAGAAGCAAATTGGAGTGATAATGTTGGGATGGCATTTTATACACAAGGGGCTATTGGTTCAGACCCTGGAAATGCACCCACGGAGAAAGTTCGCATCACGGGTAACGGCAACGTCGGTATCGGGACGACGAGTCCGGCTACTAAATTGAATATACAAGGAGATTCGGGGGGTGTTCCACCTACAACTGGTGGTGAAGGCACGTCAAATGGGATATTCAGGGTTCGAGATAATTACAATGTCGCCCTTGATATCGGAACAAAGGGTAGTTCGCCATGGACTACATGGTTACAGGTTGCGGACGCAACATCTATGGGAGCAGAATACCCACTCAGCTTACAACCAAATGGAGGCAACGTCGGGGTCGGAGTGACTGATCCGGATAGCAAGCTAGAAGTTCGAGGAACAGTACAAGCTTCACTTAGCGACACCAACCATGGCATGTTTCTTGATCATAATGGAACTCTTAGGCGTGATTATGGGGGTGACGGTGCAGGGTTCCACTTTACTTCTAACGCAATCTGGCCAACTGATCACAATGGAAGTTATGCAAATGACGAAATAGACTTAGGTAACACATCTTATCGATATAAAACGATTTGGAGTAATAATAGTCTTAATTCAACAAGTGATGACCGTCTTAAACATAATGAAGAAGAAGTCATAGATGCTTTAGGAACTATCAAGAAGCTTAAACTTCTCAAATATGATAAAACAGGTGAAATGTTAGCACCTGATTACAACGGTGACCTCACAGGCATATCTCACAAAAAAGAGTTAGGTTTCATCGCACAATCCGTTTTAGAGATACCTGAATTGTCTTTCCTCGTAACCGTTCCAGGTGATCCCGAAGATACACTCGAACATGGTCTAAAAAGAGGTGTGGAACCGTATGGTATGGAATACCAAGGTATTAACAATCTTTTAGTTCAAGCTGTTCAAGAATTATCAGCTAAAAACGATAGTCTCGAAGCACGTATTTTAGCTCTCGAAAACGCTTAAAGTCCCAAGTCCAAACAAATTTCCTCCAAAGTGCCTCCCACTTTGTAAGAAAATAACCTCCCCAAATAGTAGATATGTCTTTGGAACAGACGATAGGGAACCTCGATATTCGGTATGCGAATACGATTACGTTCGTCGGGACATCGAACACTATGGTCGATACGACCACAGGCCGGATCCAAACGAAAGGGATCCAGCACAATTCTAACGTGATCACCGATATTTCGGGACCACACGGACGGGTCGCGCCAACCTTAAAAAAGTATCCCGAAATCATTTTTGAAGAGGGGAAGTTTGACAAAGATGAAGGTGATACGAGTTCGAATACATACACACAAGCTGGGTATGTTGCTAGAGCGAGTAGTCAAATTACCCCCGACACCGATAGTGAATTTGATGAACGCCAGGTATGGCGTCTATTTGATGGTTTAAGGGCTAATGGCACCGATCACGAAGGTTGGATGGCGGCGGCACAATCTTATCATCTTACCGGACTACCTCAAGCAGCGTCACCTACACGATTCACTGGTGATCAGGGACAATGGGCTGAACTTGGTCTGCCACATAAAATCCAATTACAACGCTTTAGTATCGCACCCGGAAACAATGGTAATAGTCTGGGTGCAGGGCAGGCGAGATTTCCAAAAGTTATCGCTATACATGGTTACGATGGTTCATCATGGACTCGTCTTCAAGAATTTACTACGACGCAAATCACATCGTTAAATGAAACACAAACATTTGAAATTACTACACCAACCGGATACCATGAAAAATTTGTGTTAGTTGTTAAACAAACTTGGACCGCCAGTGTCAGCAGCAGCTCTTCACTCACCAATTTTGATGATTGGAAACTCTACGGCACCGAAGAATACACACCCACGGGTGACCATTCGGTCGATACGACTTTCATGTCCCGGTTCAATAACCCACAATTGACGGGGGTTCAGGTTCTCGTCGATGGTGCGACAGGTCAGGGAACGAACCAAATCTCGGGTGGTGTCGACCCAACCGGAAATAACGACACGTACGATGCGACCAATAAATACTGGACCCTTAACGGAACCCTCACCTCAAACATCACCGTGGAGGCCAACACCTTCTTGGAGGGTGACCAACCCCACGCGGTCTCCATGTGGTTCAATTCGTCAAACTTGGAGGCCAACGTTTCCAATACGTGTGTCTTTTCGATCGCTTCGGAAGAGAAGTTGGATTCCCAAAACCTCGATCTCCAATCGAACACGTGGCACAACCTGACCTACGCGTACCAAGGTGAAGGTGGCTCCCGGGTAACCTACCTCGATGGACGTAAGGTGGCCGAAGACCAAGCCGAAGATACCTTCGGGGAGTATCCACCCTTCGTGATGAAGGGGTACGCACAAGGTGGGTATGTGGTGAGTACAAGTGGCACGTACGACGATACCAACGCTGGTTACGCATCTCTTAACGTATTCTCAAAATCAACGGCACCATTCTGGTTATCTGCGGCTACATATTCCGGTGGGCAAATTACTGGGAGTAGTCCAACGTTCCCAGGTACATCGTCAAAAGGTGAATGGGTACAACTTGATATACCACATAAACTAAAAGTATCTTACATACGATTTTGGCCTCGTGCAACAGAGACAGTTCGGTTACCCATCGCTGGAACTATATGGGCGAGTAACACTGGAAAATCCGGTGATTGGGTGAATTTACATTCTTGGTCTGGAATGGTACAAGCCGATTTTATCGTTGGATGGAATTATATAACTGTAAACGCTTCAAAATCTTATAAATATTTTGCGTTACAGGGTAATCAGGTACCGGCTGCAGATGGGTTTGCATTATCTCAATTGGAATACTACGGCCACCACGAGAATGACCTGGTCCGCTTTCCCGATCCCACGAATGTCCTCAAGTATCCGCACATTCCACTCACAAATTACCCGGATAGAGGTGGCCCAGGGAGGCGTGGATATGTAGCAACCACTAGTGGTGCACCCAACCCAGCATATGACGCTCAACATGCTTTTAATGGTGTTACTGTTAGTGGCGAGGGTTCCTGGCATAGTGCGGCTTATTACCAAACCACTGGTGATCGACTAGCTACGAGAACTCCGACATCATCGCTATCATCTTGGACGGCCAACGGAGGCTCGACAACGGGCGAATTAACTACACATACAGGTGAATGGGTGAAAATTCAATTACCACATAAAATAGTTTTGAGTTCTATAATTCTTAAACAACGAACGGGTGTACCTTTACAAAAGGTTCGATTATTCAGTATAGTGGGTTCAAATGATGATACAAACTGGTTTCTTGTACACCAAGAATTAACACGTAGTGGAACGTCGTCGACTTTACAAGAACCAGATCCTAACACGATGACGGGATCGTATGCAAGTGTGGCTTTTAAATATTTCGCAATTGTTATACACGCAGGTGTAACAGATAACACATACGATCATGTTGCGATAGGTGAATGGGAACTCTACGGCACAGGTGTCGACTCGGTCCCCATCCAGATCGGTGGTGGGAACATCGATAAGGTGGCGAACTTTAGGGTGTACGACAAGTTTGTGGGGGAGGACCAAGCCCTCGAGATTTGGGATGCCCAAAAGGACTATTTCGGGAGGGCCAAATCCCAAATGGTTCTGCAACAAGGGAAACTTGGGGTAGGTACGGATGCACCCCAAGGTCGGTTGGCGGTGGCGGATGAGCCGAATATATTTGAACCCCGATGGCCACCAAAACCGTTAGTCGGTTATAACACGTACATAGAAGGATATGGTGAATTTGTGGTTCATAGGAGTCCAAATGAAGATACTGGTTTGTACAGGGGTAATTCATGGTGGATATTTGATGATAACCAAAACACACATAACTACACGTATCACGGTGAACAGGATACGAGTACCAATACACATTATTTTACGGGGCCAAACGGTACGTATGCTGGAAATAATTCAATAGGTGGTATACGGGGTGACTGGACAGTCTTAGAGTCCCCAAAACCCATCAAAATAAATGATATCATACGCATGCGTGTTAGAAGTGCTGGACAAGCTACAACGGGGTTTATCATAGCCGCTGCAAATGACCTTTCTGGTACATGGACAAAGCTGACAGAACAGAGTAATTTGGTGTGGCAAATTGGTGGTCTTGGTGAGAGTAAAACATTTCATTTCGCCAATGATACATATTACAAGTATTACGCAATTATCATCACACAGTCAACTGGTCATCCCACCATTTCAAATATGGAATTTTCCGGTATTGTTCAGCAGGGTCAATCCGTCCTCCACGATGGCCAACTGACCCTCACCAAGAACCTCAACGTTCCCCGCATAGGGCCACCCCTAGACGCGGACGATACACCTAGGCGGGACAGGCTCGTTGTGGAATACAATACCTCGACGAACCCCACCTTTGAGGGGGCTGTGAGGGATACAAGTGGGAGGGGGTTGGATGCGGTGTTCTACAATGGGGCTTCGTATGATGCTACGCAGAAGGCTTTTACATTCGTTGGATCATCAAGCACAGGTGTAGATTCAAGTGATAAAATTCAAAGTACTTATGATTGGGGAAGTACGGCACCCGCCCATACATTTTCGGTATGGTTTAAACGAACTACAAATTTAGCAGATTGGGAATGGATATGTAGTTTTGGTCAGGCCAACAACACTGGTGGAAATCCGGGTATACTGATGAGCGGAGACACTTACAGTGGTGGTGCTAATCTTATTTCATTTGATACATATAATGATCAAGTAATAACGACTCATGCTGTACCATTGGGTGTATGGACCCACGTTGTCGCGACTTTTAATGCCTCAAGTACTGCGTGGAGTCCGGATAACTGTAAAATTTATGTAAATGGGGTATTAACACCCGGGACAAATGCAGCGGTGGGAAATTTAAATGTAGTAGGAAATGAAATAACACTCGGTGCAACTCATGAAGGTAAAAGAGGGTTTACTGGTAACATCTCCAACTTCAAACTCTACGACACGGCCCTCACCGCCGAAGAGGCCAAGACCCTCTACGATATGGGTCGGTTGGGGAGTGTGGCGAACCCCCAACCCCTACACATCGCGGCACCTTTGGATGTGAGGGGGGATACAAACATCGATGGTCGTATTTTTAATCCGGGATTTGGGATGATAATTCCTATAGTTAATAGTCAAAAAGTGCGTGTGGCACAAAGTTACACAGGTTCCGATGTATCATTTGTTGTCCCGAGTGGTGTAAGTCGAATTTATGTAAAATTATGGGGTGCGGGTGGTCGTGGTGGTTATTATTCTGGTTGGAATTACGCCGCACCCGGTGGTGGTGGTGGTTTTACCCATGGAGTTATTGCAACTACACCAGGTGAAACTTTAACACTAATCGTGGGGGAGGGTGGGGGTAGCAGTGCTTCTTATGGGGGTGGGGGGTACAGTGCCAGTAACTCGAGTTACCCTGGAGCAGGTGGGGGTCGCAGTGCGATTCGTAGAGGAAGCACAGAGCTCATAACGGCAGGTGGTGGAGGAGGGGGGGCTTCAACACGCTCTTCCGACTACGGTGGTGCGGGGAATTATGGGGGGGCAGGTGGGGGGTTACGGGGTCAGAATGGTTTATCACCCTATGATGACCGCTGGGACTATGCAGGTGCAGGTGGTGGTCAGTATCTGAATGATATTACAAGTTTTCTGAATCAGCCAAGTGGTGGGCTGGTCAACGCGAGTTACGGAAGGCAATCCGGAAGCGGTTCGCAATTCCAAGGGGGTTCCCCCGCTAACCATGCTGGTGGTGGTGGCGGTGGGTGGTATGGTGGTGGTGCGGGAGATTATGTAGAGAGTAATACAATGGGTGGTGGTGGTGGTGGTTCGGGGTATGTTGGGGGGTGTGTATTCGGGCAGACATTTGCTGGTAATGGACGTGCACCAGGAAATACAATTGATGTCGAATATTCGAGTGAAATAGGACACGGTGGAGTGGAACGGAATGCGGCGACTGTTCCGGTGGATCATTTTGGTAAACCCGGTTTCATAGTTATATATTATTAATTTCTGACATACTTTATATGAGTATACGAGTATCTGACGCAATCAGGGAATTTTATCCAACAGCTAGATTTAGCATGAGTACGGATGATGATTATGAACACTTGACATGGCTTTCTGAAGACATTCCCAAACCAACAAAAGAAGAACTTCTTGAAAAGGTTGAACAATTGAGGGTTGAGAGACCCCTCAAGGAACTCCGCAAAGAACGCGACACTTTACTCACACAAACGGATAAGTATGTCATTCCCGATTGGCCACACGCATCCGTCGAGAGTGCCAACGCATGGGTCACGTACCGCCAGGCCCTCAGGGATCTCCCTTCAGTGACCGAAGACCCCGCGAACCCGGTTTGGCCCGTACGACCCGATGAAGTCGTGGTCGTGGTCGTAAAGGAAGAGACCTCGAATGTTGTTGTGGAGAAAGAGACCTCGAATGTGGTAGTGGAGGAAGAGAGCTCAAATGTGGTAGTGGAGGAAGAGAGCTCAAATGTGGTAGTGGAGAAAGAGAGCTCGAATGTGGTAGTGG
>JGI24920J38491_100222_pt1 | contig 30338 bp, 31 predicted proteins | sample LinPFosmplate8_FD_38491 | JGI IMG/M metagenome (IMG submission 38491)
TGCAGGTCGACTCTAGAGGATCCCACCCATCTATATATTGGAGAAACACCCAAACAAGCAGATACAAATTTTAAAAGTTCCTCAGTTTCGTAAAGATATTTCATTTCTGAATTTTTTTGAAAGCAGTCAGAATTTAGATATCCATTGTATCTATTCATAAAATTTCTTTTGGGATGATCTTTTGGTAAAGATGGATCATCTTTTGCATATAGATATGCGTTTATACTTTCTTTAGACATGTAAACTTCATCAAGTTGTTTTTCTAATTCTGAACGCATTACATCTAATGATTGAGGTAAAATAAAATTTGGGATAGTAGAACAACTATTTTCTTCTAACTCTCTTTTACATCTTTCGATTAATTTTTTTATAATTGGTGAATTTAAATTATGGATAGGATATTGATCAAGATCTACAATAGTTTTAAGTCTATCGTTCATTGGTTCTATTTTAATTGACCTTCTTCTCTCATCTTTGCTCTAATTTTTGTAGCTGAAATTTTTTGAGTTTCTTCATCTAAAACTATTTCTTCAATTTTATACCCAACTCCTCTGCCATAACAAATATTTGTTATATTTGGGACCATCATTATTTTAAATTGACCTTCAAATTCAGGATTTAGTTTTTCTTCTATATTTTTTTTTACTGTTTCAAAATCAAATGGATTATCGTCTACTCCTTGAACATCTCTAATTTGTATACATACCTGACCAGTTTTTTTTATTATCTCTTTAAATAAGGTGTAATGCCCATCGTGAAATGGTTGCCATCTTCCTAACATTTGTGCCGTTGGTTTCTTGTTATCCCACTTGTAAGCCATAATTATATTTCCTTTGCAATTTTAGTAGCCCAATTAACAGCATCCTGAGTTGTTACATGATAGTCATATTTTTCTGGTTTTACAAACATAGCATTTGTGTCTGCAAATCTGCCCTCTTTAATCGTATCTACCCAAATAATATAATCAGCATTAAATAATTCTCTTGCGGCAGGTGTGGGGCAAATGAAATCTGCAACAACATTATTACCTTCTTTTTTATATTTTTCAGCCATATCAGCCATTCGTTTTGCTTGTCTCTTTCTTCCTTGTTCAGAAAAATCCCAGTCATCTGCAGCTTTTCTAACTTCGTCTGCATTAAGCCATTTTGCATTAATTAATGGTACTAAACTTTTTGCTAAAGTTGTTTTACCAGATCCAGGTAATCCCATAATAAGTATTTTTTTCATTACTATATTTGTCTTTCTTTACCCTATGATTAATTACAAAAGTTATTTTATATAAAACTTTTTAAAATTTATCTATCAAATTATTGGCTACCCATTTATGAAATTGATGAGTCGGCTGATCCATTATTGGAGAAAAATTTCCACCGTTATAAGCAGGAGAATTTCTACCTTCTTGCATACCTTCAACTGCACTTATGTCTTCTAACATTACATCTTTCCAAAAACTTAAATTTTGTTTTCTTAATTCTTGCAATTGCTCTCCATTCGCGCTCTCATCTCCAACATAGTACATTTGCATATGTTCTTTTGTTTTATTCATTGACAAAGGTTCTATCCAAAAAACATAAAAATGATCTGCATGTAAACCAATCATAACATTTGGGAATAGAGCTATATATTCTGAATTTTTTAACATACTTTTTTCCCAATTAGGAAATGTATCAAATTTTTTATTACCTTTAATAATTTGATCGTATTTCTTACTACCTTGGCCTGCAAACCTATTTGGTAGTCCCTGAATATGATAGTGATCGCTTATATTTGATATTTTATTTAATTCTGGGTGAATTGTTGGCAAATGATAACTTTCACAATAATTTTCTATTGCAAATTTCCAGTTACTTTTCACATCCAAATTAAAATATCCATAGTCTCTGGAGTGTACTAATGAATGCTGATCTTCTTTAACAATAAATTTTGACCATCTATCTTCTAGTGGCTTAATATATTCATTAAATTCTAATTCATTACCATGAATATTAACAAATATTATATCCATCCAAACTGTTGTTCTAACTTCTTTTAAATTACTATTAGATTTATCAAACATTTCTGTCTCATGAATATTTAAGCCTCCGATATGTGGTGTTGCTATTAAGTTACCTCTAAAATCATATGACCATGAGTGGTAAGGACATCTAATGACATTTTTTAAAGTGCAAGGTTTATCTAAAAGCTTAAAGCCCCTATGGCTACACACATTATGAAAAACCCGAATCTTCATATCTTTATCTCTAACTATCATTAGAGGAATCCCGAGTAGATTGTATGGTTTTGCGTCTCCAGGATTTGGAATTAAGTTTCCAACCCCAATCACTGTCCAGTTGTCACAAAAAACCTTGTCCCTCTCATAAGCCAAATAGTCCTCACTTATATAACACTCATTTGGAAGGCCATTTGCTGTCTCTATTGGCTTACCAACTTGTTCTATTTTTTTAACATCTAGAATTTCTGAAAGGGCTTTTTTTTTATGATTCTGACGCATAAAAAAAATTATCATGGGCATTATTTTTGGCAACAAATTTCAATTTAAACTTGGTTGAATTTCTTTGACAGCTTTTTCAAATAAGATAATGATCGAGAAAAATATGAATTTTTCACTAGAAATTGGTCCTAAAACTGATTTAGAAACTTTACCTCCAGTAAAGGATGTTTACGTAACAATGTTACCTGGAGGAGACTATAAAGAGACATCAGACAAATCTATTGAACTTGTAAAAAAAGGTTTCAATCCTGTGCCTCATTTTCCAGCAAGATCAATACAAAGCGATCCTGAGCTTAAAGACTATGTTTCAAGATGTAAAGATGGTGGAGTAAAACAAGCATTAATTATTGGTGGTGGTAGAGAGCCATTAGGAAAATTTGATAGTTCGTTTCAACTTTTAGAAACAGGTTATTTTGAAAATATGAAAATAGGAATTGCTGGACATCCTGAGGGAAGTCCTGACATTTCTGAAACAGATTTAGACAAAGCTATGATAGATAAAAAGCCTTATGCTGATTATATAGTAACTCAATGGTTATTAGATCCTCAGCCTATTATAGATTTTATTTCTAAACAAAGCGTACCAGTGCATGTTGGAATTACTGGGCCTCTAAAAATAACAAGCTTAATAAAGTTTGCTAATATTGTTGGAGCAAAAAATTCCTTAAATTTTCTTAAATCTAATTTTAGTAAGGCGTTGGATTTATTGAAACCTAAAGACCCTAATGAATTAATTGGGAAAGTGAAAGAGTTTACTGACAACTTCCACATTTATACATTCGGCGGCTTGAAGGAAACAAACAAGTGGTTGAAGGAGAACGGTTATGTCTAATGAATTTGACTATACTAAATTAAAACAGGCAACTTCAGTTGATCAATCAGATCGAGCAGTGCCTTATAACTTAAGACAAAGTGGACCTACTAAAGTTGAAATGTTAATTTCAACAAGAGTTAGAAAATCACCCTATTGGCATTTATCAATGCAAGCAGGATGTTGGAGAGCAACTGTTTACAATCGTATTTATCACCCAAGAGGTTATGTAAAACCTGAAGATGGTGGGGCAATGGTAGAATATGATGCAATTGTAAATCATGTTACTATGTGGAATGTGGCTGTTGAAAGACAAATAAGAGTTAAAGGTCCAGATGCAGAAAAGTTTACAGACTATGTAATTACAAGAGATGCAACTAAGATTTCTCCTATGAGAGCAAGATATGTAATCTTGTGTAATGCTTATGGTGGAGTTTTAAATGATCCAATTCTTCTTAGAATTTCTGAAGATGAATTTTGGTTTTCATTATCAGACTCTGATATTGGTATGTATCTTCAAGGTGTAAATGCAGATGGAAGATTTGATTGTACTATCGAAGAAATTGATGTCAGTCCTGTTCAAATACAAGGACCAAAAGCAAAAGCATTAATGAAAGACTTATGTGCAGATCAAGTTGATTTCGACAATATGCCTTTCTACGGTTTAGCTGAAGCAAAAATAGGTGGAAGAAGTTGTGTTATTTCTCAGTCTGGTTTCTCAGGAGAAGCTGGATACGAAATATACTTAAGAGACTCTATGTTGTACGCTGACGATATGTGGAATGCTGTTCTTGAAGCTGGAAAAAAACATAGCCTAATGGTTATTGCTCCTGCCCACCATAGAAGAATTCAAGCTGGAATTCTTTCTTGGGGACAAGATATGGATCAACAACATAATCCTTTTCAGTGTAATCTTGGTTACCAAGTTTCATTATCTGGAAAAGGTGAATGGGCTAAAAAAGCTGACTATGTAGGTAAAGCAGCATTAGAAAAAATGGGTGCAGAACTTAAAGATGGTAAAAAACCTTACAAGTTACAACTAGTTGGACTTGAGCTAGGTGGAAAACCTATTGAAGAGTACGCTCCAGATTTTTGGCTAGTATCACCTGAGAGTGGTGGAGATCCAGTTGGATTTATCACTTCTCCTTGGTATCACCCAGAAAAAAAACAAAACATTGCAATGGGATATGTGCCGTTTGATGGAACTTTAAATTCAAACGGATTTCCAAAAGGTAAAATTGGGACTAAATATAAAGTTCATTTACCAGAAAAATACTCTGACACACCAGGTACACCTGTTGATGCAGTAGTAGTAGACATTCCATTCAAAGAGTCTTTCAACGCTAATACAAGAGAAGTTGTAAAAGGCTAAATTTATTTTGGGGGGAGCGAATAACTCCCCCACAATTTCAATGACTAAAAGCTTTTTAATCGCAATTTGCATTTTAATTGTGATTGCTTTAATAATATTTCCACTAGTTGTTTCATATAAAGCACAAAAAAATAAAAAGAATAAAAATTAATGTTTGGTGAATTTTTAGATATAGTTTTTAGATCAATAAAGTTAGATAAATCTCTATACAAAGATAACAAAAATTTTGGTGAGGCATCAATTTATTTTGCTGGTCTGATCATGATCTTAGATGGAATTGCTGGAGCAGTAGCTGCAAATACTATTGTTAAAACAGCAGTTGCAATGTCAGGTCTTACATCAATTTTAACTTGGTTAGTTTGGGCAATTTTTATTTACGTAATAGGTGTAAAACTTTTTCCAGATAAGCAAACTAAAGTTCCTTTTAAAAAGATTTTAATAGCAGTAGGTTTTGCTCATGCACCAGGGTTATTAAGATTTTTTGCAGTAACACCTGGATTAATGATACCAATAATTTTTTTAACTCAATTTTGGATTTTCGCAGGTTTAATTATATCAACAAAACAAGTATTAAATTTAAAATCAAATTTTAAATCTTTTGGAATAGTCTTTTTATCTTTTTTAATAATAGCCTTTTTATCTATCTCTTTTGTAATGAGTAGAATGAATATGTTGCCAGTAAACCAAATTAGTTAAATCGGAAAAATCGTTTTAGAAACTCTGCAAGACTTACATAATTTAAAACCCATAAGAATTAAATTTTGAGATACACTTTCGTCTTTATTTTTACATTCATCACAAATATCATTTAGATCATTCAATATATCCTTGTTATTTTGATCATCTATATCACTAGTCATTGTCTGTAAGGCCTGCACCTGCTCCACCTTGTTTTAAACTTTCGCTCTCTTCAACAAAAGTATTTTCAGATAATTTATATAAATTTTGCCACTCAGAATCTGTAAAATTATCCATATTTTCTAAAAATTGTACCTCAACATTATTTGCAATGACTTTAAGTTCTTGATTTAAAATATTTGAATAAATATTTACATTCAAGTTTAATAAAATTTCATTTTGATCAAATTTAATATGAATTTTTTTTCCAATAATTTCTGAAGCTCTACTTAAAAAAGGTAAAAAAAGAATTGGGTACGCAATATTGGTAAATTCAATTTTTTTCAAACTTTCCATTGTTTTAATTTGATCTAAAAAACTAACACCAAGAATAATTGGGCAAAAAGGTTCTGAAGCTGTTAAATTTTTTTCAATAATTAAATTTAAATTTTCAAATTTTTTAACCTTTTTATCAATAAAGTATTGATTTACATTTTTAATTCCTGGTAAACCAAAAAGTTCTAGTAATCTAACACATTTACCTACTTCTTCTGCAACGCCCCATGAAAAACCGGTTGCTCTTGAGGCTCGTTTAACAGCTGTTTCAATTTCACTTAAAGATCTCATTACTAAATATTAGTTTTATAAACCCACTGTTCATCATAATTTTTTAACTCGTTTGGTAGTGGCGCTCCCTGAAACATGCAAATTCTTAACCATTTATCTGACCTAGGATCAAACTTTAATGCTCCAAAAAAAGATAATTTTAATCGCAACATATCTATTGGAATTATATTTTTGCCAATTGTATTGTCTTGAATTTCTGAGTAAGGAAATTTTTCAACAATAAAAGCTCTCCTTACAACATGTCTTAACTCAGAGCTATTAGATAAAAATTCAGCAATTGTTAAACTATTTTTGGATATTAATAATTTTTCATAAAGTTTTTTAATATCTCTAGCTATTGCTAAAGGTTGCTCGAGTTCTGAACCGTTTTCCTCAAATCTATCAGCCAATCTAGGTTCTTCTTTATTTTTTGAAATAAACCAGAAATTTTGATAATTCTCCTGCTTTTCAAAATTAATATCAAGAATATTTGGATATTTTTTTTCAATTATAGTTCGTAATTCCTCAACTGTACGATTTGTTGGAATATTAAAATACTTATCTTCCTCAGAACTCATATTTTTTACCAATGGTTCTGTAATATGGTTATAGGGCTCTAACATTATTGAAACTATATATTCTATACATTCTTCACAAGTTTCTTTCTCTATCCATAAATATATTTTATTGAAAGCATACTCGGTTTTAAAATCAAATTTATTTTCAATATAATTAATAAATTTTTTAACGTCATTTAATAAAGATTTAATTTTATTTTGTTGATACTCACTATCAGTATTCCAACTAGTAATATTAGTTAATGATTTTTTTACACAATCTGTAAAAAGTTTATTGTCCTTTTCTGAAATATTTTTTATTTCTCTTATTTTTTTCAAAGCGGTTTCTCTACTTAGTATCCAGTTATTTAGTAGTGTTGGATGATTAACGATAAATGGAGCCATCCCAAGCCCTGTTGAATTACCAATTCCTAGATTTTTGCATATTTTTTGATCAAGCTTTACTGCTTTTTTTGGATTTTTATGATGTGCTACATGATTAACTTGATCAAACGTAAATTGCCTTACCAGATAAACGAGCATCATCTCTAATCTAAATGGTCCATTGATTTCTTCTCTATTCTTAATTCTAAATCTATCTGCAAGTCCAAATTTTCCTGAACCATAAACTGCTGTTGTTCGATATAAATAGCCAACTTTGGATAATAAGTCTAAATCAGGTTGCTCTCCATTACTTAACGCTTCAACAACATGATTAAAAACTCTAACAGACTTATTTGCTCTTGATAAGGTTAATTCCTTAAAGGAGAGTCTACCTACTTCCTGTTTTGGAACTTCATTTTTTAGTCTTTTAATATCGTTCTTGCTTGGAACACCATCATGAAGGGTAAAAGCTGCATCCCATTTTGTTGCTATTACTCTATCTGATCTTTCGTCATCTTTAATTTCATTAGCAAAACAAACAAGCGAATAAATTCTATGCTTTTTTTTAAATGAATATACGGCCTCACCATAACCATTTTGATCCAAATTAAATAAATCTCTTTTATATTCCCAGTCCTTAAATTCTCTGAGAAAGCTTCTTAAAAAAGATAATTTTGATTGATGAAATGATCCTAGCCTGGATAATTTCATTATTACATTTGGGTCTCTTAATTCTACATTCATTTTTAAATTGATTTATAAAAATTGTACCAATTGTTACCTAATATTCCATGCGTCTCAATATCAGAAAACCCAATTTTTTTTAAGCCATTTTCAATATTTTCAAACCCTCTAGCATCTTGAAACCACTCAGGTTGATTTGGAAATCCTGGTTTATTTTTAGATCCCTCGCCATAATTTTTACTTTTTGACCAAGTCCCATTTCTCATCCATTCAACTATTGAGTCAGGTTGATTTAAACAAAGATCTGAACCAATACCAATATTTTTGATATCCATAATATCAGCTGTATTTGCAACCATTTCACAAAAACTTTCAATTGTACAATTTGTATTATTTTTTAAGTGATGAGGGTAAAGAGATAACCCTAGCATTCCACCACTTTCACTTAGTGTCTTTAATAGATCATTAGATTTATTTCTTTTTGCTGGATGCCAAAAAGATGGGTTAGCATGAGTGATGGCTATTGGCTTATCACTTAATTCGATTGCATCGAATGTGCTCTTTTCTGCGGAATGAGACATATCGATAACAACCCCTACTCTATTCATTTCTTTTATAGCTTCTCGTCCAAAATTTGTTACTCCACTATCTATTTTTTCATAACAACCTGTAGCTAATAACGACTGATTATTATAAGTCAGTTGCATAAATCTACATCCTAAATTATGAACTTTTTCTACTAAATTAATATCATCTTCAATTGGTGAGCAATTCTGAAAACCAAAAAATATAGCTGTTTTTTTTTCTAAATTTGCTTTTTCAATATCGTTATAATCTTTACCTTGAAAAATTAAATCTGAGTTATCTGAAAACAGTTTTTCCCATTTTTTAATTTCAACTAATAATTCATCATAATCTTCATGATAAACAATCGTTACATGTACCGCATCCAGACCAGCGGCTCGATTAAATTCAAAGATTTCTCTAGACCAATTGCAATATTGTAGATTATCAATTTTAAAATTCATAATATTGCCAACTCTAATCAATATGTTTTCAAATACTATTAATTTTATTGAAATTTTAAGTTAATTTTGAAATAAAGTTTTTATTAAATTTTCATGAAAAAAAATAAAACATTAAAAGTTTCAATAGTGATGGGTAGCCAATCTGACTATAAAACTATGAATCTTGCCGAAAAAATACTAAAAAAAATTGGTGTTTCTTTTGAAACTAGAATTATATCAGCTCATCGAACTCCAAAAAGAATGTACGATTATGCCTCTTCTGCAGAAAAAAATAACATAGGTGTAATTATAGCTGGTGCTGGAGGATCTGCTCATTTGCCAGGAATGATCTCTGCCATAACCCCATTACCTGTTCTAGGAGTACCGATAGAAAGTAAAAAATTAAAAGGATTGGATAGCTTATTATCCATAGCGCAAATGCCCAAAGGAATACCTGTTGGAACACTTGCAATTGGTGAAGATGGAGCAATTAATGCTGCATTGCTAGCTGCTGCAATAATTGCAAACAATAATTCCACAGTAAAAAAAAAATTAAACAGTTGGAGACTAGAACAAACCAAATCTGTTAAAAAAAGTCCTAAATAAACATGTCAGATATTACCCTTGGTATAATTGGTGGAGGGCAACTTGGAAGTATGCTTGCTATCGCTGCTAAAAAATTAAACATCAAAACAATTGTTTTTTGTGATGATGTTGATGCACCAGCTCAAAATTTTTGTAGTAAATTTATTTATGGCGCTTATAGCGATAGAGAAAAAATCTTAGAATTTATTCGACAAGTAGACATAATAACATTTGAATTTGAAAATATTCCATACGAAACACTTGATGAGATTAATAAATCAAAACCTGTTCTACCAAAACCTTCTGTAAATAGACTTATTCAACACAGATTAGCTGAGAAAGATTTTGTTAATAAATTAAACATAAGAACAACAAGATATGTGTCTATTGAAAAAAAATCTGATATTGAGTCACTTGAAGATTTTCTACCAGGAATTTTAAAAACTACAACGCTTGGATATGATGGCAAAGGTCAGCATCCAATTCAATCAATTGAGGATCTTAATTTGTTAAATATAGATTTTTCTAAAGAATATATTCTTGAAAAATTAGTAAAACTAAAAAAAGAGATATCTATAATAATAACAAGATTTAAGAATCAAAAGTATGAAATTTATGAACCAATTGAAAATACTCATCAAGATCAAATACTAAAGCATTCAAAAATACCTGCTGATATTGATAATAAAATTTTTAATCAATCTAAAGATTGGGCTATATCGATTACTGAAGAATTAAAATATGTTGGAACTTTATGTGTAGAATTTTTTATTGATAAAAATGACAATCTGTATGTTAACGAAATAGCTCCTAGAGTTCATAATTCAGGTCATCTAACTATTAATGCTTATAATGTAAGTCAGTTTGAAAATCATGTTCGAGCGGTATGTGGTCTAGAACAAATTCCTTTAAAAAAGATATCTAATGCAAAAATGATTAACCTTATTGGGGATGAAATATCTTCTTACAGAAAAATATCAAAATTGAATGATAATGAATTTTTCTTTGATTATCTTAAAAAAGAGATTAAAGAAAAAAGAAAAATGGGACATCTCACTACATTAATTTAAATGCTAAAATCTATAGAGGGAAACTTTGATCATCCTGAGGTTAATGAACTTTTAATTAAACACTTTGTTGAATTAAGAGCAGCATCACCAGAAGGTAGTGCTCATGTTTTAGATATTTCTGGTTTACAAGTTTCTTCAATAAAATTTTGGAGCTTATGGGAGAATGATAATCTAATGGGTTGTGGTGCTTTAAAATTTTTAGATAAAGATCATGGAGAATTTAAATCTATTAGAATTCATGATAATTTTAGAAAAAAAGGTAATGGCATCAATGTTATTAATCACTTAATAACTGAAGCTAAAAAATTAAGTATTGTAAAACTAAGTATAGAAACTGGAGCTGGAGATTTTTTTAAACCAGCTAGAAAATTATTTAAAATTTGTGGCTTTGAACCTTGTGAGCCCTTTGCTCACTATAAAGAAGATGTAAACTCTGTTTATTTATCTAAGCTTATTAACAACAAATAGCAAAATTTATATACGTTATTAATATATTTTGTTGACAAAACCCTATAAATTATAAACAAAGCCAAGATTACTTAATTATAAGTAATAAATTAATACAACGAAATGTAAGAAGATAAATATGAGTCTACAAGGAAAAGTAAAATGGTTCAATCCAACCAAAGGTTTTGGTTTTATTGAAAGAGAAGATAAAGAAAAAGATGTGTTTGTACATGTTTCAGCTGTAAGAGATGCTGGTATGAACGGTTTAGATGAGGGTCAAGCTTTGACTTTCGATGTTGAAGATGGTCCTAAAGGTCCTTCAGCAGTTAACTTAAAAACTGCATAATATTCACACTTCACTATTGGCTGAAATAACAAAAATTTAAATCTATTGATTTCTATTTTAGCTTTCAGCCAATACCAAAAACAATCTTTAAACACAATTTTCAATTATCAATTTTAATAGTACAGTAAGTATTATTATGAGTGAAAGATTTGTTAAAAATATAAATAATTTAAAATTCGAACCATTTGACAACTATGGTGAGCCAGTAAAAGGTATGAGCTGGCATAAAATTAGTTATGATAAAAAAAATGGAGGATTTGGTACATATATATTAAAAATGGATCCTGGTGCAAAAAGCCTCCCACATATACATCAAGGATTTGAAGAATTTTATGTAATTGAAGGTGAGCTAGAAGATGCAGATGGAAAAGTTTTTAAAAAAGGTGATTTTATAACTTTTGAACCTGGAACTACTCACAACTCACATACTAAAAATGGTTGCCTACTTATTGTATTTATGAGAGGAATAAATAAATCAATCTAATATAAATTATTCAAAAAAAAATATGATCGGAATTTTAGGTGGAATGGGAACACAAGCAGGTCTTGACTTTTGCAACAAGCTTGCAATTTTAAATAGAGGAAAAATAGATCAAGAGTACCCCTTATTCATTCTTTATAACAAATCAAACATACCTGGTAGACCAGAGTCTATTGGCGTACAAACTGGAAATTTATCAAATAAATCTTTAAATAATACTAGTAAAAAAAAATATAATAGAGTTTTAAAGAGTTTGCTGCAGGGATGTAAATTACTTGAAAAGAATAAATGTAAATTTATTGTTATCCCATGTAACACAGCTCATTATTGGTATGAAGATTTACAAAAAAAAATTAATATTCCAATTGTAAATATGCCAAAGGAAGTTTTTAAATTTACAAAAAAAAATTGTAAAAAAAATTCAAAAGTTGGATTACTAGCTACTGAAGGGACACTAAAAACTGGCGTGTATGATAAAATTTTTAATAAAAATTATAAACTAATTGAACCATCTCAAAATCTTCAAAAAAAATCTGTAAATAAAGCAATTAAATTTGTTAAAATGGGAAACGTTAAAGCGGCTGCAAGAGCAATAAAACCTGCTATTAATGAATTAATCAAAATGAATTGTAAAAAAATAATTCTAGGATGTACAGAGCTACCTATCGCGATTTTTGCATTTAAATCATTTAGTAACGTTAAATCATCTAAAATCTTTTTAGATCCAAATTTAATCCTTGCTAACTCTGCAATGACTAAACACAAGAGTTAATTAGTGACACTAGATAAAGATAAGCCCTATGTTCTAAGAGTTGCTGAACTAATCTACTCAAGTGTAGTTAATATTAAAAAAAAAAATCCTGGAATGACTAATATACAAGCATTTGAGGTTTTCATGACTACAAAAGATTATGATCTAATTAGCTCAGGTGAATTTCACAATCAGTGGATTTTAGAATTAAGAGATAATAATTTTATAGACAAAATAACTGGTAAGAAAATTAACGATGAAACTATGAGACTTTTAGAAATACAAAAAGATTCAATGGTTAAGTTTTTAATGAAAATACCAAAATTATATTACACAAAAAGTCACTTTCCCTTAGAAATATCTCAAAGAGCTTTTGATCATCTTTGGAGAGTTTGTGAAAGCTTCGAAATGTGGTGCAAAGAAACCAAACAAGAGAAACTTATAGAATTAAATATTTTAGAGTAATCCTTTTTAATAGGACTATATCTAATAATAAATTATACAGTTATATGGTTAAAGTTTTTCCATTAATTTTTGTTTTATTGTGGTCATCAGCATTCATAACAACAAAACCCATTATTGATAACAGTGATCCATTTTCTGCTCTAGCATTTAGGTTTTTAATTGTTGCTATTGGTTTTTTCTTATTCTCTATTTATTCAAGACAAAAAATTATCATCAATCAAAAAAATTTTACGGAGTCTTTTTTTAGTGGTGTTTTGTTTCATGGATTATATTTAGGTGGAGTCTTTTTTTCAATTTCAAAAGGTATGCCAACAGGTATTGCAGCATTGATAGTCACACTTCAACCAATACTAACAAATGCTCTTAGTGGACCAATATTAGATGAAAAGGTATCAATTAAACAATGGATAGGAGTTTTTTTAGGTTTTATAGGTGCTGCTTTGGTTTTAGGCTTTGACGTTGGATCAAGTATACCTATCCTTGGTTTGGTTGCTACAATAGTGGCTTTAATAGCCATAACAACTTCAACAATTTGGCAAAAAAAGCTTAGCAATAATTTGCCTCTACCAGTAAGCAATATGTATCAAGCATTGGGAGGTTTTACTTTTCATCTTTTAATAATAGTTTTTTTTGCAAAACCTTACATAGATTTTACACAAACTTTTATTATTGCAATGAGTCATCAAATTTTCTTAGTTTCATTTGGTGCTTTTACAATACTAATGTTTTTAATAAAAAAGAATTCAGCTAGTAAAACAGTTTCAATATTTTTCTTAATACCACCAACTTCAGCTTTTATGGCTTGGCTTTTTCTCAATGAAAATTTAACTAGTTTGGATCTTGTGGGTTTTTTTATTGCTACAATTGGTGTGTATATAGCTACAAGAGATTAATTTTTTTATTTTCCTATATATCCAAATTCTAAAGAGGCATCTGTTAATGATTCATATAAGGACCCACCAAAGCTTCTTAATGAAAAAATTCTTACTCTATCAGGAGTATCACTAAGCATATCAACTGTAATAGACATTCCATTATAAGTTGAGTTTAAGGAGTTATCTTTATTAAGATCATTAAAGTTAAACGGACACCCTTTTTTAAGAACTTCTTTTGTAGGCTTACCTTCTATTTCAATAATTGCTTTTGAATGAGACAAATTTGTAACAGCAAAATCTTTTTCATTAAATTTTTCTTCTATATCTCTAATTAAATCAACTTTAGTTGATGATAAGAGCCAATTTTTTGGTCCGTTCCAAAGAATTCTTGTGTTGTCATTATTGCTTACTAAAAGAGGTTTATTGATTAATTTTAAACCATCAATTGTTAAGCTATCAATTGGTAAAGTAGAATTTTTGTACTGAACAATTTGTACAATTAGTAAATTTTTTTTCTCGGTAATTTTTAAAAGATCTTTTTCATCTTTACCTTCATAATCTCCAAATTGACCACTTAAATGAATATTCTTTAAAGGAGATATTGTGCTCATGATCTAACTCTCTCACCTTTTGGATCAACATAATGTGAAGAAACTATTTCAACAGGTATCACTTTGTTTTTAAGTGGTGACATAACAAATAATTTTTCTCCTATCATATTCTTTCCGTCTTTAAGTATTGCTAAAGAAAAAGGATTGTCATGCTCAACACTCCAACATGACGCCGAAATATAACCTAATTTTGGATTTGGTAACGGAGCATTAGAGTCTTTAACTAAATGCGAACCTTCAGGAATACTTGTTTTTTTATCTAAAGGAACAACTCCTACAACTTTTTGTCTGTCATTTGCTACAAATGCCTCTCTTGTTAGAGATCTTTTTCCTATAAAATCTTTCTTTTTACTCAATAATCCTTCAAGAGAATTATCATAAGGTATTGTTCTTCCGTCAAGTTCAGAGCCTGCAACATGCCCCATTTCAATTCTTAAAGTTGATAAAGCTTCAGTTCCATAAGGTTGAATTTTAAATTCTTCACCAACTTCCATTATCTTTTCCCACATAAAATTTCCGTTATCAGACTCAACATTTACCTCATATGCAAGCTCTCCTGAAAATGAAATTCTAAAAATTCTAGCTTTAACACCAAATAAATCTCCTTTCATATAGCCCATAAAAGGTAATCCTTCATTTGAAACATCGCAATTTGGAAATAATTTTTGTAACAAATCTCTAGATTTCGGTCCAGCAATCGCGGCTCCTGCCCACTGCTCTGTAGCTGAAACTACATTCACATCTAATTCTGGCCAAACTAATTGTAAATAATATTCTAAGTGCGAGAGAACATTTGCAGCTTGAGCAGTTGTGGTGGTCATATGATAATGATTTTCAGAAATTCTCGTAGTTGTACCATCATCCATAACAATTCCATCTTCTCTAAGCATTACACCATATCGTGCTTTACCAACTGGTAACTTTAGCCATGCATTTGTGTAAACTCTGTTCAACAATTCTGCTGCATCTGGACCTTTAATATCTATTTTACCTAATGTCGTAACATCACAAACCCCAACATTTTTTCTTACATTTTTTGCTTCTCTTTTTGAACCTTCAAACAAAGTTTCATTTCCTTGTTTGTAGTATCTTGGTCTTAGCCAAACACCCGCATCAACAAAAACTGCATTATTTTTTTCATGCCACGTATGCATTGGTGATTTTCTTGTTGGTTTTGAATGTTTTCCAATCTCTCTTCCAACAATAGCACCTATTGAAACTGGTGTGTAAGGAGGTCTAAAAGTTGTGTGGCCAACTGCTGGTACAACTTTGTTTTCAATGTCGGAAACTAACTGCAAACCATTAAGATTACTAGTTTTTCCTTGATCAGTTGCCATACCAAGAGTGGTGTATCTCTTAACATGTTCTATAGATCGATATCCTTCTTTTAATGCAATTTCAATATCTGAAACAGCAACATCATTTTGAAAATCTAAAAATCTTTTATAATTTTTTCCTTTAGGAAGCGGGACACACCAAAATTTATCATGTGTTGTTGATTTTTTTTCGATAACATTTGGAAAAGAAACTTTATTATCATTATTGGTAATTTTTTTTGATAGCTCGTGGCCAGCTTCAAATGAGCTTTTTAATGTTTCATCTAAAGTATAAATACCATTTGCTGCACCTAATGTTTTTTCATTTTGTTTTGATACACCTGGTATAAATGCATCTATTTTCTCATTAAATTGAGTCTTATTTCCTGATTGTGATGATAAATGAATAGTGGGTGTCCAAAATCCAGAAACGCAAATACAATCACATCCAATATTTTCTATAGTTCCAAGTTTAGTTTTGTCATCAGAAATTTTGGCTATATCTGCAGATTTTACTTTTTTATATCCTTGTGCTGCAACAACTACATAAGAATTTTTAATATTAATATCTAAACTTTTTGCTTCATCTATAATTTCTGACTGAGGGTCTTTTCTTGTATCTAAAATTACTGGATTAATACCATTCTTTTTAAACTCAATTGCAGTTTCATAGCCACTGTCGTTGTTAGTAAATACTAGAGGTTTTTTTCCAACTAAAACTCCATAAACTTTAAGATACTCTTTTGCTGCAGATGACAACATTACACCTGGAGTATCGTTGTTACCAAAAACCAGAGGTCTTTCAATTGAACCTGAAGAAATTAACACTTCTTTAGCTCTGATATACCAAAGTCTTTGTTTTGGATGATATTGTTTTGTTTTAGGCAAGTGGTCACTTATTCTTTCAGACATCACCAGCATATTATGATCATAATAACCAAAAACTTGTGATCTATTTCTAACTACTACATTTGGCATTTCCTTAAGTTCAGAAATAATTCCATCAGCCCATTCTTTACCTGATTGATTTCCAATATTAACTTCGCTGGTTAATAAAGTTCCTCCAAATCTAGATTTGTCTTCTGCTAAAATTACTCTTGCTCCATTTTTTGCTGCAGCATATGCACTTGCTAATCCTGATGGTCCTGATCCAGCAATTAATAAATCACAATATTCATATTTATGCTCGTATCTCTCCTTGTCATGTTTTATAGACGCTACACCAAGTCCTGCTGCTTTTCTAATAAAAGGCTCATAAACTTTGTACCAAAAACTTTTTGGCCACATAAAAGTTTTGTAATAAAATCCAGCTGGAAGAAATATCTTTAAAAAATTATTTATTGCCCCTATATCAAAATTAACACTAGGCCAACAATTGACACTTGTTGCTTCTAATCCTTCAAAAAGTTCTTGTTCTGTAGCTTTTATATTTGGCTCTGTTTCACCATTTCTAATTAATTGAACTATTGCATAAGGTTCATCCACCCCCGCTCCAAAAAAGCCTCTAGGTCTATGATATTTAAAGCTTCTACCAACTAAATGTATCCCGTTTGCTATTAAGGCAGATGCAAGAGTATCTCCCTCAAAACCATAATATGTCACTCCATTAAATTTAAATAATAATTTCTTATCTCTATTTATTAAACCAACATTTTCTAATCTAAAGCTTTGTGTCATTATCAATTATCTTCGTTCGCTGTCATTGTTCTAAAAATCTCGTGAGTTGCAGTATCTCTTTCGACTTTAATCCACTGTCGGCAACCTGATAAATGTTGCCATAGTTCCAAGTGTTTTCCTCTCAAGCTTTTTCTATTATAGACAAAATTATCCCAATCTTGATCTGATACTTCACTGTTAAGCTCAGGTCTTTTTACTGTAGCATCTCCTCCATAAGAAAATTCATTTTGAGATCTCATTCCACAGTGTGGACATTTAATGAATAGCATTTATGAAATCCAGGTTTTTGTTCCCAGTCCTTTTTCATCAAGCAAGTGACCTGTGTTAAACCTACTTAAACTATAGCCAGAATTTAATTTATGAACTCTATCTTGTGCAATCGTATGTGCAAACGTCCAACCTGATGCTGGAGTAGCTTTAAATCCACCGTAACACCATCCACAATTTAAATACAAACCTTCAATGTGTGTTTTATCAATAATTGGTGAGCCATCCATTGACATGTCCATAATGCCACCCCATGTTCTAAGCATTTTTAATTTACTTAAAAAAGGCATCATCGCAATGCCTTCTGTTAGCACATGTTGAAGTGTTGGAAGGTTTCCTCTTTGTGCATAACTATTATAACCATCTAAATCTCCCCCCATAACCATTTCGCCTTTGTCAGATTGGCTAATATAAAAATGTCCAGCACCGAATGTTACAACTCTATCTAAAACTGGTTTTACTGGCTCTGAGACACAAGCTTGCAGAAGGTGAGTTTCTACTGGTAAAGTCATATTTAGTTTTTCAGCTAAAATATTCGTACTTCCTGCAACACATAAACCAATTTTTTTAACTTTAATGTCACCTCTTGAAGTTCTTACACCATTAATTTTTCCACCAACAACGTCGAAGCCTGTAACTTCACAATTTTGAATTATGTCAACACCCATTGAGTCTGCTTGTCGTGCATAACCCCATGCTACCGCATCGTGTCTTGCAGTTCCAGCACTTGGTTGCATTAGTCCTCCAAAAATTGGAAATCTAACATTTTCAGAAAAGTCAGCCATTGGAATAATTTCTTTTACTTGCTCTCTATTTAATAGCACTGCATCAATTCCATTTAATCGCATAGAATTTCCTCTTCTTGCATAAACATTCATTTGTGCATCTGAGTGTGCAAGATTAATAATTCCTCTTGGAGAAAACATCACATTATAATTTAAATCTTGACTCATCTTTCTCCATAGATCCATTCCAAATTCACTAAAGAGTGCATTGTCATCGTGCATATAATTTGACCTGATGATGGTTGTATTACGCCCAACATTACCCCCACCTATCCAACCTTTTTCTATAATTGCAACATTTGTAATATTATGTTCTTTAGCCAGATAATATGCGGTTGCTAAACCATGACCACCACCTCCAATTATCACTACGTCGTACTCTTTTTTAGGAGTTGGATCTTTCCAGGCTAAATCCCAATTTTGATGACCAGAAAAAGCATTCTTTATCAGATTAAATATAGAATATTTTTGCATGTGATATTTTTATATAAATAAATATAAATAGTTCTTATTTTTTTTATATATATTTTTTAGAAGTTTCCAAATTTCATAAAAGAAGATATGAATTCGACAAAATAAATTTAATTTTTATAGGAGTTTCAAATGAGCGACGTTAAATCAGACATCCAGATAGCTAGAGAAGCTAAAATGCAACCTATAAATGACATCTTAGATAAAATAAATGTTCCAGATGAAAGCTCAGCATTTAGCCCAATGGGCAGGCACATTGCAAAGATTAATTTAGAATATTTAGACACCTTAAAAGATAAACCAGATGGCAAACTTATTTTAGTTACAGCTATTACACCTACTCCTGCGGGAGAAGGTAAAACCACTACTTCAGTTGGTTTAAATGATGGTTTAAATAAAATTGGAAAAAAATCTATTGTTTGTTTAAGGGAACCTAGCCTTGGTCCTTCATTTGGAATGAAAGGTGGTGCAGCTGGAGGAGGATATGCTCAAGTAGTACCAATGGAGCAAATCAATTTACATTTTACTGGTGATTTTCATGCAATAACTTCTGCCCATAATTTACTATCAGCTTTAATTGATAATCATATCTACTGGGGAAATAAATTAGACATAGATGTTAGAAGAGTTGTTTGGAAAAGAGTAATGGATATGAATGATCGTTCTTTAAGATCTATTAATATTAACTTGGGTGGTGTAGCAAACGGTTTCCCTAGAGAAGATGGTTTTGATATAACTGTTGCATCAGAAATTATGGCAATCTTTTGCCTATCAAATGATTTGGAAGATTTAGAAAAAAGAATAGGAAATATAACTATCGCATACAACAGAGATAAAAAACCAGTTTATGCAAAAGATTTAAAAGCTCAAGGTCCAATGACTGTATTGTTAAAAGATGCTATCAGACCTAATGTAACCCAGACTTTAGAAAATAATCCAGCGATTATTCATGGTGGTCCTTTTGCTAATATCGCTCATGGATGTAATTCTGTAATTGCAACAAAAACTGGATTAAAACTTGCTGATTATGTTGTTACCGAAGCAGGTTTTGGAGCCGACTTAGGGGCTGAAAAATTTCTTGATATTAAATGTAGAAAATCAAATTTAAAACCAAGTTGTGTAGTTATCGTTGCAACTATTAGAGCATTAAAAATGCATGGTGGTGTAGCTAAAGATGATCTTAAAACAGAAAATGTTGATGCAGTTAAAAAAGGTTTGATAAACTTAGAGAGACATATAGAAAATGTAAAAAAATTTGGCCTTCCTGTGGCGGTGGCTGTTAATCATTTCATTAAAGATACCGATAATGAAGTTAAGGCATTGATAGATTTTTGTGATAATTTGGGTGTTAAGGCTAGCCTTTGTACTCATTGGGCTAATGGAGGTGAAGGAACAAAAGAACTAGCTGCTCATGTTTCTGATTTATGTGAAAAAGATGAGGCAAAATTTCAATTTTTATACGAAAGCAAGACGCCTTTATTTAAAAAAATTGAAATGATTGCAAAAGAAATCTATAGAGCAGATGAGGTTATTGCTGATACAAAAATTAGAGATCAATTAAAAAGCTTTGAAGATGCTGGTTATGGTAATTTTCCTGTTTGCATAGCAAAAACTCAATATAGTTTTTCAACTGATCCAAGCTTAAAAGGTGCTCCTACAGGTCATTCTTTACCAATTAGAGAAATTAGACTTTCTTCAGGTGCTGAATTTATAGTTGTTGTTTGTGGGGCTGTTATGACTATGCCAGGTCTGCCAAGAGTTCCTGCAGCAGACTCTATCAAATTAAATAAAGATGGTGAAATAGAAGGTTTATTCTAAAATTAGCTGACTAAATCCAACCAATTTTTTAACTCTTTCATTCTTAGGTCTTTATCTGTTATTTTGATTTCATCTTCTATAATCTTAATATGTGTGTTTAAATCATCTTCATCGTTAAAAGACTTATTATTAATAAGTTTTTCTTTTCTGAAATTAATTAAAGTTATCATTTTTTCATAAGTAATTTCAGGATGATATTGTATGCCCCAAATATTAGCTATTTCAGATTTAAAATTTAATCCCATCACTTTATTTACTTTATTAGATGAAAGTAATGTTGCGTTATGAGGTAAAGTTACAACTTCATCATAATTGAATGCAGGAGTATTAAAAATTTTATCTTTATCTTTATATAAAGGATGTTTTGACCCATTTTCATTAATGTTAATCTCATGTGCAATTCCTCTGTGTGAACCATTTAACCCTCTTTTAACAACTCCTCCGGCAGCTGTAACAGCAACTTGCATACCCCAGCAAATTGCTAAAATATTTTGAACTTTTTTCTGACATTCTTTCATAAATTCTAATTGTCTTCTAATTTCAGCTGTATCACTATAAATGTTAAGACTACTTCCCCCCCAAATAAGACCGTCATATTTATTTAAATCTTTTACTTTGTCAAAAATATCTTTATCAGATGAGGGATTGACTGAATCAATTTCTAAGTTATTTGTAAAATAATCAATACTTTCCTTAAGACTTTCAGTGTGTGTTTTAATTCCATTCTCAGTAAATTCTTGATTTGCCTCTCTTAAATTTCCTTCTACTAATAAAATTTTTTTCATTTAAATAATTCTCCTGAAATACTATGTTGATACATAGTTTTCATATCGGATTTTGTCAATTTTTTTGGATTTCCACCTGTCGAAGGATCTTCAAAAGCCATTTTAGATAATTTATCTAAATCCATCTTTTCTTTATCGATTACATCTGAAAGTTTATGGGGAATATTAAATTCCTCTCTCAAATTCATTGTCCATTTTACAAAACTATCAAATGATTTTTCTAAACCAAGATAATCACAAACAGAGATAATTTTATCTGAAACTTCTTTTTTATTAAAAGTTAAAACATATGGCATAAAGATAGCATTAGATAAGCCATGATGAATATTAAACTGAGCATTAACTGGATGACTTAAAGAATGAATTGCCCCTAATCCTTTTTGAAAAGCTGTTGACCCCATACTAGCAGCTGCCAACATTTCAGATCTTGCTACGAGATTTTTTCCATTCTTGACTGCCACTGATAAAGAATTTTTTATTAATCTCATGCCTTCTAAAGCAATTCCATCTGCCATTGGATGAAATCCAGGAGCACAAAATGCTTCTAAATTATGAGCTAAAGCGTCCATACCAGTTGCTGCAGTAATTCTTGGTGGTAGATCAACCGTTAAGACTGGATCTAGAATAACGATAGTTGGCATAAACTTTGGGTGAAAAATGATCTTTTTTACTCCTGTTTCTTCATTAACTATAGCAGATGCTCTACCCGTCTCCGAACCAGTGCCAGCAGTTGTTGGAATAGCAATAATTGGAGAAATTTTACTTTCATCAGCTCTTTTCCAATAATCACCTATATCTTCAAAATCCCATAAGGGTCTCGTCTGACCACACATAAATGCAATACCTTTACCGACATCTAGAGCACTACCTCCGCCAAAAGCAATGACACCATCACATTCATTTTTGTTATATAAGTCAACTCCCTCAGTAATATTTTTACCAAATGGATTTCCTGAAAAATTAGAGAAAATTTTAATATCCTTGAAAACTTGTTTCAGATTTTCAATAATTTGAACTGTCATTGATAATGTAATTAGATCTTTATCAGTAACAAATAATGGATTTTTTATTTTTGAAATTACGCAAGCTTCTGGAATATTATTTACTCTATTTTCTCCAGTCCAAACTGTTGTTGGATAACTCCAATTTGATTTCATTTACCAATTAATTTCTAGTTTTTTATTTTCACAAATAGTTTTTAACATACTAAACATTAATGGAAAATGTTTTGGATTTAAATCTTGTAAAATTTTTGGTCCAATTTCTAAAGCTAGCTGAGCTCCTTCAACAGTAACATTTTTCATAAATTTTTTTTTTGCATCATTATATAAATATCCCTCACCTAAATATTTGCCCATTAAACTATTTCTTCCACCTATTGCACTAACATACAAATCTCCAAGTCCTGCCAAACCATAAACAGTTTCTGGTTTACCGCCATAATGAGAAACAAATTCAACCATTTCTGAAATTGATCTGTGAATTAATGATGCTGCAGTATTTAAAAAAAATTTAGATTGAATTTCTTTAGATGCTTTAGAATTACTCAAACCTTGAGATGCTCCAATTAACATTGAATAAATATTTTTAATTGCTCCAGATAACTCTACACCTGTTAAGTCTTCTGATATTTCAGTAGAATAATATTCTGTTGATATTATTTTCTTTAAATTTTGAGATACGTTTAAATCTGGATTTGCAATTACTGTTCCTGTTCTCATCTTATTAGCTAATCCAGCAGCTAAACAAGGACCTTTGATTGCAGAAATATTTATTTCTTTGTGTCCCTCTTTTTTTAAGAGTTTTTTTATTTTATCTGAAAGAGTTGAAAGCTCATTACCCAATATTGACAAACCTTTTGTTAATAAAATAATTGGTAAATTTTCTCTATAAGTTTTGGATATTTGCTCTACAAACCATTCTATACCAACTGAACTCACACCAACAACAATTAGATCAATATCTTTTTTTAAAATTGATTGTAATTTTTCAAAACGTTCAAATTTAATTTCAGGTGGCAACTGTATTTTTAAAGCTGGATGAACTTGATTATTTAAATTAATACTATCAATTAAATTATCTTCTAAATGAGTACCAATTATTGTAACGTCATTATTATTATCTATGCATGGAACTGCAAATGCAGAACCCATAGCACCAGCACCTATTATAATTATTTTTTTCATAAGCTAAGATTAAGCTAGAGTTTTTCTAATAGCTTGTTGCCACCCTTGCAATAAGTTATTTCTTAATCTTTTGTTAATTTTAGGGATAAAAATGACATCCTTTTTCCATTTTTTTTTTATTTCTTTAAAGGATTTAAATTCACCTGATTGATAGCCCGCAAAGAAAGCTACACCTAATGCGGTAGTTTCCTCAATAACTGGTCTCAATACTTTTGTGTTTAAAATATCTGATAAAAATTGTGCAAACCAATTATTAGCAACCATACCTCCGTCAACTTTAATAATTTTAGGTTTAGATCCATCTTTTCTCATGGCATCAAACAAATCATAACTTTGATAAGCAACAGACTCTATTACTGCTCTGACTAAATTTTTCCAATCTGTATTCCTAGTTAGTCCCGTGATTATTCCTTTTGAATCAGGATTCCAATAAGGCGCTCCTAGTCCTGTAAATGCTGGTACAATATAAATTCCATCATTATTTTTTTTAGATTTTGCAATATTTTCAGTCTCATAAGCATTATTGATTAGTTTAATTTTATCTCTTAACCATTGAACACCAGCACCAGCAATAAAGATAGAGCCTTCTAATGCATAGGTATTTTTATTTTTAACTCTATAGCAAATTGTAGTTAATAATTTATTTTTTGATAAAATTTTTTTATTTCCTGTATTAATTATAGCAAACGCACCTGTCCCATAAGTACATTTGACAGAACCTTTATCAAAACAAGTTTGACCTACTGCGGCAGCTTGTTGATCTCCTAATACTGCATTTATTGGTATTTCTTCACCTATAATTTTTCTAGACGTTATTCCAAAATCATCAGCAGAGTTTTTTACCTTTGGTAAAATAGACTTTGGAATATTCAATTTTTTTAGAATTTCTTCATCCCACTTATTTGAATTTATATTATACATCAATGTTCTGCTGGCATTAGTTGCGTCAGTTAAATGATTTTTTTTATTCGTCAATCTCCAAATTAAAAAGGTGTCTACCGTTCCAAACATTAATTGTTTTTTCTTTAAAAGTTTCTTTGATATTGAAACATTATCTAATATCCATTTTACTTTTGTTGCTGAAAAATATGGATCTATAAATAATCCTGTTTTATTTCTAAATAAATTTTCTAATTTTCTTTTCTTTAAATTTTCACAAATTTTGTTTGTTCTTCTATCTTGCCAAACAATTGCGTTGTAAACTGGTTTGCCAGTATTTTTGTCCCAAAGTATTGTTGTTTCTCTTTGATTTGTTATTCCAATTGAAATTATTTTAGATTTAATTCTTTTACTTTTCTTAATCGCTTCTTTAATGGTTTTTAAAGTTACTTTCCAAATCTCCTCGGGATTATGCTCAACCCATCCTAAATTTGGAAATATTTGCTCAAATTCATACTGAGATGAAAAAATTTTTTTTCCTTTTAGATCAAATAGAATAGATCTAGATGAGGTAGTTCCCTGGTCTATGGATAATATTAATTTTTTCAAATATTCTCACTTTGATAAGGTTTTTTTACATTGTAATTTTCTGAAAAATATTAGTAAAGTACAATTATAAAATTATTAAATAGGAGAGTTTATTTATGACTAAAGTTGCAATAATTGGGGCTGGACCTTGTGGTTTATCAATGCTTAGATCATTTGAACAAGCTGAAAAAAAAGGTCAAAAAATACCTGAAATAGTTTGTTTTGATAAACAAGATGATTGGGGTGGTCTTTGGAATTATAGCTGGAGAACTGGTTCTGATCAGTATGGAGATCCTGTTCCTAACAGTATGTATAGGTACCTTTGGTCAAATGGTCCAAAAGAATGTTTAGAATTTGCCGATTATTCATTTGATGAACACTTTGGAAAACCCATTCCCTCTTTTCCACCTAGAGAAGTTTTATATGATTATATTTTAGGTAGAGTAAAGAAAGGTACTCTAAAAGATAAGATAAAATTCAATACAACTGTTACTAATGTAACTTATAACAATGATAATTTCGAGCTCACATATAAAGACAAAAAAAGCGACTCAATTTTAAAAGATACATTTGATTATGTGGTTGTGTCTACAGGACATTTTTCAGTTCCATTTATACCTGAATATCCAGGGATGAAATCTTTTCCAGGAAGAATAATGCATTCTCATGATTTTAGAGATGCTGAGGAATTTAGAGATAAAAATGTTGTTGTTTTAGGAAGTAGTTATTCTGCAGAAGATGTTGCTCTTCAATGTCACAAATATGGAGCAAAGAGTGTCACCATAGGTTACCGACATAATCCAATGGGCTTTAAATGGCCAGATGGAATGAAAGAAGTTTTTCACCTAGATAGACTTGAGGGTAGTAAGGCAATATTTAAGGACGGTCATGTCCAAGAAACAGATGCTGTAATTTTATGCACAGGATATCTTCATCATTTCCCTTTTTTATCTGAAGAGCTTAAATTAAAGACAGGAAATAGATTGTATCCTCCAATGTTATATAAAGGAGTGGTTTGGCAAAATAATCACAAATTGATGTACTTAGGTATGCAAGACCAATTTCATACTTTTAATATGTTTGATTGTCAGGCTTGGTTTGCAAGAGATGTAATAATGGGAAAGATTAAAACTCCAGATAGCTCAGAAATAGAAAAAGATATAAATAAATGGGTATCCTTGGAAGAAAAATTAGAAGATGCAGATCAAATGATAGACTTTCAGACTGAGTATACAAAAGAACTACATGCTTTATCTGATTACCCAAAGATTGATTTTGAATTAATTAGAAAGACTTTTAAAGAATGGGAACATCACAAAGTAGAAAATATTATGACTTATAGAAATAAATCCTTTGCCTCACCTGTCACTGGATCTGTTGGTCCAAAACATCATACAGATTGGGAGGTTGCAATGGATGACTCTTTAAAAACTTTTTTAAATCAACCCGAAAAATAATCTCTATTTAAATTCTTATGATATTTGTAAAAAATCTTAAATCTGTTTCTGACCAAGAGTGGTCAAAAACTGATAAATATCCAGGCGTAAGGTGGAAATTCTTAATTGATGCAGATGTTACAGAAAGTTCTGGTCTTTCACTTGGTTTTGCTGAAATTGAACCTGGTGGTGATTTAATTCTTCATTATCATTCACCAGCAGAAATATATGTTGTTACAGATGGTGTTGGAACCTTAAACAAATCTGGTGAACTTGAAGAAATTAAAAAAGGTGATGTTGTTTATATAAAAGGAGATGCAAAACATGCTTTAAAAAATAACGGAAAAGAAACTTTAAAATTTTACTGGATTTTCCCAAAAGATAGTTTTTCTGATGTTGAATATCTTTACTAGCCTATACCAAGATGTTTTTTTCTTTGGTCTACCCATGTTCGAATTAAATTATCAAATATTAAACCTATAAAAGCGACACAAAGACCAAGAGTTAATCCAATACCAGCGCCATTTTTATCAGACAGAGCTTTTAAAATATATTGTCCTAAATCTTCTGTACCAATAAATGCTCCAATAATTACCATAAATAAAGCAAATACAATTGTTTGGTTTAAACCAAGCATCATGTGAGGAAAAGCTAGAGGAAACTCTATTTTAAATAATCTCTGGAATTTTGTTACGCCTGACATTGTTGCAGCATCATGCAAAGCAGTTGGAACACTTCTAAGACCTTCAATAGTATATCTTGTTGCTGGTATAGTAGCATAAACAATCACTGCAATTAAAACCGAAGTATCGGTTATTCCAAAAAGCATCATAACAGGAATTAAATATACAAATGATGGAAAGGTTTGAAAAATATCACACACTCCTAACATAAAGCTTGCAGAATTTTTATTTTGAAAACACAATGTACCAACTGTAAATCCAATTATACAAGATATAACAACCCCAAAAGTTGCCATGTAAGTTGTCACTAAAGCTCTGTCCCACCATGGACTTAAAGCTATAAATAATGTTAATCCACAAACAACTAAGGCAGAACGAATGCCACCTATTATATATCCTGCCCCAACAACTAAAACTAATGTAGCTACAGCAGGCATTCTTAAATATAAAGCTCTCATTGGCTGAAGCACATCTACAATCAACCAAGTATTAAATGCTTTTATGTACACAAAGAATGTATCAAAAATCCAATCAACACCTTTATTCCAAAAATCAGCAGTTGATATTCCTTTATTATGCGGAACTTCAAAAAGATAATTATATCCTTCTTTAAAATAAAAAGATCCTAAGTAGGCAAATAAAATTCCTAATATTATTGCTGCTGTGAAAAAAAATGTATTTTTATGACGTTGAAAAAAAGTCAAGTTACCAAAATAATCAATTTGTTTATTAGCCCAAGCTAATGACATTTTATCCAATAATATAGCAATCAAACTAATACATAAACCTGCTTCTAATGCTAATCCAATGTTCAGTTGATTTAATGCCAGTAATAAATTAAACCCCAACCCTTTCGCTCCGATAAAAGCAGAAATTACTGCCATTGAAAAACACACCATGATGACTTGGTTAACCCCAATTAAAATATCTCTTCTTGCAGTAGGAATTAATACTTTTGACATTAATTGCCAATTACTACATCCACTCATCCTGCCTGCTTCAATGACTTCTTTAGGTATTCCTCTTAGTCCTAGTAAAGTTAATAGTATCATTGGTGGTACTGCAACAACCATAGTTATAATTACCGCCGCATGATCACCAACTCCAAAAAGTACAATTGCCGGAACTAAAACTGCATATTGAGGCATTGTCTGCATTACTAAAAGTATTGGATATAAAGCTTTCTCAACTCTTTTACTTTTAAATGCTGCAATACCTAAACTTAAACCAAAAACAAATGACAATGGTGCTGCAACCAATATAAAAGAAAGTGTTTGCATTGAAGGTTTCCATTGACCAAAAATGGAAATGTAAATCATGACTAAAGCAGCAAATAATGCAAGTCCTTTACCGCTAAGTTTATAAGCTAATATCGTTGCTCCTGCTGCTACTATTGTCCATGGCAAACCCGGTAGTTCTGCCCAAGGATTTGCATCAATCCAATCCCAACTAGAAAATGCAACAATAGTATTAAGTCCACCTAATAAAATCTCTCTTATTAAATCAATAAGAAAAGTCATGAAAGACGTCACATTTCGGGTAATTTGCAACACTAAGGGTCGAGTTTTAAACTCTTGAGTATCTTCGTTCCAAAACTCCATTGGCATCCATTCATTCATTAAGAAAAATAAGGAGTCGTTTATCCAAATAGGCAGCCATCCTAGAAGTGGAGGCAATCTCCAAAAAACGTCAAAAGCGTAATATCTTACTTCTTTGCCAAATAAAACATATGAACTTTGGTTTGGATCTTTAATAAATTCTGCCTGTCCTCTTATAAACTTATAAGTTTCAGGAACATCAATCGCAAAACAGAGTGCAAAAAATATAATTAATAAAAATAACCACTGAAATAACTTAGGATATTTATTTATTAATTCCATATTCTAACTATTGTTTTTCCGTCCTCCAAAGACTGTATTGATTATTTTTGACGGATTAATAGAGCCTACAATTTGGTTATTACTATCTATTACAGCTACTGTTTTTTCTTGAGTTAGAATTTTTTCAGCAACATTTTCTATAATCTCATCTTTTGAAACTTTTAAATCACTTAAATTATTGTTAGTGGTTGCATCCATAACATCTTCGATTAGTAAAACTTTTTCTCTTGGAACTTCTTCGGTAAATTTTCTCACATACTCAGTCGCTGGATTTAAAACAATATTAGCTGGTGTATCTAGTTGCTCAATAATACCATCTTTCATAATTGCAATTCGATCAGCTAGCTTTAATGCTTCATCAAAATCATGTGTAATAAACATAATTGTTTTCTGTAATTTTTCTTGAAGTCTTAAAAATTCATCTTGCATTTCTTTTCTAATTAAAGGGTCTAATGCAGAAAAAGGTTCGTCTAAAAACCATATATCTGGTTCTACAGCTAATGATCTAGCAATACCTACCCTTTGTTGTTGACCTCCTGAGAGCTCTCTTGGAAAATAGTTTTCTCTTCCATCAAGACCAACAAGCTTAACCATATCCATTGCTTTGCTGATACTATCCTCAGTTTTTATTCCCTTAATTTGAAGGGGAAAGGCAATGTTTTCTACTACTGTTTTATGTGGTAGCAAAGCAAAGCTTTGAAAAACCATCCCCATCTTATTACGTCTTAAATCAATTAGCTCTTTATTGTTCAATTGAAGTAAGTCTTGACCCTCTATAAAAATTTTTCCACCTGTTGCATCTGTTAATCTTGAAATACATCTTAATAAAGTTGATTTTCCAGAACCAGATAAACCCATCACAACTAACATCTCACCTTTAGAAACTTCAAAAGAAGCATTATTTACTCCAACAATGCATCCATTATCCTGAAAAGTTTTTGCATCTACATTGCCATTTGCATCTTCAAGCATTTTTTCGGCATTTTCACCAAAAATTTTATAAACACCTTCACATTTGATTATTGGGTCAGACATAAACTGCAAATAGGGTATACGAAATTAGAATAAAATAAAATCGATATAATTTGTTTTTCCTCCTTAAAAATTTTTAATAAAATAAACTCTTGTATCAATACCTGTACTTAAAAAACTTAAAGCCTCGTGGGATCCCCGGGTACCGAGCTCGA